>OGCH01000645.1_pt1 | contig 16657 bp, 10 predicted proteins | sample 1570111 | NCBI WGS metagenome assembly OGCH01 (sample SAMN03436243, study PRJEB24508) | hot springs metagenome | biome: Desert Springs; feature: Hot Springs; material: Water | place: USA: Great Boiling Spring, Nevada | collected 2008-12-01 | depth 0 m m | reverse complement strand
TGGCCAGCGCCGGGATCCCGGTGGTGCTCTTGGACATCCCCGGGAAGGAGGACCGGGACGAGTTCGCCAAGAAGGGCCTGGAGCGGGCGCTCAAGGCCAGGCCCGCGGCCTTCATGGACCCTGACCTCGCCCGGTACGTGGAGATCGGCAACACCGAGGACCACCTGGAGAAGCTCAAGGACTGCGACTGGGTGGTGGAGGCCATCATAGAGAAGCCTGAGCCCAAGCAGGCCCTCTACGCCCGCCTCGAGGGCCTCCTCAAGCCCACGGCCATCGTGAGCTCCAACACCAGCGGCATCCCCATGCAGATCCTCCTGGAGGGCCGCTCCGAGGCTTTCCGCAAGCGCTTTTTGGGGACCCACTTCTTCAACCCGCCCCGCTACCTCCACCTCCTGGAGCTCATCCCCACCCCCGAGACCGACCCTGAGGTCCTGGAGGAGATCCGCCGCTTCGGCGAGCGCATCCTGGGCAAGGGCACCGTCCTCGCCAAGGACCGCCCGGGCTTCATCGCCAACCGCCTGGGGGTCTACGGCATGGTCCAGGCGGTCCGCCTCATGGAAAAGCACGGCCTCACCATTGACGAGGTGGACGCCCTCACCGGGCCTCTCCTCGGCCGCCCCAACTCCGCCACCTTCCGCACCGCCGACCTCACGGGCCTGGACGTGCTGAAGCTGGTCACCGAAGAACTCGCCCAGGCCACCGGGGAGGACTTCGCCCTGCCCGCCTGGGTCCTCCGCCTGGTGGAGGAGGGGCGGTTGGGGGAGAAGACGGGGGCGGGCTTCTACAAGCGGGTGAACGGGGAGATCCTCACCCTGGACCCCAAGACCCTGGACTACGTGCCCCGGGCCAAGCTGGACCTCCCCGAGCTCAGGGCCCTCCGGGACCTTCCCCTTTCCGAGCGCCTCCCCAAGGCCCTGGAGCTTCCCGGCAAGTACGGGGCCTTCCTCAAGGAGCTTTTCGCCAGGACCGCCCACTACACCCTGGAAAAGGCCCCGGAGATCGCCTACGACCTGGTCTCCGTGGACCAGGCCCTGGAGTGGGGCTTCGGCTGGGAGATGGGGCCCTTTAAGAACATGGACGCTGTGGGCCTCGCCAGGGTGAAGGATCTCCTCAAGGAGCACGGCCTCTCCATCCCTGAGCTCCTGGAGAAGGCGGACGGGGCCTTTTACAAGGAGGGCGCCTTCCTGGGGTTTGACGGGGCCTACCACCCCCTGCCCCGGCGGGAAGGGGTGATCTCCCTAAAGGCCCTGAAGTCCGAGGGGAAGACCCTTCTTGAGAGCAAGGAGGCGGCCCTCCTGGATCTGGGGGACGGGGTGGCCCTCCTGGAGTTCCGCACCAAGATGAACGCCATCGGGGAGGGGGTCATCCGCATGCTCCAGAAGAGCCTGGAGTACGTGGAGGCGAAGGGCTACCTGGGCCTGGTGATCGGCAACGAGGACCCCAGGGCCTTCTCCGCCGGGGCCAACCTGGCCCTCATCCTCTCCCTGGCCCAGGAGGGGGACTGGGACGAGCTCTCCCTGGCGGTGCGGCAGTTCCAGAAGGCCTCCATGTCCTTGCGCTACAGCCCCTTCCCCGTGGTGGTGGCCCCCTTCGGCCTCACCCTGGGGGGCGGGGCGGAGTTCACCCTCCACGCCGATCTGGTCCAGGCCCACGCCGAGCTCTACATGGGCCTGGTGGAGGCCGGGGTGGGCCTCCTGCCCGCGGGGGGCGGCACCAAGGAGATGCTCCTCCGCTTCACCCAGGAGCTCGCCCCCTACGAGGAGGCGGACCCCTTTGAGGCGGTCAAGCGGGCCTTCAACCTGATCGCCCTGGCCAGGACCTCCACCAGCGCCCTCGAGGCCCGGAAGATGGGCTTCCTCCGGGACCGGGACCGGATCTCCATGAACCGGGACTTCCTCATCGGCGACGCCAAAAGGCGGGTTCTGGAGCTCGCCCCCGACTACCGCCCGCCCCTTCCCCCCAGGATCCGGGTCCTGGGGAGCGAGGCCTTAGGCAACCTCCGCTACGCCGTCTGGGCCTTCCGCGAGGCGGGGGAGATCACGGACCACGACATGAAAATCGGCCTGGAGATCGCCTACGTGCTCTCCGGCGGGGAAGGGCCGGCCCGGGAGGTTTCCGAGTGGGACCTCCTGGACCTGGAGCGCGAGGCCTTCTTGAAGCTCCTGGGCACCCGAAAGACCCAGGAGCGCATCGCCCACACCCTGAAGACGGGCAAGCCTCTTAGGAACTGAAGGGGGAGAAGATGCGGGAAGCGGTCATCGTAAGCGCGGTGCGTAGCCCCGTGGCCCGGGGCAAGAAGGACGGGGCCTTGGCCACGCTTCACCCGGTGGACCTCTCGGCCCAGGTGATGCGGGCGGCGGTGGAGCGGGTGGGCCTGGATCCTAGGGAGCTTGAGGACGTCCTCTGGGGGTGCGCCATGCCCGAGGCGGCCCAGGGGCTGAACATCGCCCGCCTGGCCCTCCTTAGGGCTGGCTTTCCCGTGGAGGTGGCGGGGGCCACCATCAACCGCTTCTGCTCCTCGGGCCTCCAGACCATCGCCATGGCGGCCCAGGCGGTGATGACGGGGATGGCGGAGGCGGTGCTGGCGGGCGGGGTGGAGATGATGAGCCAGGTGCCCATGTCGGGCTTCCACACCCGCCTCCACCCCGACCTCACCCCCACGGAGTGGAGCCCGGAGGGCTACTCCACCTACATCGGCATGGGCTACACCGCCGAGCGGGTGGCGGAGCGCTTCGGCATCAGCCGGGAGGACCAGGACAAGTGGGCCTTGAGGAGCCACCAGAAGGCGGCCCGGGCCTGGGCCGAGGGGCGCTTCCCCGAGGTGGTGCCCATCCGGGTGCCCCGGGTCACCTACCAGGGCACCAAGAAGAAGGTGGAGGAGGTGCTCTTCGCGCGGGACGAGACCGTGCGGCCCGAGACCAGCCTCGAGGCCCTCTCCAAGCTCCGCCCCGCCTTCAAGAAGGGGGGCACGGTGACGGCGGGGAACGCCAGCCCCTACTCCGACGGGGCGGCGGCCGTCGTGGTCATGAGCCGGGAGAAGGCGGAGGCCCTGGGCCTCAAGCCCCTGGCCCGCTTTATAAGCTTCGCCGTGGCCGGGGTGGAGCCCGACGTGATGGGCATCGGCCCGGTGAAGGCGGTGCCCAAGGCCCTGGAGCGGGCGGGGCTTAGCCTGGACCAGATAGACCTCATTGAGTTCAACGAGGCCTTCGCCGCTCAGGTCCTGGCGGTGATGCGGGCTTTGGAGATGCCCGAGGAGAAGACCAACGTGAACGGCGGGGCCATCGCCCTGGGCCACCCCCTGGGGGCCACGGGGGCCAAGCTCACCGCCCAGCTCATCGCCGAGCTCTCCCGCCGGGGCGGGGGGTACGGCCTGGTCACCATGTGCATCGGCGGCGGCATGGGGGCCGCCGGGGTCTTTGAGGTGTATCCGGCGTGAAGGGGGAGACCATGACCGAGGAGAAGAAGCTCTGGAAAAAAGGCGGCGGCTGGCTTCTGGAAAGCCCGGAAGGCATCTACACCCCGGAGGACTTTGACGAGAGCGTCAAGGAGATCGCCCGCACCACGCGCACCTTCGTGGAGAGGGAGGTGCTTCCCCTCCTGGAGCGCATGGAGCACGGGGAGCTGGAGCTTAACGTGCCCCTGATGAAGAAGGCGGGGGAGCTTGGGCTTCTGGGGATTGACGTCCCCGAGGCCTACGGGGGCCTGGACCTGCCCAAGGTGATCTCCACGGTGGTGGCGGAGGAGCTTTCCGGGAGCGGGGGCTTTTCCGTCACCTACGGGGCCCACACCTCCATCGGCACCCTGCCCCTCGTCTACTTCGGCACCGAGGAGCAGAAGCGGAAGTACCTGCCGAAGCTCGCCAGCGGGGAGTGGATCGCCGCCTACTGCCTCACGGAGCCCGGCTCCGGCTCGGACGCCCTGGCCGCCAAGACCCGGGCCACCCTCTCTGAAGACGGGAAATATTACATTCTGAACGGGGTGAAGCAGTGGATCTCCAACGCCGGCTTCGCCCAGCTCTTCACCGTCTTCGCCAAGGTGGACGGGGAGCACTTCACCGCCTTCCTGGTGGAGCGGGGCACCCCCGGCCTCTCCTTCGGCCCGGAGGAGAAGAAGATGGGCATCAAGGCCTCCAGCACCCGCCAGGTGATCCTGGAGGACGTGAAGGTGCCGGTGGAGAACGTCCTGGGGGAGATCGGCAAGGGGCACAAGATCGCCTTCAACGTCCTCAACGTGGGCCGCTACAAGCTGGGGGCGGGGGCCGTGGGCGGGGCCAAGCGGGCTTTGGAGCTTTCCGCCCAGTACGCTAACCAAAGGGTGCAGTTCGGCCGCCCCATCGGCCGCTTCGGCCTCATCCAGGAGAAGCTGGGGGAGATGGCGAGCCGCATCTACGCCGCCGAGAGCGCCGTCTACCGCACCGTGGGCCTCATTGACGAGGCCCTCTTGGGCAAGGAGGGCCCTGAAGCGGTGATGGCGGGCATTGAGGAGTACGCCGTGGAGGCCAGCATCATCAAGGTCCTGGGCTCGGAGGTCCTGGACTACGTGGTGGACGAGGGGGTGCAGATCCACGGGGGCTACGGCTACTCCCAGGAGTACCCCATTGAGAGGGCCTACCGCGATGCCCGCATCAACCGCATCTTTGAGGGCACCAACGAGATCAACCGCCTCCTCATCCCCGGGATGCTCCTAAGACGGGCCCTGAAAGGCCAGCTCCCCCTCTTCCAGGCGGCCATGAAGCTCCAGAAGGAGCTCCTGGAGCCCAGCTTTGAGGAGCCCGAGGACCTGGAGCTTCACCAGATCGCCGGGCTAAAGAAGCTCTTCCTCGTGGTGGCGGGCCTGGCGGCCCAGAAGTACGGCCAGCAGGTGGAGGAGGAGCAGGAGGTCCTGGGGGCCGCCGCCGACATCCTCATAGACGCCTACGCCGCCGAGAGCGCCGTCCTCCGGGCCAGGCGGCTTGGGGAGCTGGCCCAGGCCATGGCCCAGATCTACCTGGCGCAAGCCCTTGACCGGGCCCAGGCCCGGGCGCTTTCGGTCCTGCCTAGGCTGGTGGAGGGGGACGAGGCCCGGGTGGTCTACTCCGCCGCCCGCAGGCTCACCAAGCGCGAGCCCGTGGACCTGGTGGCCCTGAGGCGGAAGGTGGCCGAGGCGGTCCTCGAGGCCCAGGGCTACCCCATCCCCCGCTAAGGGCTTTTTAAGCGCCCCGCCGCCCTTGGCGGCGGGGTCATTTCACAGCGCCTCTATGCGCCACCTGGGGCCTTCCTTGGTGTCCTCCACGATGACCCCAAGGGCCCGAAGCCGGTCCCGGATCAGGTCGCTTCTGGCGTAGTCCTTGGCCCGCCTGGCCTCTTCCCTAAGCTCCAGGAGGAGGCCGATGAGGCCCTCCAGGAGGGGCCCCGAAAGCTTTTCCTCCAGGACCCTTTCCGGGAAGAGGCCGAGGATGCCCTCTCCCAGGGTGCGGAAGGCCTCCTCCGCCCGCTTTAGGCTCTCCCGCCTAGCCTCGGGGAGGAGGCGGTGGAGCTCGGGGAGGAAGGTGAAGAACTGGGCCAGGGCCTCCGGGGTGGCGAGGTCGTCCTCCAGGGCCTCCATAAAGCCCTTTTCCAGGGCGTCCAGGGCCCGTTCCAGCTCGGGGGTGGCGCCGGGGGGGGCGGTTTTTTGACGGGAGCGCACCTCCCGGTAGGCGTTCAGGAGGCGCAGGTAGCCCTTCTTGGCCGCCTCGAGGCCCTCAAAGGTGAAGTCCATGGGGCTCCGGTAGTGGGTCTGCAGGAGGTAGAAGCGCACGGCCATGGGCTCGTGGGCCCGGAGGAGGTCGTGGAGGAGGACCAGGTTCCCCGTGCTCTTGGCCATCTTCTCCCCCTGGAGGAGGATGTGGTTGTGGTGCATCCAGTAGCGGGCGAAGCGGTACCCCGCCGCCTCCGCCTGGGCGATCTCGCACTCGTGGTGGGGGAACTGGAGGTCAATCCCCCCGGCGTGGAGGTCAAACCCTTCCCCCAGGTACTTGAGGCTCATGGCGGTGCACTCAATGTGCCAGCCCGGGTACCCCTCCCCCCAGGGGCTCTTCCAGCGCATGAGGTGGCCGGGCTCGGCCCGCTTCCAGAGGGCGAAGTCCAGGGGGTCTTCCTTCTCCTCCCGGACCTCCACCCGGGCCCCCGCCCGGAGTTCCTCCAGCTTTTTTCCGGAAAGCTTCCCGTACTGGGGGAAAGCCCGCACCCGGAAGTAGACGCTCCCCTCGCGCACGTAGGCCACGCCTCTTTCAAGAAGCCTCTCCGTGAGCTCCCACATCTCGGGGATGTGGCCGCTGGCCCTGGGGGCGATGGAGGGCCTCAGGACGTTCAGGGCCGCCATGGCGTCAAAGTAGCTCCAGGTGTACTTCTCCGCCACCTCCATGGGCTCCAGCTGTTCCAGCTTGGCCCGCTTGGCCACCTTGTCCTCCCCCTGGTCGGCGTCGTCGGTGAGGTGGCCCACGTCGGTGATGTTGGAGACGAAGCGCACCTTGTAGCCCTTATGGAGGAAGTAGCGCCTCAGCACGTCGTAGACGATGGGGCCTCGGGCGTGGCCCAGGTGGGGGTCGGCGTAGACCGTGGGGCCGCACACGTAGATGCCCACGTGCCCCGGGGTGGCGGGGTGGAAGGGGACCTTCTTCCTCTGCATCGTGTCGTAGATGACGAGGCCCATAGGGCGATTATAGGGGTTGTGGCAAAATGGCGGGGTATGGGACGGATTCTGAGGGGCCTTGCCGGGGACGGGAACCTACGGGTGGTGGCGGCGGATACGAAGGACGTGGTGGAGGAGGCGAGGCTTCGCCACGGCCTTTCCCCCACGGCCACCGCCGCTTTGGGCCGGGCCATGACCGGGGCCTTGCTTCTGGCCCAGCTCCTCCTCAAGACCCCCAAGGAGCGCCTCACCCTGCGCATAGAGGGCACGGGGCCCTTAGGGGGCCTGGTGGCGGAGGCGGACGCCCTGGGGAACGTCCGCGGGTACGTGAAGAATCCAAAGGCGGAGGTTCCCTTGCGGGAAGACGGCAAGCTGAACGTGGGGGAGCTGGTGGGGGCTGGGGTCTTGCGGGTGGACCGGAGCCTTCCTAACGGGGAGATCTACACCAGCACCGTGCCCCTGGTCTCCGGGGAGATCGCCGAGGACCTGGCCCACTACCTGTGGCAGTCGGAGCAGATCCCCTCGGCGGTGCTCCTCGGGGTGCGGGTCAAGGGGGAGGGCGAGGTGGAGGTGGCGGGGGGCGTGGCCGTCCAGGTCCTGCCCGGGGCCCCCGAGGAGGTGGTGGGCCGCCTCGAGGCCAACCTGTCCCAATTTCAGGGCCTTACCCCCCTCCTCAAGGAAAGGGGCCTGGAGGGGGCCTTGGAGGCCCTCTTCCAGAACCTCGGCTACACGCCCACGGACCTCAGGGCCCTGGGCTACGCCCAAAACGAGATCCCGGCCCGCTTCCGCTGCCGCTGCACCCGGGAGAAGGCCCTGGAGGCCTTGGTCTTCTTCACCCCCGAGGAGCGGGAGGAGATGATCGTCAAGGACGGGGGGGCGGAGGTGGTCTGCCACTGGTGCGGGGAGGTCTACCGCTTCTCCCCGGAGGAGATCCGCTCCCTGGTGGCCGAGGTCCGTTGCCCGGACTGCGGGGCCCTTTGGCTCTACCCTCGGGCGGACGGAACGATTTTCCGCATAGAGGGGGACACCTGCCGCTGCGGGCGGAAGGTGGAGATCCCCTCGGAAAAGCGGGCCCAGGCCTGAAGCCTCCTTCAGGTAGAATGCCCTTATGTTCAAGACCATCCTCTTGGCCTACGACGGCTCGGACCACGCCAAGCGGGCGGCCCAGGTGGCCAAGGCCGAGGCGGAGGCCCACGGGGCCAGGCTCGTGGTGGTGCACGCCTACGAGCCCGTGCCCGACTACCTGGGGGAGCCCTTTTTTGAAGAGGCCCTGAAGAGGCGGCTGGAGCGGGCGGAGAAGGTGCTGGCCGAGGCCTTGAGCCTCACCGGGGTGCCCCGGGAGGACGCCCTCCTCCTGGAGGGGCGGCCGGCGGAGGCCATCCTCCAGGCGGCCATCGGGGAAAAAGCGGACCTCATCGTCATGGGCACCCGGGGGCTGGGGGCGGTGGGGAGCCTCTTTTTGGGGAGCCAGAGCCAGAAGGTGGTGGCCGAGGCCCCCTGTCCCGTGCTTTTGGTGCGCTAGGAGGGCGCTATGGCGTACGAGACCCTGGCGGTGCACGCCGGCCTCCCCGACGACCCCTATGGGGCCCTGGGGCTTCCCATCTACGCCGTGGCCGCCTACGGCTTCAAGACCCTGGAGGAGGGAGCGGAGCGCTTCGCCACCGGGGAGGGGTACGTCTACGCCCGGCAGAAGGACCCCACCTCGAGGGCCCTGGAGGAAAGGCTTATGGCCCTGGAGGGGGCGGACCACGCCGTGGCCTTCGCCAGCGGCCAGGCGGCCACCTTCGCCGCCCTTCTGGCCCTCCTCCGCCAGGGGGACGAGGTGGTGGCGGCCAAGGGGCTCTTTGGCCAGACCATCGGGCTTTTTCAGCAGGTCCTGGGCCTCATGGGGGTGCGGGTGCGCTACGTAGACCCCGAGCCCGAGGCCGTGCGGGAGGCCCTCAGCGCCCACACCCGGGCCATCTTCGTGGAGACCATGGCCAACCCCGCCCTTCTGGTCCCGGACCTCGAGGGCCTGGCGGCCCTGGCCGAGGAGCGGGGCGTGGCCCTGGTGGTGGACAACACCTTCGGGGCGGCGGGGGCGCTTTGCCAGCCCCTGAGGTGGGGGGCCCACGTGGTGGTGCAAAGCCTCACCAAGTGGGCCAGCGGCCACGGCTCGGTCCTGGGCGGGGCGGTGCTTTCCCGGGACACGGAGCTTTGGGCCCGCTATCCCCAGTTCCTGGAGAAGGACCCAAGGGGCCAGGTGCCTTGGGAGGCCCTTAAGGGGCGGTGCTACCCGGAGAGGGTCCGCACCCTGGGCCTCTCCCTTCTCGGCATGGCCCTTTCCCCCTTCCACGCCTACCTCCTCTTCCAGGGCCTGGAGACCGTGGCCCTTAGGGTAGAGCGGATGAGCGAGACCGCCCGCTTCCTCGCCGAGCGCCTCCAGGGCCATCCCAAGGTGAAGGCCCTCCGCTACCCGGGCCTGCCCCAGGACCCTTCCTATGAGCGGGCGAAGAAGTACCTTAGCGCCTTCGGCCCCATGCTCACCCTGGACCTGGGGAGCCAGGAGGCGGCAAGCCGCTTCCTAAAGGCCATTCCCCTCCCCAAGGCCGCCAACCTGGGGGACGCCCGCACCCTCCTCGTCCACCCCTGGACCACCACCCATAGCCGCCTTTCCGAGGAGGGGAGGCTCCAGGCGGGGGTTACCCCGGGGCTGGTGCGGGTTTCCGTGGGCCTCGAGGGCCCGGAGGACCTCCTGGGGATGTTCCTGGAGGCGCTCGAGGCTGTATAGGAGAGACAAGGCACAAGCAGGAGATATCGTGAAGAGTAGCACAAACGGCCCTCTCTTAAAGACGAAAAGGGGCGGCCCCTTTCGGCCGCCCGGTGAGCCCTTGGGCCTTTAGATCACCCAAAGCCCCCGCCGCATGAGGGGCACCCGGGTGCCGTCCTCATAGAGGCCGTCCACGTCCACCTCTTCCGAGCCGATCATCCAGTCCACGTGGACCAGGCTCTCGTTCCCGCCCCGGCGCCGGAACGCCTCGCCGCTGGGGCGGCCCTCGAGGTTCTCGGCGTAGGCCTGGCCGAAGGCGATGTGGCTGGCGGCGTTCTCGTCAAAGAGGGTGTCAAAGAAGACCAGGCCCGTTTTGGCGATGGGGTTGTCGGCGGGGACCAGGGCCACCTCCCCCAGGCGCCTCGCCCCCTCGTCGGTTTCCAGGAGGCGCTTCAGAACCTCCTCCCCCTTATCGGCCCCCACCTCCACGGCTACGCCCCCCTCAAAGCGGGCCCAGATCCCCTCCACCAGCTGGCCGGAGAGGGCCAGGGGACGGGTTGCCCGCACCACGCCCTCCACCCTCTCCCGGTGGGGGGCGGTGAAGACCTCCTCCGTGGGCAGGTTGGGGTTGCAAAGCCTTCCCTTCTTGGTGGGGGTGGCCCCGCCCTGCCACAGGTGCCCCTCGGCCAGACCCACGGTGAGGTCGGTGCCGGGACCTTGGAAGTGGAGGGCGTGGAAGCGCCTTTCGTTCAGGAAGGCCACCTTGGCGTGGAGGGCGCGGTTGTGGGCCTCCCAGGCGGCCACGGGGTCCTCCTGGTCCACCCTGGTGGCCTGGAAGATGGCCTGCCAGAGCCTCCTCACCGCCTCCTCCTCCGGGAGGTCGGGGAAGACGGCTTTGGCCCAGCCCGGGTGGGCGAAGGGGACGATGGTCCAGTTGGTGACGAACTCGGTGATGGCGGAGAGGGCGGGCTTGTAGGCCCGGCTCTGGGCCTGCTGGGCCCGGCCCACCCGCTCAGGGGGAAGGCCCTCCAGGGCCTTGGGGTCGTTACCGCTCACCGCCAGCCGGGCCGCCCCCTCGTGAAAGGCCTTGGCCATGGCCTCGTAGAGCCAGGCGGGGGCCTTGTCAAGGTACGCTTCCGGCACCAGGGCCAGGCGCTTCCTGGCGAGGAGGTTGTCCCCGTAGAGGACGGTGAAGAGGCTCGCCCCGTGCGCGTAGGCCTTCTCCGCCAGGAGGCGCACGAAGTCCAGGGCCTCTATGGGAGCGGTGGCGATGACCTCCTGCCCCTCCTCCAGGTTGAGCCCCACCCTGACCGCCAGCTCCGCCAGCTTCTCCAGGTTCTTCTCTAAAGCGTCCACGCCCCTAAGTCTTCGTTCCCAGGGGGGTTTCGTCAAGGGCGGGGACAGGACCTGGGCCGCCCCAGGAGGAGGGCCAGGCCAGCGAGGAGGAGGAAAAGGGGGCGGTAGGCCTCCAGAAGGAAGGCCAGGAGGAGGAAGACGAGGGCCAGGAGGTAGCGGACTGGGCCCAGCACCCCTCCATTCTACCCCCAGGGACATTCCTCACCTTGGGGTGGGGGTAGGGTAGGGGAGAGGTGAAGCCTATGCGCCCCATCACCGTGGACGGCAACGAGGCGGTGGCCCGGGTGGCCTACCGGCTTTCCGAGGTCATCGCCATCTACCCCATCACCCCCTCCAGCCCCATGGCGGAGCTCGCCGACGAGTGGGCGGCTAGGGGCGAGCCCAACCTCCTGGGCCTGGTGCCCAAGGTGGTGGAGATGCAGTCCGAGGGCGGGGCCGCCGGGGCCCTGCACGGGGCCTTGCAGGAGGGCACTTTGGCCACCACCTTCACCGCCAGCCAGGGTCTCCTCCTCATGATCCCTGACATGTTCAAGATCGCCGGGCAGGCCCTGCCGGGGGTGATCCACGTGGCCGCAAGGGCCCTCGCCACCCACGCCCTCTCCATCTTCGGCGACCACCAGGACCTCTACGCCGCCCGCCCCACGGGGTGGGCCATCCTAGTCTCGGAGTCCGTGCAGGCGGCCCAGGACCTGGCGGCCATCGCCCACCTCTCCGCCCTCAAGGCCAGCCTGCCCTTCCTCCACGCCATGGACGGCTTCCGCACCTCCCACGAGGTGCAGAAGATCACCCCCCTCTCCGACCGGGAGCTCAAGGCCCTCTTTCCTTGGGAGGCCCTCGAGGCCTTCCGCCAGCGGGCCCTCACCCCCGAGGCCCCGGTGATCCGGGGGACGGCCCAGAACCCCGACCACTACTTTCAAAACCGCGAGGCCATCAACCCCTACTACGAGCGCCTGCCCGGGGTGGTCCAGGAGGTCATGGACCGCTTCGCCGAGGTCACGGGAAGGCGCTACGAGCCCTACACCTACTTCGGCCACCCGGAGGCGGAGCGGGTGGTGGTGGTCATGGGCTCGGCCTCCTTGGCGGTGGAGGAGGCGGTGGAGCACCTCCTCAAGCGGGGGGAGCGGGTGGGGATGGTGCGCATCCGGCTCTACCGGCCTTTCCACGTGGAGGCCTTTCTGAAGGCCCTACCCCATAGCGCCAGGAAGGTGGCCGTCCTGGACCGGGGCAAGGAGCCCGGAGCGGTGGGGGAGCCCCTCTTTCAGGAGGTGGCCGCCGCCTTGGCCCTGAAGGGGGGCGAGCTTGCCCTGGTGGTGGGGGGGCGGTACGGGCTCTCCTCCAAGGAGTTCACCCCGGCCATGGCCCTGGGGGTCTACGAGGAGCTCAAGAAGGAGCGGCCCCGCCACGGCTTCACCGTGGGCATCCTGGACGACCTCACGGGCAAGAGCCTCCCTTACCCCGAGGTGGACTTTGAGGACCCCGCCTCCGTGCGGGCGGTCTTCTTCGCCCTGGGGGCCGACGGGACGGTGTCCGCCAACAAGAACACCATCAAGATCATCGGCGAGGAGACCCCCCTCCACGCCCAGGGGTACTTCGTCTACGACTCCAAGAAGTCGGGCTCCCGCACGGTGAGCCACCTGCGCTTCGGGCCCAACCCCCTAAACAAACCCTACCTGATCCAGAGGGCCAGCTTCGTGGGCGTCCACCAGTGGGGCTTCCTGGAGCGCCTGCCCATGCTCCACCTGGCCGAGGAGGGGGCCACGGTCCTCCTCAACGCCCCCTACCCCAAGGAGGAGGTCTGGGACCGGCTTCCCAGGCCCGTGCAGGAGGAGATCCTCAGGAAGAACCTCAAGGTCTACGTGGTCAACGCCTACGAGCTGGCCCGAAAGGTGGGCCTCCCCGGGCGCATCAACACCATCATGCAGGCGGCCTTCTTCAAGCTTTCCGGGGTCCTCCCCGAGGAGGAGGCCAAGGCCCGCATCAAGAAGGGCATTGAAAAGAGCTACGGCAAGCGGGGGAGGAGCGTTTTGGAGAAGAACTTCCAGGCGGTGGAGCTGGGCTTCGCCGCCGTGGAGCCCCTTCCCATCCCTGGCCACCTCACCTCCGACCGGGGCCTGATTCCCCCCATGGTGGGCGACCCGCCCCCTTTCGTGCGGGACGTGCTGGGGCCCATCGCCCTGGGGATGGGGGACAGCCTCCCCGTCTCCCTTTTCCCCCCGGACGGCACCTACCCCACGGGCACCGCCCGCTACGAGAAGCGGGGTATCGCCGAGTTTATCCCCACCTGGGACCCCGAGGTCTGCGTCCAGTGCGGGAAGTGCGTGCTGGTCTGCCCCCACGCCGTCATCCGGGCCAAGGTGGTGCCGGAGGAGGCCCTGGCGAGCGCCCCTGAGGGCTTCCCCCACCGGAAGGCCATGTGGAAGGAGCTTTCCGGGGAGTTCACCCTCGCCATCAGCCCCGAGGACTGCACGGGGTGCGCCCTCTGCGTGGAGGCCTGCCCGGCCAAGGACAAGCGGAACCCCAGCCGCAAGGCCCTGAACATGGTCCCCCGCCTCGAGGTCCGGGAGGCCATGAACCGGCACTGGGACTTCTTCCTCTCCCTGCCGGAAACCCCAAGGGCGGGCCTCAAGCTCCACACGGTGAAGGACGTCCAGCTTCTAGAGCCCCTCTTTGAGTTCCCCGGGGCCTGCGCCGGGTGCGGGGAAACCCCCTACCTCCGCCTCCTCTCCCAGCTTTTCGGGGACCGCCTCATCGTGGCCAACGCCACGGGGTGCAGCTCCATCTACGGGGGGAACCTGCCCACCACCCCCTGGTCCAAGAACAAGGAGGGCCGGGGCCCCGCCTGGGCCAACTCCCTCTTTGAGGACAACGCCGAGTTTGGCCTGGGCATGCGCCTGGCCTTGGACAAGAAGGCGGAGTACGCCAGGAGGCTCCTCCCCGAGTTCCGGGAGGTCCTGGGGGAGGCCTTGGTGGCGAGGCTTCTTGAGGAAGTGGGTCCCGAGGCCCTGGAGGAAAGGCGGAAGGACGTGGCCCTCCTGAAGGAGAGGCTCGCTTCCCTGGAGGACCCCCGGGCCAAGGACCTCCTGGCGGTGGCCGATGCCCTCATTCCCCACACCGTCTGGATCGTGGGCGGGGACGGCTGGGCTTATGACATCGGCTACGGAGGCCTGGACCACGTGCTGGCCAGCGGGGCCCGGGTGCGGGTCTTGGTCCTGGACACCGAGGTCTACTCCAACACCGGTGGGCAGGCCTCCAAGGCCACGGGCCTGGGGGCCATCGCCAAGTTCGCCATGGCGGGCAAGCCCACCCCCAAGAAGGACCTGGCCTTCATGGCCATGAGCTACGGCCACGTCTACGTGGCCCAGGTGGCCATGGGGGCGGGCGACGCCCACACCGTGCGGGCCTTCCTCGAGGCCGAGGCCCACCCTGGCCCAAGCCTCATCCTCGCCTACAGCCACTGCATCGCCCACGGCATAGACATGGCCAAGGGGATGGACCACCAGAGGATGGCGGAGCGCTCGGGCTACTGGCCCCTCTTCCGCTACAAGCCCGGGGAGGGCCTGATCCTGGACTCCAAGCCGCCCACCCTCCCTCTTAGGGACTACCTCTACGCCGAAAACCGCTACCGCCTCCTCCTCCAGACCCACCCCGAGGAGGCGGAGACCATCTTGAGGCTGGCGGAGGAGGCGGTGAAGGCCAGGTGGGAAAGGCTAAGCCGGATGGCGGCCAAAGCGCCTTTAGAAGTGTAAGGAGGAGGCCATGGAGCTTAGGACCACGTACCTTGGGCTTGAGCTGGAACACCCCCTAGTGGCCTCCGCCTCCCCCCTCACGGAGAAGCTGGACGGCTTTTTGCGCTTGGAGGACGGCGGGGCGGCGGCCATCGTCATGCACTCCCTTTTTGAGGAACAGGTTCTGGAAGAGGAGGCCGCCTTGGACCACTACCTCCACTACGGCCACGAGAGCTACGCCGAGGCCCTCTCCTACTTCCCCAAGGCTCACGAGTACCGCCTCACCCCCGAGCGCCACCTGGACCTCCTCGCCCGGGCCAAGGAGCGGGTCTCCGTCCCCATTATCGCCAGCCTGAACGGGGTGAGCCGGGGGGGCTGGGTGGAGTACGCCCGGCTCCTGGAGGAGGCGGGGGCCGACGCCTTGGAGCTCAACCTCTACTACATCCCCACCGACCCCGCCCTTTCCGGGGCCGAGGTGGAGGCCATGTACCTGGACACCATCCGGGCGGTGGTGGAAAGCGTCAGGATCCCCGTGGCGGTCAAGGTGGGCCACGCCTTCACCGCCTTCGCCCACTTCGCCAAAAGGGTGGAGGCCACGGGGGCCAGGGCCCTGGTCATGTTCAACCGCTTCTACCAGCCGGACTTTGATCTGGAAACCCTCTCCGTGGTCCCCACCCTGAGCCTTTCCCAGCCCTACGAGTCCCTCCTCCGCATCCATTGGATCGCGCTTCTCTTTGGTCGGGTGGACTTGGAGCTGGCCCTCACGGGCGGGGTGCATTCCGGCAAAGAGGCGGTGAAGGGGATTCTGGCGGGGGCCCAGGTGGTCATGATGACCTCGGCCCTTCTCCAGAAGGGCCCCGGCCACTTCCGCGCCGTGCTTTCTGAGCTGAAGGCCTTCATGGAGGAGAAGGGCTACGGGAGCGTGGAAGAGATGCGGGGGGTCATGAGCTACCAGAAGGTGGCCGAGCCCGCCGCCTTTGAGCGGGCCAACTACCTCAAGGTTCTGGCCTCCTACCGCCTTCTTCCCTAAGGGCGTAAAACCCCTCGCCCAGGGCCACCACCGGGCTTCTGTCCCAGCGGGCCAGGGCGGAGAGGCGGATCTTGGCGATCTTCTCCGGTTCCCGCACCTCTGCCCAGAGGCCCATCTCCTTGAGGCGGCGGCCGATCTCCGTGTAGTGGAGGGGGCGACCCTCGGCCTTCAGGAGGGCCACCACGGCCTTGCGGAAGCGGTCCGGCCTGGGCATCGGCCCAAGTATATAGTGGAGCCATGCGCAACCAGGAGCTGGCCCGGATCTTTGAGGAGATCGGGCTCATGAGCGAGTTTCTGGGGGATAATCCCTTCCGGGTCCGGGCCTACTACCAGGCGGCCCGCACCCTCTACGACCTGGACACCCCCATAGAGGAGATCGCCAAGAAGGGCAAGGAGGCCCTTCTGGAGCTTCCCGGCATCGGGCCGGACCTGGCGGAGAAGATCCTGGAGTACCTTTCCACGGGCAAGGTGAAAAAGCACGAGGAGCTTTCCCAAAGGGTGCCCAGGGGGGTCCTCGAGGTCATGGAGGTCCCTGGGGTGGGGCCCAAGACCGCCCGCCAGCTCTACGAGGCCCTGGGCATAGACTCCCTGGAGAAGCTCAAGGAGGCCCTGGAACGGGGGGATCTCCTGCGGCTCAGGGGCTTCGGGGCCAAGAAGGCGGAGCGCATCCGGGAAGGGCTTCTCCTGGCCCAGGCGGCGGGGAAGAGAAGGCCCTTGGGAGCGGTCCTCTCCCTGGCCCGCAACCTCTTGGCGGAGATCCGGGCCCTCCCCGGGGTGGAGAGGGCCGAGCTTTGCGGCTCCGCCCGCCGCTACAAGGACACCGTGGGGGACCTGGACTACCTGGCGGCGAGCCGGGAACCGGAGAGGGTGGTGGCGGGCTTCGTGGCCCTGCCCGGGGTCAAGGAGGTCTTCGCTAAGGGAAAGGAGCGGGCCACGGTCTTCCTAAAAAATGGCCTCCAGGTGGACCTCCGGGTGGTGCCCCCGGAGAGCTACGGAGCGGGCCTTCAGTACCTCACGGGCAGCAAAGAGCACTCCATCCGCCTCAGGGCCCTGGCCCAGGGGATGGGCCTGAAGCTTTCTGAGTACGGGGTCTTCCGGGGCGAGGAGCGGATCGCCGGGGAGACCGAGGAGGGGGTTTATGCCGCCCAG
>OGCH01000644.1_pt1 | contig 16658 bp, 18 predicted proteins | sample 1570111 | NCBI WGS metagenome assembly OGCH01 (sample SAMN03436243, study PRJEB24508) | hot springs metagenome | biome: Desert Springs; feature: Hot Springs; material: Water | place: USA: Great Boiling Spring, Nevada | collected 2008-12-01 | depth 0 m m | reverse complement strand
AGCGATACCAAAATCGGTATTCACACTTACTTGTTCAACTGGCGGGGCAGGCAAATAATCTACTCCCAAGTTGTTGAAACCATAAGCCCGAAACGGAACTCCATAAGAGAGAGCACCCAATAATACCCGCTTTTCCCAGCGTGCAGTAACAGGAAGCCTAAATGGAATTACCCCGCCCATTAACCACCTAATAACGCACACTTTAACATTCCTGCCAGAAAATAAAATCAAGCAGACACCACCTCCGTAATAAAATCTAATGACCGCATTGTAACCGTTGGGCTAAGAGAACCTTCCGTCCGAATGCCGATATTTCCTTCAGAAAAACGAGCATAAGGGACAAGTTGAAACCGCCGACCAAACCCTTCCTCAGAAAGTAGAGCAAATTGGACAGAGTAGACCCCTGTCTCAGGCTGCAATTCGATTTGCCGCCCAAACCAAAGAGAAGCATCAGGCGTTAACTCAAATTGAACCTCCACTTCCCAGCGGTTGATGCTCAGGTCATAAGCGATTTTATCTGAATAAATTCCAATCCGATGTTGCCAGCTCACAGAAGCGTTAATCCGAAAAGTAAGCCCTCTGATACCATGCGGCGGAATATTTTCTGGGTCAAAACTTACAAGGACATTTCGGATGGTAATGAACTCATCGTTGGGGTCAACCGAAACGAGCGTCGGAATTCGCTTGTCGTAAAGGTTCGCTGTGTTGAAAGTCCAAGTAATAGAGACCGTCGCTGGGTTACTCTCACGAATTTGAAGTTCCCAGCGGGTCGGTATCGCCTCAGGAATTTCCATTACAGCATAATCGTCCATGAAAGGTTTGACGAAAACTACCCTAACTCCCTGCTTGTAAAAGGGAGGTAACCCGCTCGTCGGTCGGAAGGGAAAAGGAAAAAGCACAGGGTTAAGCAATTGCTTCGCCTGCAAAATAAAAGTGGCCGTCAATGTGCGAGCAGGAACTAAACTTGCAGCAACGACAGCATAAGTATCCGCACCGAGAGATTTAATGGGTGTTGTGAAAAACGAAAGAGGGATGGCAACCTCCCGCAGCAACGGCAACTCAAGCCAACTATATTCTTCAACAGAAATTCCCGACGCATAAGTTGACCAATTAGTCAAAATTACGGCACAGTCTCTGCCCGAAATCCCATAAAGCATTATTTATCAACCTCAAGAAGCGTGTATACCAAGCCAGCAGCTTCGGAAACAACAAGAACCTCACCATCACCAGTCACAACAACTTTGAACGGCGGGTTCGGTTTGTCCAATACACAACCTTTAACCTCTATTTCCTGCTTCCTTACCCGCAACTTGCCCGCCGTCACGACAATCTTGTCCCCAGAAACTTGAACATTCAACCCAGAAAGAACTTCAATGTCCCTCTCAGGCAAAGGCTCTACAGGGTGCGGGTTAGCGGGAATTTCCCCCAGCCTAACGGCTGGCATATATTCAGCATAAGGGCGCTCCCGCATCTTCTCAATTTCCTGCTTCAAAAGGCTCTCCAAATAGTCTCGGATTTCTCGGTAAGGTCGCCTTATCCACAGTTCCGTTTGATAAAGGGCGTCCATCACTTGGCTGTGATACTCCATGAGCCTCATTAACTTGAGCCGCTCTTCATCCTCAGCGCTCCACGCAGGTATCACAAAGGTGGCATCTTCCATTCCTATCGCCTCCGCTAAGAAATTTTAACTGGGCATTCGGATTAAAATTTGAATTGCGGGGTGCTTATATATGTTGACATTCGCCGTCGCCATAGCCTTCTTGCTGGAAAAAGGAATAATCTCTATGGATTGCCGCTGGCAGTTCCTTCTGTGGGGGCTCGTTTTTGTCCTAACCTTTGAAGAATACCGATATAATCGCTTCCTGTTCTTATTTGACACCTCGGCTTTCATCATCCTGAGTATCTTATGCCCCGCTCTATTGTCTTTGGGGGCTGCAATATTAATGACCGCTGCCTTCAGCGAATTTAAGATAACCAACGGTAAAACCCCGACATGGGTGTTCTTTTTCTTCCTCTTCCTCGTCGTTTGGGATGTCTTTCTTGTATCTTTCGTCTACCCCCACATGAAGTTGACTGTAGAAAAATTTAGCGTCCCTGTTTTTGAAAGAGACCTTGCGGAAAACGGGTGGAGCCCCTTCTTGGGAAGCGGCGATTTCGTCGTAATGGGAGTTTTAATTCTCTTCCTCAACTTACCTTGGTGGCAATCCTTTATCGCCTATACCTTAACAGTCCTCACTTTGATTTACCTGCCTATCCCATGGACTTTAGACTTCATCCCCGCACTACCCTTCCTAATCTTCCATTTCTGCCTTATTTACCTTCTGAATTCTGTAGCCAGCAACCGACAACTAACCTTTGCGTCGGGAAGAGGACTACGGGGGCTTTACTGGCTTTCCGAAAAACGCCAAAATTTAAAGGGTGATGCGAATGGCGAACCAAAAACTTTATGAAGCAGTGCCAACAGAGACAGGAATTTTGAAAATTGTGTGGCGGGCTGATAGCGAAGGTTCCGCTGGCATGAACTCTTATTCCATTCCCCTTTATGTGACCCAACGGAAATTAATAATCTTGGGCGTCGGCGGGACTGGCACAGTGACTGTAAAACTCTACGCAGACTTAAGCGATGTGCCTGCTGCCCCAAATGATTTTCCACCTGCTGGCATTGCACTGCTCGGAACTTTGGGCCCTTATTCCATTTCAGCAGGCACAACCGTAATAGAAGATTTCCCCCTCTATGCAAATTTCGCTGAGCCCAATATCTCAGATATCGGAGGGAGTTTTGTCGCCTATGTCATTATCACCGGAAGCCTTTAAAAACGGCTGGGGATACAAACTGGATTTGGAAAATAACTGTGCGGGATTTCTACTTTTCTTTCCCGAAGAGAAAGATGTGACCGAAGTGAAGCGGTTGGGATTTACATTAACGAAGTTCTCGCATAAGAACTACAAAATGTGGGTCATAAAAGCAAAAGGGAGGAAAATAATGGAAGTGATAGGTTTCTTCAGACGACACAACTTGCCCCTTCTCACCGAAGAAGAAATCGGAAACCTCTTCCCGTTCAAATTAGACTAATCACCGAAGACAACCAATAAATAACTGAAGTAATCTCGGCGGTTTCCTCTCATTTACCATGAATGGGAGTATATCAAAAACCGCAATACAGGGGATTTCCCCCTCCTCTCCTACTGGTCGCACAGCAAGCTCTACCTCTACACCCTCACGACCTGTCCCACTCAAATCAGTTCTCACCCTGCTAAAATCAATCCTCAACACTCTCACATCCACTTTCCGCTTCAATACCTTCTCCATCTCCACTTTCACTATCCTTCGTATCTTCTTCTTTAATGCGTCTATCCACAGAGTCATGCAGTTTCACCCTCCTTCATTGTTTTATGATGATTGCACAGGCTTTAAAGCCCCCGACGGGGATAAGGGGATAAGGCAAATTCCCTCATAAGCTGTTCGCCCCGAACCTCTAACTCACCACGCCACCTCTGCGTAATACCTAACGGCACCTTCTCCGCATCATCTCCAAGCGAGTTGTAACAGAAACGATATTCCCCATCAATGGGAACGCTAAGTTGCCATCGGGAAGAAACCAAAACCATAGCGTCCCGCAAACACTCAAGGGCTTGCTCTTCATACCCAACCTTTACCTCTGCTAACATGCTATCATGGATAGTAGCAAGGATATATACAACATCCTTACCTAACCGCTTATAAGCAAGCCGATAAAACCATAAAGTTACCATCTGCCACCAGTCCGATGCTTCCGATTGAATAACGAAGTTGCCCAGCTGGCGAAGGGCTCGGCTATCACCCTTTATAGCGGCATAAGCCCGTCGGTAACGACCCAGCCAGTTGCGGACATAACCGTGCCGACGCCCAAACTCCCGCACCAACTCCATGTATTCAAACACCTTGGGATAGTGCTCTTGCAAGCGACTAATGTATAGATTGGCTTCCTCTTCACTTATGCGAAGGACTTGCGCCAGCCCGAACGGGGACATTCCGTAAAAAATTCCCAACACAACTTGCTTTGCGACTTGACGCTCCGTCTTCTTGTCAATCTCTTCGGGCGGCTTTCGGAAGATGATACTGGCGGCTTCGGTATAAACATCGTGCCCACCAAAGAATGCTTCAATAAGATTAGGGTCGCCACTTTTAGCCGCCATCACACGAACCTCAAACTGGGAAGCATCACAATCCAAAAAACAATATCCTTCTGTAGGAATGAAGATGCGACGGGCTTCCTTACCCGATTGAGTTCGTTCGGAAGGAAAGTTATGGAAGGGAGGTTCTTCAACTGAGAGACGCCCCGTTTTCGTCCCGAAAAATTTGAATTCGGGGCGAATTCGTTCGTCCACATCCACAAATTTCGTCCATTGTCGTAAGTAAGAGGAATATAATTTGTCCAACTGCGAGAATTCAATTAAGTAAGACAGGATTTCTTGGTGTTCGGGATAACGCTCCAAGAAATAAGCGAGAACCTGACGGCGGGTCGTCTCATCGCCTTCCTGCGGCGGCTGTAACCCCAAAACTTGGTAAAGATAATACTTTTTCTCCTGCCAACTGCGAGGGTTCCGAATGTATCCCTTGGATAACCTACGAATTTCTGCCGTCAGCACATCAAGGCGACGACGAACAATATTGGCTATCTCGCCCCTCAAAAGATTGGCATCTACCCTTATCCCCCGTTCACAAGCAACGGCATATAGACATTCCAAAGGGTAAACTAATTCGGTAAGAAGGAATTCTAAGTCCTGTTCCCTAACCTTCGGCTCCAAGTAGAAATAAAGTTTCGCCGTCCAATAGGCATCGTAAGCATTGTAACGATACAACTCCTCCGCCGAAAGTTTCCCTATTCCAGACGATTTACGGGCTTCTTGGATTCGCTCGTCAACCCACGACGGAGCACCCAAAAGCCGCATCGCCATGTTCTTTAATCCATATTCGTGGTCTTCCCTGTCTTCATCAAGGACATAATACATAAGCATGGTATCGGCAAATGTCCGTGAAGAGGGCATCTCGCCCCAAGTCCGATAAAACCACATCAACTCAAAGAGAGCATTGTGGTAAACCTTGCGGGGCTGAAAGCTAAAGACAAGGTTGCGAAGAGAATTTATTTGACTAAAATCTATTGACCCGTCTTTATTGGCAATAACCACCGTCCGTTCTCCGTCAGAAATGGCAAACGAAAGGATTTGAGCCACCTTTGTTTTGCCCCGTGTGACTGCCTGATATTCCTTATAGGCAGGGTTCAACACATCAACCTCTATGTCGCAAGCGATAACAGGTCTTTCAGCAAAATACCTGCAAGCTTCGTCAATTTCTTCTGGACGCTGAATGACTTCGTAAGGAATTGAGAAAGCGGAAATACTGTTTACGCTATCCAACCTTCGCCTAATAGCGAGAAGGACATCGGTAATGGGGTTCCAAATATTAGGGTTGCGGACGGCAGCTGCAGGGTGGTATGTCCAACAGACCCACACATCCTGCCAACGAACAAACTCGCCATGCGGAGGACGCTTTATATGGATGCTCTTAAAGAATTCCCCAGCAGCGATAAGACCGAGAAGGCAAATAATAGTAGGCTTATGTTTCCTAATTTCCCGCATCAAGTTGATAACACAATGTTTGGCAGCCAGCCGCAAGGTCTCCTCCGCTACACTGGTCTCCCGCAAAATTGCGCACTTAATAATGTTAGTTAGAACTGAATGGTTCCACAAATTCAAATCCCGCAATTTTTCAACGAATTGGTCGCTACTATAACCCACAAACGCTACGCCCTTCTCCAATTCTTCGTTGGAGGGATGCTGTCCGACAAACAATACAACAGGCTCGTGAAGAACTTGGGGCTGACGGCTCTCCAAGACTTGGGCGGGCGATAATTTGTGCTTCCAGATAGGACACTGCGGACAATTATCACAAATTACAGGCGGACGACCTTCCCGTTCTTGCTCAAACAACTCAAGCCGCCTCCCTTCCTCAATAAGAATATGTCCACTGCTTTTCTATGGTATCCTTCTCTTTATCAACATATTCAAAAGCCTTAGCCCAATCTACCTGCTCAACGGGGACGGGATTGTCATAATCAGGAAAACCGTCTTCATCAACAGGATAAATAGTGAACTCCCAAATACTGTCTCTGGTAAAGTATAACCCAACCGCAGCCGCCATCTCCAAATCCGTAAATTTGACTTCCTTGCCCCAATCCCCCCACCGCTCGACAATATATCCGCACCCCCCACCAAAGCACCCTTCAGAATCTTGGTCTGTGCAATCAGGACACCAAAGCCTAACAACATACTCCATAACGGTCACCCCTCCCTAATTATATCTCAGGGATGGGATATAATTGTAATGGAAGTGACACTAAAATGATAACACCGTTGGAGTTGAGGAACTACTTTGTCGAGAATTACCTTCCCTTGCTTCAGCGAATACCTGAGGCTTCAGTGGAAGAAGCCGCCACAAAGGATGGGTTCGTGTTCATCATAAACCTGCAACTCGGAGATTCTCCGCTGGATTGGTTCACAAAAGGGCTCATTTGTTTCTCTGGGCGAAAAGTTCTCATACTGGGGTCTGAACCGTGGGAAATGAAAGAAGAGCCTGACGAAAGCGACTGGAAAAAACTTAGTGTAGAATTGAACGATGTTGTCTCACGAGTTCTGACAACCGTTGTCAATTACCATCTGACCGGAGAGACATTCGATGGCTACATTCATCTGAAGGAAAAGGACATTGTCGTAGGATTGAGATATATCAATGGCAATATCTACATTTTGTGGTGGGATGCAAGAAGCGGGAAAAACAATCACTTGGTTATGCCCTTCTGTGAAGACTTTGAAAATGTGCCCAAATTGATTGAGAAGGTTATTTCGAAGACCTTCCAACTTTAATCGCTGCGGGTTATCGCCCACACAACAATCGCCCAATCGTCCCTCTCGTTCCTGAACCGCACGAAGCCCCGACCGATTGCCCTTTGCAATTTATTTGAATAAATTGGAATTATGCCCAACGGTTGCCAGAAAATCCCATCACTTGAATAAAGAGCCCTTACCCGTGAGCCTTCAATCAGACAGGTAGCATGCAAGACACCACTGTCAAAAGCCGCCGTTACCGTTACCTGAGAAAGAGGGGGAATGAGAGATACACCCCACACGGAGCTTGACGGCAAAGGGGATAAATCCAAAATATCATCCACAGTAAGCAACCTGACATCCGCATCGCCCCGCCGCTGGACAGCATCTATGGCAAAGAAAGTCAAAGTATCGCCCTGCCTAACCCATTCCGTTCCCAAATAAACTAAAGCGTCCCCTTTAACGGGAAATTGCTCTAATCCCAAAATGGTTAAAGCATCGCCTAACCTCTCTATCAGGCTAACAGCAAGGTGAACTAAAGCGTCGCCCCGCAAGGTGGTAACTACCGAAGTCAAATGGGCAAGAGCATCCGCCAGTGTCTCCTGAGGAGCACCGAAAAGGGTCATTGCGTCGGCTCGGCTTAAATAAGCGTCATCAGAAAACCTTACAGAAGCATCCGCACGCAACCAAAATTCCGCAATCGCATTAGCAACCACGGAAATAACTTTCCGCCCGAAATCAGATTCAGCGAAATTATCAACCAAAGGATAAGCAACATTTACTTGAGCATTCGTTGACAAAAGATAGCCTGCAGGTGTATAAATTGGTGGGGGTGTTGTTCCCGACACCGTAACAGCGGAACCTAACCTACCCCCCGCTCGGATAGCCTGCCACAAAGCAGAAGGCAAGACAACTACATTCTGCTGATAGGAATAAATGATGTAAGAAACTGGTTGAGCGTTAAAACGCAAAACGAAGTAAGCATCTTTAGTTGGCGCAGAGGTTGATGCAAAAGAAAGACGAAGCCACACAGGAAAAGCCGACTTAGCTGGGACACTTAACTCCAGTGAAGCCGCCCAACCTCCTACAATCGGAGGAGTTCGCTGCTCATCTTCCAGATAATCCACATAGAAAGTCGGAGTGGATGACCCCAAAGCGAGATAAAAAGTTTCGGGTCGGTCAGTAGGATATGGCCCTTGGACATCCAGCGTAATAGTCTCAGAATTATCGGTCGGATTATAAACGAAAACACACCTATGAAGCGAAACAGGCGAAATAATTGGCGGCGGAAAAAGATAACCTACATTGTAAAGTTCAACTTCTCTGCCAGCAATGTATCTCCCCCGTGAAAATTGCGGGATGGTTAGCCCCCAAGTTTCTATAGCGCCTGAATAATGGATTACCAAACTTATCCCTCCGTCTCAACAATTTGCACCCGAACTAAGCGCCTACCTTTGAACAACCACGCACCAACTTGAGCAAAAATGCTTTGCCGAAGACCCCAACGACCACTTTTGTAAGCCCTTACTTTGCTCGTGCATTTGGGCATCCAAACAATGAAAAGGTAAGGCGCAATGGCTAAATTTACTTTATCTGCTTCCGATGGCGCTAAGGTCGTATCTGTGCCGGGATGAGAATGGAATGTGCCTATGACTTTTTCATCCCGCAAGGTCTGTTCAACAGCAGATTTAAAGACTAACAAGTCTTCTTTATCAAAGACAACTGAACTGCGGCGATTAACAACTGATTGAAGTGTATAAATTCGGGTAACTTCATTGCCCCGACCCAAAACGAAACCAAAACATTCCTTGGGGAAAATTTCCTGCGCCGCCAAAACCATCGTCAACAAACACTGACGAGGGACAAAAATCTTTTCCCTCATGCTCTCTCCCCCCAAAGATTTTAGCCCGCTGTGGTTAAAATCTTTTCGGGGATGTAGCAATGGAGATTAAACTGAAGCAGCAAAAAATTCTACCGAAGGAGTTTATGTTACCGCACTTGCCGCCCGTGTGGTATGAGCAAGGGGAAATCAATTCGTGCGTAGGACAATCCTTAGCGTTTTACATTTCCTACCTTTTCTATCGCCAAACAAACCGTGTGGAAGTCTTCTCTCCAATGTATATCTACTGGCACGCTCGCTACTTAGAAGGCACAACACTAAAAGATGATGGCTGCTATCTCATAGATGGTATCATTTCTATAGCAAAATGGGGCGTATGTCGGGAGAAAGTATGGGAGCATACCCCCCCACACTTGACAATACAGCCTGCGCCCGAAGCCTATGAAGACGCCATGTCACTGGGATTGACAATCAAATATGCTAAAATAAACACGGTGGAGGAAATGAAGTGCGCCTTAGTGAACCAGTATCCTGTCGTCTTAGGGTTTGCTGTGCCTGAAAGTTTCAAGCGCACCATTTCAAAATCCGAAGTATTCTTGGAACCCCCGAAGCCCCAAGACCGTATCCTCGGCGGTCACGCCGTTGTCGCCATCGGATATAGTGACTACAAAAATGCTTTCCTCTGCAGAAATTCATGGGGTCGTGACTGGGGTATGGATGGAAATTTCTGGCTCCATTATGACTACACTATCCCAGAGAAACATTTGGTAGACACAAAATTCATCATGAAGATAGAAAGGAGGAAGCCAAAATGGTGAAGCAACTTTGGGAACTTGCCAAATCGTGTGGGCTTTTGTTTCAACACGGAAAGAAAGACGAAAGAGAGTTCAGAAGCTCGGACTGTAAATGGAAATTTGTGAGGAAAACAACCACTTTGGGGCAAGTGCAAGTGCTTCAGGGAAACCTTCGCTGCCTCATCCTTAGCGACATTCATTCACCTTTCTTCTACCCACCAGCAGTTTCTCTGGCTATCAAAATCGGAAAATTAGTGAACCCGCACCTCGTCATACTGAACGGCGACTTCGTGGACTGCTTCTCCATCTCACCCTACCGATGGGATGCTCGTCGGCAAAACCTCCACAAGGAAATTGAAGTCAGCCGTGAGTTGCTATCCCTATTAACCAAATCCTTCCCCCAATCGGTTTTCATTTTTTTGGAAGGCAATCACGAACTCTTCCTACAACGGTATATACACAAATTCGCATCCGCCCTTGCCGACCTTGAAGAACTACAACTTCCTTCCCTTCTCAACTTCAAAGGCAAAAACCAATTCTATCTGGGCTATGAAAAGGAATACTCAACCTACTCCACGACGGCGTTCCCGACACTACAATTTTTTGATGCTCAAAACGAATTGAGGTTGCTCGTCATTCACGGTGACGGGTTAGGTATCTCAGTAGGAGCGGTTCACTACGCACGGCTTGTCCTGCAGCGCACTTTGGTCAACACCATCTGCGGTCACTGGCATGTCAGCCAAAGTTGGCACGGTTACTCGCTTGAAGGCGGGAGAATAAGTGCATGGGTCTTCCCACCACTATGCTTCCCTCGCCCTCACTGGCGAAATAGCCTGTGGGGGTTAGGAGTTGGGTATTTCACCCTCTCGGAGAATGGATTACTCTTAGTAGAGACCGTCGATTTCGTTGTTCACAGAAACCAAAGAATTTTGGTAGCCCAGTATGGAGGCAAAATCCTAACGGAAGAGTTAGACGACGAGAACATACTTGCTCACTAATCGCCCCATAACTTCCCACATCTTGGTGGCTAAGTCAGACGGAATACCCCACAATTTCAGGTCTTCGCAATTCTCTATATCCCCACGCCACAAAAGCATAGCGATTTCATCAAAGGGTGGGGGGAATTTTCCAATAACATCTAACACTTCCACTTCCGCCAGCATGTCGTCCACACTTGCGTATTGATAAATGATGCCATTAGCCACTTCATCCCCCGTCTGGGAAATATCGCCGTCTTCGTCCTCTTCCTCAATTTCGGAGAAGGAAAGAACCGAAATCCTGCTATCTTCCTTCTTCATCTTGACATAAACGGAAGGCGAAAAGGAAATCCCTTTCTGGGCACGAGAGGCATAATCCAACAACATCGAACGGATAACATAATAGGCGTAGGTGGAAAAATTGGTCTGATGAGAAGGCTTGTAGCGTAAAGCTGCGGAAATAACCGCCAATACAGCCTCCCCCACCAAATCTTCTTCGTCAACATGGTAAACTTCTTCGGCAATCTTGTGGGCAAGCGAAAGGGCTAAACCGAAATGCCTCTCCATTAAAATTGAAGATACCTCCTGAAATTCCCGAAACTTCTTGCGAACCTGCGGATAATATTGAGCAAGAAATTCTACCAAATTCTCCAAACTTAACTCTTTTTCTTGGCGAAGGGTTTTCGTCCAGAGGGTTTCCATAACGCTGGATGCCCGTCCCCGCCAAATTTGCTCCAATAAAATAGCCTTATGCCCTATTTTCCTTACTGGCAAGGTCTGCCCGAAATTCTTCCGTAAGTAATCATTCAAACACTTAAGGAAATAAGAAATGCAATTTTGTAGCTTTCGGCAAAGAGCTACATCCTCATCCCGCTTGAAACGCACAACAACGAGACCCCCAACTATGTCTACCATCTGAAGCTTAAAATAACTCGCCCGCCCTTCGGGCCAGTGAGAACCATCAAATATGTATTTTTACCGAGTTGCCTAAAGGAAACCCCAACTGAGGCAGCGTGCATTGCGAAAGTAATAGCCAGCCGAAAAGAGGTCTCAAGCGCAAAATCTTTGGCTTCGTCCAAAATCTCCCGCAAAAACTTATCCAAATCCAATTCTTCCACAATCTTGTCAAAAATCCAATTGATGAGCAAATCTATGAGGACATCCCAGTTAATAGCCTTTGATAGAAAATCTCGGAGGGCAGGATGTGAGATTAACCTTTTCCCTATCTCGGGCAAAATCGCCTTTAGCCCAATCTTGGCGATGCGTTTCGCCCGTTCCCTATCATCAATCAATGCCTTAGACAAAGCGACGAGAAAACGAATTGTTTTGCCCGCAATCCTGCCAGTAGTAGCTATCATGGTTCATCCCGCCTTAAATTCTAACCACAATTTGCTACTTAGAGCAAGGCTTAAAATTTCCTGTGGTGACCCCTATGAGCCAAGCGGAAGCAATCGTGAGAAAGATTGACGAACTCAAAGAATATATCACACAAGGCGGAGAAAAATTAGCGGAAGTTCTTTCCATACAACAAGATACGAAAGAAGGACCGCTGAAAGCAGTAGAGCAAGTAAGCGAGCTTATCGATAAAGAAAGCGGTCAAATCAAGGATATCAATGGGATGCGGAGTGGTCTTAATACTCTCAAGACCTACATCTTTAAGGTCGTAATGACATTGACAAAATACAAAGACCATCTCATCAGATTAGGCATCGCCGTCCCCACAGAATTGAATGAAGCAATTGATAACTACAAAAATGCCCTTCAAACTATAAACGACATATTAAGCGAGGCAGGAAAATTGCAACAACAAGCACAAGCTACTCAAGCTCAAGCCCAACCCCAACCTCAAACTTCCCTACCCCAATCCCAGACATCTCCATCCCAACCAAAGGCTCCCTCAACTCAAGCCCAACCCCAAACTCAGGCCTCTCAGTCCCAAGTAAAACCTTCCCAAACCCAATTACCTGAACTTCCCGCAGACGAGGTTGCTAAATACGCTATATCCGTCAAGAAAGCAGCCCTCTTGCTCAGAAAGATTGTGGATACCATCTATAACATAATAAGCCAATACGAACTTCCGCCAGATGTAGACTTTCAACAGCTATCAGACGAGGAGAAAAATGAATATGTAAGGCGGCGAAGTGTGGAACTATATGAGCTTTTCTGGGGGAACTACAACCCTCGGCGGGGCGAAATTTTACGAAACCTCCAAATCTTGGGGAAATTTCTGAAAAAAGAATTCAAACCCGAAGAAGCTCCCCAATTCCTAAAGGAAGCCTACGACCGCATCCAAGAAGTTATCCAGAAAGTCGAACCTTACATTCAGAAACATAACCTAATAGCAAGTGCGACGGATATAAGCAGCGCTTTCGATGTTCTTGATGGCGTAACCCCAGAAAAGATTGAAGCTGTTGGAGAAGCCCTGAAAGTTTTAGAGGAATTAGCCAATGATATTCGAGGTTATTGGGCTACCATAGCTGAGAGAAGAGGCACACTTACAGGAGACATACTGAGAAGATTAGCAGGAATTAGCGGAGGGGTCTCCCCTACAGATATCCTCAGTGTATTAAGACAACCTGGCGGAATTTTCCTCCTTCCCTCCGCTAAAGAGCGAGCTGAAGGTTGGATAAATGCGAAAATAAAACAAAGCGAAATAGCAGGAAAGGAAAAAGGAAAAAAGAAAGAAAGAAAATTCCGGGTTTTAACGGACAAAGAGTTGCGCCAAGAAGTCCTTGAGCAATCCGAACCTTGGGTAATGGAACGCACCTTCCTTCTACAAGTAATCAGGAATGCTTTAGAAAGCCTTTATAACTTCCTCGGTGCAATCCCACCACTCCTCACAAACGAGCAAGTAGAATACCCCATCGAGACAGTTGACCCCACAAAATTCCCCGCAGGAATGCGAAACGAAATAGAAGAATGGGTCAACGCTGGCAAGCAGCTTTATAACAGTTTAGGTAATTGCGTGAAGGTTTTTAAGCGGTCTCCAAGACAACCTACTAACGCAGACATCGAGGCTATAAAGAAAAATAATATCAGCAGCCACCTGCAAGCCTTCATAGAAGCTACCAAAAAACTTGATGAGGCTTATAAGAAACTCCCCCAAGATGAACAGGGAAAGATGCGCAACCCCGCCGATTTACTCCTTCATCCCAGCGGACTGGAAAGGTTACAACAGTTAATTAACTCACTTTTAGGTGGCTCGCCAACGACAGAAACCTTCGCAAAATCTCTTCTGCTTCACCTTCTTCAGGGTGTCCGAGAGCGTCAGCAGCCGCCAATAGAAGTGAAGCATACACTATAGCATCGTTCTTGTTACCCTTAAGCCAATCTATCGCTTCTTCGTCTCCATGCGCCGCCGCATGAACCCGCATGTGATACCGAACAAGCCAATAAATTATCCAGCGCTCGTTGGGAAAGAATGAAAGCCGCTCGGTAATCTTGTTCACAATCCGAGCCCCCGTAATTTCATGGTTCTCCTCTTTGACCAACTTGCCAATATCGTGAAGCAAGAGAGCAAACCCCGTCATGTTCAACAAGTTGCGATGCTTGGAAACCCCCATCCGAATGTTCTCCAAAACTTCCCGTGCCTTATTGCGAAACTTCTCCCAGCGAGAACCGAATTTATTTGAATAAATTAAATCGTCAAAAGCTGAACAAGCGAGAAATACATGTCGGCTCTCAGCACTGCGAAGCAATTTGTGAAGCGGCGAGAAAAATATCCTATCACCGTGAGTTAAATACAGCGCCTCAGCGAAACGGCGCAATGAATGGGTTATCGCCTTCGCAAATTCCCTAACCACCAAAAGCGGCGAAATCTCCCAACGAGCAACCCCCAAAGCGTAAGGGTAAACCCGCAAAGTCTCCCTTTCAAACTCATAGTGAGGCAATTGACAGTAAAGCCTAATCCCACGAATTGCCCCGAAAGGATAATCCTTAAGCCACCGAGGGTCAGGCGCCCGCAAGATTTTATTGCGAATATCCTGCCAACTCTCTTCAAAAGGAGAATATATCGGAGCCGAACCGTCCTCCAGCAATGTTTCCCCGTCACAGTAAAAAGTGTTGACGGTAAAATCAAAAGGATATCGCCTCAAATCTATAGTGGAAGGCACAACAGCAACATCCACAGATTCGTCCTTACCAACTACTACCCTGATAGTTCTTTCCTTTATCAGTGCGGGGAAAAGCGCTTTGGTCTGGCGAGAAAGGAAATCCACCGCCTCATCAAAATCATCGTGCAGAAGGAAAATATCTACATCAACTTCGCCATTCTCGTCAATATGTTCTCCAATTTGTTGGCGGATATAATCTCTAACGAGACCGCCGTAAACCAAAAAGCGCCTGCCTTTCAGCTTTTCAAAAAACTTGATGACCTTTTCGGGCAGACGGCTCAACGGAAAATCCATAACGCAACACCATGAGAAATTTTAGGCACTTTAAAATCCAAGTGGTGGTTATCTATGGACTTGGTAAGAATTAACGCAAGTTACTTGACTGTAAGAATTCCCATAAGCGAGCGAAACCTGTGGGAAAACTTGCTTATATTGGGAGATAAATACCTGATGGCTCTGCCCAGCAACATGATACCGCCAGCATCCATCGGCTGCCCGCAACACGCCGTCTTCGAACCTACTCATAGCCTCTGCTGGATTTATTACCGCCCATATAATCAATATCGCCTCTACCGCATGTGGATGGAAGGCGACAGTCTCTTCTTCAGATTGCCCATCGGCGGCGTTATCCTTATCCTCATCAAAGCGAAAGAAGAAATTAACGACGAACTTAAAACCCGCTTGCGTGAATACCTAATTAGCAAATACCCCCCGAAAAACACACTCAACTTCAACCCAGAAGCATTCCCTGTGGAACTTTATCCATATCAATTAAGGGCTGTCCACGAGGCAATAAACTACAGAAGGGCTATCATATCAGCCCCACCAGGCACAGGAAAAACGGAAATTGGAAGCGCTCTCATCGCCGCAATGCCCTCCCATTGGCAGGTCGCTTGGTTTACTCACACGAAAACTTTGCTGCGCCAATCTTATAACCGCCTGATGAAAAACCTAAGAGAACCTATCGGAGCAATTAGCGGAGAAGACGATTTCGACCCACGCAGAATTACCGTCGCTATGGTTCAAACCGTAACAAGACGAGGGGAAGAGAAAAATGACCCCGCCATAATCTCGTGGCTGAGGTCTTTAGACGCCATCATTTTGGATGAAGCACACCATGCCCCAGCCAAAACTTTCTACTGGACTTTGATGAGTTGCCTCAATGCATGGGTTCGGTTCGGCTTGACCGCTACACCCATGCGTGAAGCGGGCGAAGAAGAAGTTTACATGTGGTGCTCTATCTCCCCACTCATCGTAGAAGTTAGCCCACACGAACTGGTAGAAGTCGGTCGGCTCGTGCCCATAGAACTCGTCATCTACGATTTGGAAGGCACTGTGGAATATACACGAATGTATAGGTCATGGCAAGAAGAATACACCGACCAAATCGTTAGGAATAAGATACGAAACTACTTAATCGCCGCCGAAGCCATCGTAAATAGACCTACCGTCATCCTTGTTTGGGCAATTGAACATATCCAGCAAATCCAAAGCGCCATCCAAAACCTCGCAGATAAATACAACATTAAAGTAACAGTTGCAGCACTGCACGGTGAAACCCCCAGCCAAGAGAGAATGATTGCTATTGAACAATTTGAACGAGGGCAAATAGATATTCTCATTATCTCCGATGTCGGTAAGGAAGGTCTGAACATAATCAACCTTAGAACCCTCATCGTCGCCGCAGGGCAGAAGAGTAAAGTAGCCGCTATCCAGCGGGTCGGTCGTGGTCTCCGTCCCAAGAAGTGGGGATATGTGCGGGTCGTTGATTTCTACGATGCTGGCGAAGTCACCCGACGCCACTCACTTAAGCGAGTTAGGATTTATCAGCAAATGTTGCCTATTGCACGAACCCGTCGCTTAGATGCCCGTGAAGGTCTCCAACAACTCCTTAACGAACTACGGCGCTCCGAATTCGCCCTCTTTTGAGAACATAATTTATTCAAATAAATTCTGTTGCCCGCAGTCAAAGGCGGTAACCCAAGTTGCCACTTTTAGTGGCAACCTTGCCCAAGAAGGGGATAGAACCCTTCGGGCATCTGAGGGCACGGGTTGATGCCCTGAGCCCGCA
>OGCH01000642.1_pt1 | contig 16685 bp, 11 predicted proteins | sample 1570111 | NCBI WGS metagenome assembly OGCH01 (sample SAMN03436243, study PRJEB24508) | hot springs metagenome | biome: Desert Springs; feature: Hot Springs; material: Water | place: USA: Great Boiling Spring, Nevada | collected 2008-12-01 | depth 0 m m | reverse complement strand
CTCAGCTACTTCGACCGGCGCCAGACTGGCTCGATTATGAGTCGCGTGACGCGCGACACCGATGCCCTTTACGACTTTCTGGTGAACAGCGCGCCCACCATCACGCTGAACCTGCTGATGGTGCTGGGCATCGGCACGGTGATGGTGCTGATGGATTGGCAGTTGAGCCTGTTGGTGCTGGTGCCTGCGCCGTTGATTGTGCTGCTGTCGCGCTATGCGTGGCATCGGGTGATTCGCATCTGGCGGCGGCACTGGCATCGCTGGTCGCGCTTGACGGCGCATCTGGGTGGCACGCTCTCGGGCATTCGTGAGGTGAAAGCCTTCACCCAAGAGGAGCGCGAAATCGCCACCTTCAACCAGCGCAACTTCGAAATCGCCGAATCGGGCGAGATGGCAGGCAAAATCAACGCCAGCGTGTTCCCGCTCATCTCCTTTTTGGTGATGTCCAGCTCCTTTGTGATTTGGTATGTGGGCGGGCGGGGCGTGCTGAACGGCTCCTTCGAACTGGGCACGCTGGTCGCTTTCCTCGCCTATATCGGGATGCTGTTCGGACCGCTGAGCATCATCACCAACATTATGGACTGGGCATCGCGCACCGTGACGGCAGCCGAGCGGGTGTTCGAACTGCTGGACACCGAGCCAGAGGTGCGCGACCTGCCCGACGCCAAACCGCTGCCCGAAGTGAAAGGCGAGATTATTTTCGAGGAGGTCACCTTCGGCTACGAGAAGCACCATCCCGTGCTGCACGATATTAACCTGCACATCCGCCCTGGTGAGATGATTGGACTGGTGGGTCCGTCGGGCGCGGGCAAAAGCACGCTGATTAACTTGGTGTGCCGCTTCTATGACCCGACGCGCGGGCGGATCCTGCTCGATGGGCACGATCTGCGCGAGGTGCGCATGCAGGATTTGCGACGCCACATCGGGATTGTGATGCAGGACACTTTCCTGTTTCCTGGCACGATTCGGGAAAACATCGCCTATGCCCGTCCCGATGCCACGCAAGAGGAGATTATGGCAGCTGCCAAAGCGGCGAATGCCCACGATTTTATCATGCGCTTCCCCGACGGCTATGACACTTGGGTGGGGGAGCGGGGGCATCGCCTTTCGGGTGGCGAACGCCAGCGCATCGCCATTGCCCGCGCCATCCTGCGCAACCCCAAAATTCTGATTCTAGACGAGGCGACCGCCTCGGTGGACACCGAGACCGAGCGGCTGATTCAGGAGGCGTTGGAGCGGCTGGTGCAGAACCGCACTACAATTGCGATTGCGCACCGCCTTAGCACCCTGCGCAACGCAGACCGACTCGTGGTGCTGGAGCGCGGGCGCATCGTGGAGATCGGCACCCATGATGAGCTAATGGAGAAGGGCGGCACCTATTACCGCCTCGTCACGATGCAGATGGAGCTAAGCAAATCACGCCTGTTTGTGGGGTAAGGGCACAAATTGAGTGTTTATTGGTTCGATTGAATATACTTTATGGCATCGAGTGGTGCAACGCGCCCCTTTATTGTTCGATCGAAAGTCTGCGTCGAAGCTAATGATTACCAAACTATTCATCTCTGCCACCGTATATTGATAGGCATCATCAAAATCCAGCCCGAACTGCTGTTGGTATCGAACTACCTGAGGTAATTCTCCTGCGGGCACGAATAGCACGGATAGAAAGCCGCTTAGAATCATGTCCTCAACGAAGCGAATAAAAACACTGTGTAAATTTGATCTTGTTAAAATCAACCCGATAGAGTGCAGTGAGAAATCGGAAATGCAGAGCATTCCTGGTGGCGCGAGCGTCAGAAGTTGTTGAACCTGCGTGGCTTGATCCTGTAAAAGCAAGCCTTCCAGCAGCACGCTACTGTCCAGAAGATATTTCCTCATGATGGCTCCGCCTCAGGGCGCTCTCGACGCGCCATTCAATTGCTTGGTGTTGAAGCTCGACGGAGGAGAATTGTCGTCCTAACTCTTTGGCGCCGCCCCACCAGTCGAGTTTAGGGCGCGTTGCAGGGCGAGCGGCGCGCTTTGCCAACAAAAACTCCACGAAATCACGCACCTCCTGTTGAAGCTCTGGCGGTAACTCCGCAACTAATTCCTGCAGGGTTTTCATCGCACTATCCCTACTGTATTATACCTTACTGCCCACCGCCTCGTCACGATGCAGATGGAGCTAAGCAAATCGCGCCTGTTTGTAGGATAGGCGAGCTGCAATTTAACCGTTCCTTCACATTCCTATGATGTATCCTAATACATATGCGAAGGCTTCGGTGGCGTTTTGGGTGGATAGGGCTGTTGCTGACGCTGGCGATAGGCGCATGGGCACAGCAGGTCGCTACAGGCGTAGTGTTCCATGACCGCAACCGCAACGGTATCCGCGATCCGGGTGAACCAGGCATCCCGAATGTGCTGGTCTCCAATCAGCGCGAGGTGGTCAAAACCGACAGGCAGGGACGGTATCGGCTGCCCGTAGAGGATGACACGATTCTGTTTGTGATTAAGCCGCGCGGGTGGTCGCTGCCCGTTTCAGACAACAATGTGCCTCGCTTCTACTATGTTCACAAGCCGAACGGCTCGATTCCGGTACGCTACGGTGGCGTGCCCCCGACGGGACCGCTGCCTGAGTCGGTGGATTTCCCGCTGTACCCGCAGCGTGAGCCGGATCGGTTCCGCGCGCTCATCTTCGGCGACACACAGCCGCGCGATATGACCGAAATCTTCTACATCGGGCGCGATGTGGTGCGCGAACTCATCGGCACACGCGAGGCGGCGTTCGGTGTGGTGCTGGGTGATGTGCTGTTTGACGACCTGAGCCTGTTCCCTGCGCTCACCCGCATGATGGGGCAAATCGGCATCCCCATCTACTATGTGCTGGGCAACCACGACCTGAATTTCGACTCGCCCGACGACCAGAACAGCGACGAGACCTGGCATCGCCACTTCGGTCCGAACTACTATGCGTTCCAGTACGGGCGGGCGCACTTTCTGGTGCTGGACGATGTGGTGTGGTTTGGGGCGCAGGAGGGGCAGCGTGGGCGCTATGTGGCAGGATTAGGCGAGCGGCAGATTGAGTTCATTCGCAATTACCTGCGCCATGTGAACCGTCGCGATCTGATTGTGCTGCTGATGCACATCCCGATGTGGGAATGGCCCGATGCGGAGCGCAGGCAGGTGTTCGACGCGCTGGCGCCCTTTGCGCACACGCTCTCGTTCTCGGCGCACACGCATGTTCAGATGCACCGCTTCTTCGGGGCGGAGTCGGGCTGGAAAGGGCGCACGCCACACCACCATATCAACGCCGTGACGGTGTGTGGCAGCTGGTGGACGGGCGCACCCGACCCACTCGGCATCCCCCACACGACCATGCGCGACGGCACGCCCAACGGCTACCTGTGGCTGGAGGTGAACCGTAACCGCTATCGGGTGCGCTATCAGGCGGCACGCCGACCTGCCGACTACCAGATGCATATCTACGCGCCCGATGAGGTAGACCGCACCAAGCTTGCGGAAACGCCTGTGCTGGTGAACTACTTCTTCGGCTCGGAGTTCTGCACGGTGGAGATGCGTGTTGGCAACGGCGCGTGGATACCCATGCAGCAGGTTCCCGATATGCCTGACCCCGCCTACGCTGCGCTCAAACGGCAGGAACAGGAGTTCAAGCTGCCAGGCAGACCGCTGCCGGGGCTGAACCCCGCTATCCACCTGTGGCGTGCCAACCTGCCTGCCGACCTGCTGCGCGGGTTCCACATCGTGGAGGTGCGCGTGCGCAACCTGTTTGGTGATGAGTACCGCGACAGGCGCGTGATATGGGTGCGGTAAACCCTTGGTAAGGAACTGCGCACCCTGTGCAAGGGTACAATCTTACATGTGGCGCAAATCCTGTTGGGTGTTTGTGGCAGTGTGGCAGCCTATCGGGCGTGCGATGTGGCACGCGAGCTGATGCATCGGGGACATCAGGTGCATGTGGTGATGACCGCTCACGCCACGCGCCTTGTTGCGCCTGCCACCTTCGCCGCGCTCACAGGCAACCCTGTGACGGTAGACCCCTTCGATGAGCCGCAGCCCGGTCAGATTGCCCATATCCGCTTGGCACAGGACTCGGACCTTCTGCTGATTGCCCCTGCCACCGCCCACACCATCGCTCGGCTTGCTTTGGGACTTGCCGATGATATGCTGACCACTATTGCGCTGGCGACTCGGGCGCCGATTCTGGTCGCGCCCGCCATGAACCCCGCGATGTGGAGCCATCCCACCACCCAAGCCCATGTGCAGACGCTGAGGGTACGCGGCGTGGAGTTCATCGATCCCACCTACGGTGTGATGGCGTGCGGGGACGAGGGCTGGGGCAAAATTGCCGATACCCCCACCATCGTGGAGGCGGTCGAGCGACGCCTCCATCGCACCCAGCAATTGAGGGGCGTGCATGTGCTTATCACAGCGGGACCCACCTACGAGCCGATTGACCCGGTGCGCTTCATCGGCAACCGCTCCAGCGGCAAGATGGGCTACGCAGTGGCCCAAGCGGCGTTGGAGCGCGGGGCGACCGTCACGCTCATTTCAGGTCCCACCGCTTTGCCACCACCCGCAGGCGTGGAGCTGGTTCAGGTGCAAACGGCACAGCAGATGCTCGAAGCGGTGCAGCGCCATTTCGAAGCCTGCGATGTGTTCATTGCGACGGCAGCCGTTGCCGACTATCGCCCGGAGCGGGTCTATCCCCTCAAGCGCAAGCGCACGGTGCGTGCTTGGAACCTGCGCCTTGTGCCCAATCCCGACATCTTGGGCACAGTTGCCAGCGCCAAAGGGCATCGGCTGCTGGTGGGCTTCGCTGCCGAGACCGACAAGGCGTTGATTCACGCCCGCCAAAAGCTCATCCACAAGGGTCTTGACCTAATTGCGGTGAACGATGTGTTGGAACCGGGCAGTGGTTTTGAGGTGGACACCAATCGGTTGACCCTCCTGTATGCCGACGGACGGGTCGAGCCGTTGCCCCTGTTGTCCAAGCAGGAAGCCGCCCGACGCCTTATCGACGCAGTGGCGGCGCTGCTGAACCCAGCCCAACCGTCCGACCAGTTAGACAAGTCAGACAGGTCAGACAAGTCGGACAAGTCAGACATGTCCAACCCAATTAAGAGCGCACCATGAAAACGGCTCGCAGGAAGCGGCGACGCTGGAAGCGCGTGCTGGCGTATCTGGCGCTGGTCATGTTGAGCCTGATGCTGGGTGGCATGACCTTCGTTGGCGTGCTTTATTATCAAGTGGCGCAGATGATGCCCTCCGTCGATGTGCTGGAGGGCTACAAGCCGCGCGAGGCGAGCGACATCTACTCGGCGGATGGCGTGCTACTGGCGCGAATTGCAGAAGAGTATCGGGAGCCTGCCCCCCTGAGCGAGATCCCGCAGCACCTGATTAACGCCACGATTGCCAAAGAGGATCGCCGCTTCTGGAGCCATCACGGTGTGGATTGGCGCGGCATCTTGCGAGCGGCTTGGGTGAACCTTGCGCAGGGTGAAATTCAGCAGGGTGGCAGCACGCTCACGCAGCAGTTGGCACGCAACGCCTTTCTCACACAGCGGCGCACCTTCAGCCGCAAACTGCAGGAGATTATCTTGGCGCAAGAGCTGGAACGGCGTCTTAGCAAGGAGCGCATTTTGGAACTCTATCTCAATCAGGTCTATTATGGCAACGGTGCGTACGGGGTCAAGGCAGCCGCGCGGGTCTATTTCAACAAGCCGCTGGAGAAGCTGACGCTGGCGGAATGTGCGCTGCTGGCGGCGCTCCCGCAGCGACCTTCGAGCTATGAGCCGTTCGGCAACCCCGATGAGGCGATTCGACAGCGCAATCTGGTGCTGGATTTGATGGCACGCGAGGGCTATATCACGCCCGCGCAACGCGATGCCGCCAAAGCGGAGCCGTTGCGCTTGACAAAGCGTCGCCCGCGCACGCGCTTCGTTGCCCCCTATGTGGTGATGGACACCCTGCGCCAGCTGGAGGAGCTGTATGGGCGTGAGCTGCTGCTGCAAGGCAACCTGCGCGTCTACACCACGCTCTACAGCCCCATGCAGAAGGCTGCCGAGCAGGCGTTGGAGCGCGGAATCCGGGCGTTTGAGGCGCAGGGGGTCAATCAGGGCGCGATTGTGCTGATCGATTTGCGCACAGGGGGTATTCGGGCGATGGTGGGCGGGCGACGCTTCAGCGAGTCGCAGTTCAACGCCATCACGCAGGGGCGACGCCAGCCCGGCTCCGCCTTCAAGCCCATCGTCTACGCCACCGCCTTCGAACTGGGCAAGCTCACCCCCAACAGCACCCTGCTGGATGCTCCTCTGAGCCTGCCATCGGGCGTGCCGGGCAGACCGTGGCGACCGCAGAACGCCGATGGGCGGTTTCGCGGGCGCGTCACCGTGACGCGCGCCTTGGCTGCCTCTATCAATGTGCCTGCGGTGCGCGCCGCCATGATGCTCGGTGCAGACACCATCGCCCAGTTCGCACGCGAGCGGTTCGGCTTCGAATCGCCCCTCAACCCCACGCTGCCAATTGCACTGGGCGCCTCCGCGGTCAAGCCCATCGAAATGGCGGAAGCCTTCACCGTGTTCGCCACTCATGGCAACCGTATCCGCCCCATCCTGATTCGGCGCGTGGTGGATCGGGATGGCGTGGTGCTGCTCGACCAAAAAGCCGAGGTATTCGAAGGCGTGCTGTCGGAGCAGAGCGCCCGCTGGATGGATGAGATTCTGCGCGTAGCAGTGGTGAGGGGTACCGGGCGTGCCGCCAGCCGCATTCCCAACGCACGCGGCAAAACGGGCACCACCAACGACTATCGCGACGCATGGTTCATCGGCTACACCGACCGCTATCTGGCGGTGGTGTGGGTCGCCAGCGCGCATTATGACGAGCGCACGCACCGCTGGGAGTACCGCCCAATGAAGCGCGTGTTCGGCGGCACCGTCTGCGCTCGCATCTGGGCAGACCTGATGGAGCAGGTGCTTCAGATCGATGCACAGCTGGAAAAGGCAAAGGCGGCAAAATCGGCATCGCAGATGGGCACCACGCGCCCCGCTGACCTTCCAACAGGGGAGACGCTTCTCCCGCAGACAGGCGAAACAGCTAACTCCTACACTCCGAACGCCCCTTCGGAATCACCACCCAATCCCGAAGCGGCTCCCGATGCGACCGAAGCGCAACTGGCAAGCCCCGCTTCAAGTGTTCCTGTGCCACCTGCGTCTGACCGATCGGGTTCGAATGCGGTGCCCGCTTCTCTCGACGCGCCGCGCAGCAGCCCACCGTCCCCCCCTCCACCCACGCCGCCACCGCCCAAACCACCTGAGACGGTATTGGTCGCTATCTGTGTAGACACGGGATTGCGAGCGACCGATTATTGCCCCGAAGTGGTGCGCCGTACCTTTCCGAAGGGTTCCGAACCGAAACAGTTCTGCAACAAGCATCGGTTGAGATAGCCATGCAGCGGCGTCCGAAACGCTATCTGGGGATTCGCTCGGAGGACCGTCGCCCTATTCAGCCACGTGAGTACGGACTCCTGATGGCGATGGGGCTTACCTTGGCGGTTCTGGTGGCGCGGTTGTGGTACCTGCAGGTGCTACATGGGGAGGATTTGGCGACCCGTGCCGAGTTGGTGCGAACGCGCCTAATGCGAATCGCGCCCCCGCGCGGGCTGATTGTGGACCGCCACGGGCGCATTCTCGCTACTAACCGTGCCCAGATTGTTATCAGCGTGCTGCCCGATCTGCTCCGACGCCAACCCCACCGCATTCCCCTTGTCGCCAGCCGACTCAAAATGGCACCCGAAGAGCTGCGTGAACTGGTGATGAACCCGCGTCTGAATCCCTATGTGCCGCTTGTCGTGCAAAAGGGCGTCTCCTATCAACAAGCAGTGGAGCTGCTGGAGAGCCAGTATAACCTCCCTGAGGTGGAGGTCTCGCTGCAGACGATGCGCTGGTATCCCGAGGGCAAAATCTTTGCCCATGTGCTGGGCTATGTGGGGCAGATTTCCGAAGAGGAGCTGAAAGCCTATCGGAGCGAGACGCAGGAGGCGTTGAAGGAGCAAGTGGCACCGATTGCCCTGCATGCCCGCTATGACGGCACCGACTTCGTGGGCAAAAACGGGCTGGAACGCCAATATGAACGCTATCTGCACGGCATGCCGGGGGGTGAACAGGTGGAGGTGACCCCGCTGGGCAGGCGCGTGCGCACCCTGCAGCAGATTGAGCCGATACCAGGCGCAAAACTCGTGCTGACCCTCGATGCGCGGCTACAGCGGCGCGCCTACGAGCTGATGCAAGGGCGTGTGGGTGCGCTGGTCGCACTGGACCCGCGCACGGGCGAGGTGCTTGCCTGCGTCAGTCAGCCGTCGTTCGACCCCAATCTCTTCGTGCCGCGCATCCCCACCTCGATATGGCGCGCCTTGCTGCACGATCCGCGCGCCCCGCTGAACAACCGCGCCATTCAGTCCGCCTATGCGCCCGGCTCCATCATTAAGCCCTTCTTCGCCTTAGCGGGGTTGGAGACGGGCGTCCTCACCACCCGTTCAAGCGTCACATGCCCCGGTGGCTATCGGCTGGGCGGACGCCTCTTTCGCTGCTGGCGGCGGCACGGCTTCGTCGATTTTTATGACTCGATTGCCCACTCCTGCGATACCTTCTATTACATCACGGGGCAGAAGTTGGGACCGGAACGGCTGGCACACTGGGCACGCGCGTTTGGGCTGGGCAGCACGACAGGCATCGACCTACCCCACGAACGCAAAGGGCTTGTGCCCGACCCCGAATGGAAACGCACCGTGCATAAGCAGCCCTGGTTCGGGGGTGAGACGCTCAACTATGGTATCGGACAGGGCTATTTGCTCGTCACCCCACTCCAGATGGCAGTCGCCACGATGGGCATCGCCAATCGGGGCATCCTCTATCGCCCTCACTTGGTGCGCCAGATGATTGCACCTGATGGCAAGGTGCTTTATACCACCCAGCCGGAGGTGATTCACCGTGTTCAGGCGTCTCCCGCACACTGGGACGCCATCATAGAGGGCATGGTGCAAGTGGTGGAGCGCGGCACGGCGCGGCGCGCCAAGCTCGCGGGCATCACCGTCGCGGGCAAAACTGGCTCCGCCGAGTTCCGAAAGGGCGGTAAGACCCATGCGTGGTTCATCGCCTTCGCCCCCGCCGAGAACCCACGTGTGGCGCTCTGTGTGATGGCGGAAGAGGCGGGGCACGGCGGCGAGATCGCAGTGCCCATCGCCGCCGCATGGCTTAAAACCTTTTTTGAGCAGACGAGCGACTGAACTGGCGACGGAGCTGCCCGTGCCCGATGGATTATCGTGCAACGCAACGGTATAATAGCCATGGAGGTGAAATGGTGATTTTCAAAGTGGTGCTGGAGCCGAGCGATGAAGGAGGCTACACGGTTTATGTGCCTGCCTTGCCCGGCTGTATCAGCGAAGGCGATACCCTTGAGGAAGCCCTGCAGAACATTCGAGAAGCCATCGAACTCTACCTGGAGCCACTGCAAGAGCCACCTGTCCGTGAGGGGCAGCTGGTGTATGAGGTGGCAGTATGAGCAAGGTACCCAGCCTGCCTTATACCGAGATAGTCAAGGCGCTGCAGCGCGCAGGCTGGGTGGTGGTGCGTCAGAAGGGCAGTCATATTCGGTTGGAAAAGCAGGTTGGTGCGGAGCTGTGGCGCCTAACAGTCCCGGCACATCGCCCCGTGAAGCGTTCAACCCTATCGCACATTTTGAAGCAGGCAGGTTTGAGCGTGGAAGAGTTTTTAGAGTTGTTGTGAACAAGCGTTTGCGGTGCGATGCACCGGCGACGCAGATGAGAGCTTCTGTGCATTCCTCAATAACCCTTCTGAGAGGTTATTTCGCATTAAAGGGCGCAAGGGCGGCGCGCACCGCTTGAATCTGCGCCATCAGCTGCGCAAATTCGTCGGGGCGAAGCGACTGCGCTCCATCAGACAAGGCGCGCTCTGGCTGGGGATGTACCTCAATCAGCAAGCCGTCCGCGCCCGCCGCCACCGCCGCCAGCGCCACAGCAGGCACATAGCGCGCATGCCCCACCCCATGGCTGGGATCCACAATAATCGGCAGGTGCGAGTGATAGCGAATGATGGGCACGGCGTTGATATCGAGCGTGTTGCGGGCATAGGTGCGGTCGATAGGCACAATCCCGCGCTCGCAAAGCATAATCTGGTCATTGCCCTGCGTGAGCAGATACTCCGCAGCGGCGAGCCATTCGTCGATGGTGGCGTGTGGTGAGCGTTTGAGCAGCACCGGCTTGCCTGCTCGACCCGCTGCCACCAGCAACGGGAAGTTCTGCATGCTGCGCGCCCCAATCTGCAGAATGTCCACATAATCGGCGACCAGCTCCACATCGTGCGGGTCCAGCACCTCACTGACGGTGGGGATACCCACCTCCTGACTGACCACTTTAAGGATTTCCAACCCCTCGCGTTGCAGCCCTTGGAAGGCATAGGGTGAAGTGCGGGGCTTATACGCGCCGCCGCGTAAGATGCTGGCACCCGCCGCTTTGACGGCGCGTGCTGCCGTAAGCATCTGCTCGTAGCTCTCCACCGCGCAGGGACCCGCCATCACGGCAAAGTGCCCCGCGCCGATTCGAACCTCCCCCACGCGCACTTCCGAATCATGGGGGTGAAAGTCGCGTGAGGCGAGCTTGTAGGGGCGCGAGATATGCACCACCTTGTCCACGCCGGGCATCGCCGAGAGAATCTCGTCCAGCACCGGGCGCAAATCGGGTGGGATGGCGCTCGGAATGCCCACCGCCGTGCGCTCGCCGCCAGGCAGCGGCAGCGCGGTCAATCCGTGTGCCTCAATCGCTTCCACCACCGCCTTTAGTTGCGCCTCCGTTGCATCTTTACGCAGCAGCACCATCATCGCCTCACACACCTCCAGCCGTGCTTTATGCCCTGACAGTATACCTCAGACCCTTTATCGGGTAGACTGATAGGTGGGCGAGGCAAGCAATGCGAAACGGGACGGTGGCGGCAATAGGGCTGGGATTGGTGTTGATAGGTATCGGGTGGTTCGCTGCCCGCGTGGGGCATCCCACCGCTCGACCGCTGTTAGAGGAGGCGTCAACGATGCAAGAAAGGCTCACAGCACCCGATTTCCCCGAAGGGCTGGAATGGCTCAATACCGACCGACCGCTGAGCCTGCGCGACCTGCGCGGCAAGGTGGTGCTGCTCGACTTCTGGACCTACTGCTGCATCAACTGCATGCATATCCTGCCCGACCTCAAACGGCTGGAGAAGAAGTACGAGCGGGAGCTGGTGGTGATTGGCGTCCACTCCGCCAAGTTTTTCACCGAGCAGGAATCGCGCAACATTCGCCAAGCCATCCTGCGCTACGAGATTGAGCATCCCGTGGTGAACGATTCGCGCATGCTCATCTGGCAGCAGTATGGCGTCCGTGCCTGGCCGACGCTTGTGCTGATCGACCCGCAGGGCAAAATTGTCTATTATCGAGCTGGGGAGGGCGTCTATGAGATTTTCGATCGGCTGATAGCGCAACTCATCCGAGAGTTTGACCAGCGGGGCTTAATCGATCGCACGCCTCTGAAGCTCAAGTTGGAGCGTGAGCGCAAACCCGCAACCCCGCTCAACTTCCCCGGCAAGGTGCTGGCGGATGAAGCCACACAACGCCTCTTCATCGCCGATTCGAACCATCACCGCATCGTGGTGCTTTCGCTAAAGGATTACACCGTGCAGGAAGTGATTGGCAGCGGTCAGCCCGGCATGGAGGATGGCGATTTTGCGCGCGCCACCTTCCGCAACCCGCAGGGCATGGCGTTCGACCCCAACAAGCAAACGCTCTATATCGCCGATACCGACAACCACGCTATTCGCCAAGCCGATTTGCGCGCTCGTCGCGTGGAGACTTTGGCGGGCACGGGCGAGCAGAGCCGCTTCTACCCTCCCCAAGCAGGCATCGGCAAGCAGACCGCCTTGAACTCCCCGTGGGATGTGGTGCTGGTGGGGGATACCCTCTATATTGCGATGGCTGGCTCCCATCAGCTGTGGCGCCTGAACCTCAAAACGGGTAGGGTGGAACCCCATGCAGGCACGGGGCGCGAGGCACTCATCGACGCGCCGAACACAGCCGCTGCCCTTGCGCAGCCATCGGGCATCACCACCGACGGCAAGCGGCTCTACTTCGCCGATAGCGAGGTGAGCAGCATTCGTGCCGCCGATATCGACCCGAACGGGCGCGTGGAGACGCTGGTGGGCGGCGACCTGTTCGATTTCGGCGATCGGGACGGCATAGGGCGCGAGGCGCGCCTGCAGCACCCGCTCGGTGTGGTCTATCACGAAGGGATGCTCTATGTCGCCGACACCTACAATAATAAAATCAAGCGACTAGATCTCCGCACACGCCGTATCGAGACCTTTTTGGGCACGGGTGAGGAGGGCGCACGCGACGGCGAGAACCCCACCTTCGACGAGCCGGGCGGGCTAAGCATCGCTAACGGCAAGCTCTACATCGCCGACACCAACAACCACCTCATCCGTGTGGCAGACCTCAAAACGCGGCGCGTGGAAACCCTTGTCATTCGGGGGTTGGAGAAGCTGAATCCACCTCGCCACGCCATGCGAACCGAGCAGATTGAACTCCCAGAGGCAGCGGTCGCGCCCGACAACAGCCGACTAAGCCTCACCCTTCACCTGCCCGCTGGCTACAAGCTTAATCCGAACGCCCCCTCGCGCGTGACCCTCAAAGCGCAGGGCGCCCGAATCGATGGGCAGACCGAACTGACTCGCACCCTGACCGCGCCCAATTTGGAGCTGCCACTTGCCCTCACCGATTCGACAGCCACCATAGAGGTGCATCTGCTGCTTTACTACTGCCAAAGCGGGCGCGAGGCGCTCTGCTTTATCAAAGAAGCGAACCTCAAGCAGCCGTTGCGCGCCGACGAAAGCCGCCCCGTGCTGCTGATAGACTATCATCTGCGCGAATAAGCTGATATCAATTGCGCAAGCAGAGTTCACAAAAACAGTTGTTGAAATTGGGAACCACGCCCCCACTTGAGGAATGCTTTGACAAGGGTGTGAGAACTACGCTCTTACCTAACCGTTGGTACGGGTGCGGTTCCCGTACCCTGATTTTAGAACACCCTCCCCCACCCCTTGACACAGTAGCATCCGATGGGGTATAATAGGGATAGATAAAAGGGGGCGCCGTACCCAAGTGGCCAAGGGGGAGGCCTGCAAAGCCTCTATTCGTGGGTTCGATTCCCACCGGCGCCTCCATCTTTATTGGCTGTTTCCGAAGGGGTGGGCGCTTCCACCACAATCGGCACATGGAGCCACTGCTGGTCGATATAAACGCTGACCACTCCTTGACCCGGGCGTAGGGCAGTGAATTGACCCCACTGGTCGACGAACCCAATGCCCGTGTTGCAACCCCAGATGGCATCCCAGGTGGAGACAGGCTTAGTTTCTTGCCAGATTCGGAAGCGCACCTGGTCGCCCACTTTCAGCGTGGCGGTGGGTGGCTCGATGCGGTAGTGGGCGCGGGGCAGCGTCGGTCGCAAAGCGTGGTCATAAAGCAGCCAGAGGTTTGCCACGGGTCGCTCGCTGCCATCGGAGGGGCTGTTAATTACCAGATCGCACACCACGAGGGTGCTGGAGCCACCGCCATCCAGATTGATGGCGTCGACGGCGCCGTAGCGTTGCATTATCTGTGCCAGTTCGGGTAGGCTGGCACCCTGACTGTGGGGCTGACGCCCATCCACCACCAGCCAAATCAGCTCGCCTTTGTCGGTGCGCCCGACCGCTGTGCGCGGATGGCGACGCTCCCAAAAGCTCCGATTGAACCCTGCTTGCTCATACTCCTCGGGAAGCACCGCCTTGCCGTTGCGCACCAGCCATGGACCGCCAGCAATCGCTTCGGTGACCTCGCGCCACTCCGAAGCCCCGTCGCCCTTGAGGTCGAGGCGAATCCGAACTAACTGATTGGGCTGGAGTGCCTGCAAGAAGTTCGCAGCTTCGCCTGTGCCGATTAGCACCCCACCTGTGGAGGGGATTCGCACGCTGCTGGCACTGGGCAGCACCTCGCGCACCACAGCTTGCGCGGTCGAACCGACCCGCAACGGGCGTGGAAGCGCGTCCAGCACAACCGCCACGCTTACTGTTTCCGTCGCGCCGTTCCCCTGTGGGGGCGGCTTCGTTTCTATCTGGGCTGTCGCCCCGAAAAAGTTAGTGAAAAGTACTAAATCGTTGTTGGCGCGGGCAGGGCGATTGATGCCCATCAGCGCGATGCGGGCGCCATCGGGACGGATGAGTTCGGCATCCAATAAAGGAGCGCCCAGCACCACCTTGCCGTCGGGTCGCCAGCCGATGGCAGGGCGGTTCGGGAACGGCTCGCTGACCAGCTCCCCACGCAGAATGCATAGTCCCAGCGGATCGCCTGTGTAAGGGAAATAGTCGGCGTTCAGTGCTGCCAGCGCCCGCCGACGCCATGCTGCCCGACTTACTGCCTCACGCCCACGCGTGGCACCTTCTGTCAGCACCACATCACTGCCCAACGCCGTCTCGATACGCACCGAGCGTGCCGGTGTGATGCGTAATCCCTGAATAGCAAGTGGTGGCTCCGCTGAAATCTCCTGAAATAGCACCACATGCGGCGCTATCCGCTTTTGAATTATCTGGGGCGACTTCGGCTGGGATAAGCTGGGCACAACCAGCACGATGCCCACCAGCCACAACCACTTGACCACACCGGATCGCATCAGGTATCGAGTTTACCTCATTCAGTGTGAGATTCGAGCAGGTCTGACGGGGCTGACTGGTCGGACGGGGACTCACGATAGGAGCAGTTGGCGTTCGAGCAAATCACCCATCGGCGCGATTGGCGCCTGTCGCTTCGCTCCACCAAGGGTGCGTTGCAGAGGGGGCATTTTTCGCCCGTGGGTCTGTCCCATAGCAAGAGGCTACAGTCACGATTGGAGCAGCTGTAATAGGTACGCCTCTTTTTCGATTTGCGAGCGACCACTTCCCCGATTCCGCATAGCGGGCATGGAATGCCCGTTGCGCCCGCGGGCAGTGTCGTTTTGCAATCGGGATAGCGCGAGCAGGCAAGGAAGTCGCCGTAGCGTCCGCTCCGCTGCACCATCGGTGCGCCGCAGGTGGGGCAACGACGCTCCGTCTGAACAACCGGCATCGTAATCACTTCATCACTCGCTTTGGCGACCTCCAGCTTCTGGCGGAACGGCTCGTAGAACTCCCGTAGCACCTGCACCCATTCCGCCTGACCGCGCTCAATCTCGTCCAACTCGCTCTCCATGTGGGCGGTAAAGGGCACATCGAACAGGTCAGGAAAGTATTTCACCAGATAGTCGTTGACCGCCTCGCCCAGCGGAGTGGGCTTAAAAGCACGGTTCTCCAGCACCACATAGCCGCGCTCCTGAATGGTGGAGAGGATGGTGGCATAGGTGCTGGGGCGTCCGATGCCGTGCTGCTCCAGCGCCTTGACCAGCGTGGCTTCGGTGTAGCGGGGGGGTGGCTGTGTAAAATGTTGGGAGGGCTTCAGCTCGATCAAGCGCAGTTCTTCCCCCTTTTGCAGTTCGGGCAGTGGTGGCAGCTCCTCTTCCTCACGCTCCACCGTATCTTTGCCCTCCCGATAAAGGGTCATAAAGCCGTCGAACAGCACGACCGTGCCCGTAGCGCGGAACAGGTACTCCTTCGCCCGAATATCGACGCTGGTAACCTCCAGCTCAGCAGACGCCATCTGGCTGGCGAGGAACCGTTTCCAGATGAGGTCATAGAGACGATACTGTTCGGGTGTGAGGAAAGGTCGCACCGATTCAGGCGTGCGGCTAATCTGAGTGGGGCGAATGGCTTCGTGCGCATCTTGCGCGCCCGCACGCGCCTTGTATTGACGAGCAGCGGGTGGCAGATAGTTGGCTCCATAGTGTTGCTGGATAAAGGTGCGAGCGGCTTGTTGTGCCTCTTCCGCGACGCGAGTCGAGTCGGTGCGCATATAGGTGATGAGGGCGACGGAGCCTTCCTCACCCAGTTCCACACCCTCGTAGAGTTGCTGGGCAATCTGCATCGTGCGTTTTGCGCTGAAACCGAGTTTGCGCGAAGCCTCCTGCTGGAGCGTGCTGGTGATGAAAGGCGGGGGCGGGTTGCGCTTCTTGCGCCGCTTCTCGACCGATTCGACGCAGTAGCGTGCGTCTTTCAGGGCGTCCAGCACCGCCTTGGCATCCGCCTCGGTTTTCAGCTCGATTTTCTGACCCCCCTTCTGGCGCAGTTCGGCTTCGAAGGGGAACTCTTCGTCCAGCGGGGTAAGCAGGGCGGTGATTGTCCAATACTCTTCGGGTGTAAAGGCACGGATTTCACGCTCGCGCTCCACAATCAGGCGCACCGCAACCGACTGCACACGCCCTGCGCTAAGCGGTTTCTTGCCGCCGCGCGTCTTGCGCCACAGCAGCGGGCTGACCTCATACCCCACAAGGCGATCCAGAATACGCCGCGCTTGCTGCGCATTCACCCGATTCATGTCGATGGGGCGCGGGTTCTGCAGGGCGCGCTTGACCGCCGATTCAGTGATTTCGTTGAATTCGATGCGAAGCGGGTTGGGCAGGCGCAACGCCTGCTGAATGTGCCACGCAATCGCCTCCCCTTCCCGATCGGGGTCGGTCGCCAGATAGACAGTAGGCGCGGGTGCGG
>OGCH01000640.1_pt1 | contig 16732 bp, 19 predicted proteins | sample 1570111 | NCBI WGS metagenome assembly OGCH01 (sample SAMN03436243, study PRJEB24508) | hot springs metagenome | biome: Desert Springs; feature: Hot Springs; material: Water | place: USA: Great Boiling Spring, Nevada | collected 2008-12-01 | depth 0 m m | reverse complement strand
CCCCCTGCCCCAAGGCCAAAACCCCCTGGGCCTTAAGGTCCGCTTCGCCCGCCACCCCGTGCCCGACGAGGGGAGCCTGAAGGCGGCGGAGGAGGTCCTCGCCCTCCTCCAAGGGCTTTCCCCCAGGGCCCGGGTCCTGGCCCTGGTCTCCGGGGGCGGGAGCGCCCTCTGGTGCGCCCCCCTGGGCATCTCCCTGGAGGAGAAAAGGGCCCTCACCGAGGCCCTCCTGAGAAGCGGGGCGGACATCGGGGAGGTGAACGCCGTGCGCAAGCACCTCTCCCGCATCAAGGGGGGCAGGGCCCTCCTGGCCACGAAGGCCCGGGTTCACGCCCTCCTCCTTTCCGACGTGCCCGGGGACGACCCCAGCGTCATCGCCTCCGGGCCCTTCCACCCCGACCCCAGCACCTACGGGGAGGCCCTTTCCGTCCTGGACCGGTATGGCCTGGCCTTCCCCAAGGCCCGGGGAGCGCTCCTTAAGGGGCTAAGGGGGGAGGTGCCGGAGACCCTGAAGCCCAGCGACCCCGCCCTGAAGCGGCTTTCCTGGCGGATGGTGGGGCGGAACCTAGACCTCCTCAAAGCGGCCCAGGGGTTCCTGCGGGAACGGGGCCACCGGGCGGTCATCCTCTCCGACCGCTTTGGCGGCGAGGCCCGGGACCTGGCCCGCTTCCAGGCCGAGCTGGTGGAAACCATCCGCGCCCACGGGGTGCCCTTCAGAAAGCCCCTCTTCCTCCTTTCCGGGGGCGAGGCCCAGGTGCGGGTGGAAGGAGGAGGAAGGGGTGGGCGGAACCTGGAGTTCCTCCTGGCCCTCTACGCCCACCTGAAGGCCCCCCTCCACGCCCTGGCCGCCGACTCCGACGGCCTGGACGGCCCTAGCGGCGCCGCCGGAGCCCTCCTCACCCCAAAGGTGTGGGCCAGGGGCCTGGACCCCAGGCCCTACCTGGAGGAGAACGACAGCCTGGCCTTCTTCCAGGAAGCCGGCACCCTCCTCATCACCGGGCCCACGGGCACCAACCTCAACGACTTCCGCCTCCTTTTCGTAGACTGAAGGGGTGGGGTACCCGAGGCTTAGGCCGGCCCTCGAGGCCATCCCGCATGTAATCCCGGCAAAGAAGATCGTCCTCACTGGGGGCCAGGCCCGCCCGGAAAGCGGCTACGGCCTTTTGGCGGCGCCCCAGGGGGCAGACAAGCTGGCTGAGCTCCACTTAGCCCCAGGCCAGCTCAAGAAGGGCTTCGCTGTGGCTCTGGCGGTGGCCCACCCCGCCGATGGCTATGCCTCCCGGGTCGCCATCTACCCCGAGGCCCTCAAACGCGGCGAGGCGCGCTATGCCGCCTGACCCGGAAGGCCCTCAGGTCCTGGCCTGGGTTGAGAGGCTTTTTCAAGATGGCTAGTCTCTACGTCCACGTCCCCTTCTGCCCTACCCTCTGCCCCTACTGCGACTTCCACGTGGTGCGCCGGGGCGGGGCCTGGGTGGAGGCCTACCTGAAGCGCCTGGCGGAGGAGGCCCAGGCCCTGCACCAGGCCTACCCAAAGCCCCTTTCCACCCTCTACCTAGGCGGAGGCACGCCCAGCTACCTCAGGGACCGGGAGCTTTTGGCCCTCTTCGGAAGCCTCCCCTGGCGGCTTCAGGAAGGGGCGGAGGTGACCCTCGAGGCCAACCCGGGAACCCTTTCCCCGGCAAGGCTCGCCCTCCTCAAGGACCTGGGGGTGAACCGCCTCTCCCTGGGAGTCCAGAGCTTCCAGGACGGGGTCCTCCGCTTCCTGGGCCGGGCCCACGGCAGAAGGGGAGCCCTTAGAGCGGTGGAGATGGCCCAGGAGGCGGGCTTTCGGGTCTCCCTAGACCTCATCCTGGGCCTGCCCATGCAGGACGTGGAAAAGGACCTCCAGGAGGCGGCCCTCCTGGGCGTGGGCCACATCTCCGCCTACACCCTCCAGGTGGAAAAGGGGACCCCTTTCGCCCTTATGGGCCTCCAGGAAGACCCCGAGCGGGAGGCCTGGGCCATGGAGCGGGCGGAGGAGGTTTTGGGGGAGGCGGGGCTTTTCCGCTATGAGGTCTCCAACTTCGCCAAGGAAGGGGAGGAGGCCCGGCACAACCTGGTCTACTGGCGGGCGGGGTTCTGGCTGGCCCTGGGCCCCGCCGCCACCGGGCAGTACCCTGGGGAAGGCCCCGCCTACGCCCTCCGGCGCACCAACCCCCCCCTCCCCCGCTGGCTTTTGGGCGAGGCCCCCAAGGAGGAGGCCCTAAGCCCCCTGGAACACGCCAAGGAGGCCCTGATGCTGGGGCTGAGGCTCAGGGAGGGAGTGGACGTGGGCGAGGTGGAAAGGCGCACGGGCCTTCCCCTCTGGCCCGTCCTGGAGGCCAAGGCCCAGGCCCTGGCCCAGGAGGGGCTCCTCTTGGTGGAAGGAAAGCGCCTAAGGCCCACAAGGAAGGGCCTCGCCCTCCTCCACGCCGTGGTGCTTTCCCTCTGGGAGGCCCTTTAGGCGAAGGCCAGGGCCTCCCGGGCCCGGTCGGCCAGGGCGAAGAAGCGCTCCTTGGTGAGGGGAAGCTTCCCCGTGACCAGGCCCTTGCCCGGCTCGTAGTGGGCGTGGAGGTGGATGTGGGCCCGAGGGAGGCGGAGGCCGATGCGCTTCAGCCTGGCGTGCCGGGGGGAGACGTCGGCCAGGAGGAAGGGCTCCCCTAGGGCATCGGAAAGGGAAGCGGTCATGATGGTGGTGGGGAGGTCGTAGGGCCGCTCCATGCGGTAGATGAAGTCGGGGAAGTCCGCCTCCTTCTCAAAGCGGACCCCCTTTTCCCGGGCGTATTCCCGCATCCAGCCTAAAAGCTCCACCCAGGCCTCGTAGAGTTGGCGCTCGTGGGAGGCACCCATGGCCTGAGTATACAAGGGCAAGGCCCCGGGGGTTCCCGGGGCCCCTTGGTGGGCGCGAGTGGACTTGAACCACCGACCCCTACCGTGTCAAGGTAGTGCTCTGGCCACCTGAGCTACGCGCCCGCGTCTTGGAGGCGCCGGCCGGATTCGAACCGGCGAATGGAGGTTTTGCAGACCTCTGCCTTACCACTTGGCTACGGCGCCAAGCCGTAAGGTATGGTAGCACGCCCCGGCAAAGCCTGTCAAGAAACGCCCTTCCCAAGGCAAAAGTGCTATGATGCCTGGGAATGGGCGAGGTCTTCGTGCGCCTCCGGCGGGGCCGCTGGCCTCTTTCCAAAGGGCTTCTGGTGGAAGCCCTTCTGCCCCTGGGCGTCCCCCTCGAGGCCGCCCAGGCGGTGGCCCACACCGTGGAGGAGCGCCTCAAGGCGGGGAGGCGGACCCAGGTCTCCCCCCGGGTCCTCCGCCGGGTCTTCCTGGAGGAGGTGGCCCGGGCTCTGGGCCCGGAGGTGGCGGAGAGGCTTTCCCGCCAGACCCTCCCCTTTGAGGAGATCCTGGTAACGGAGGGCAGGAAAAAGCGGCCCTTCTCCAAGGGCCTCCTGGCCCGAAGCCTGGAGGAGGCGGGGCTTTCCTTAAAGGAGGCCCACCACCTGGCCAAGGCGGTGGAGCGCCGCCTAAGGGAGGAGGGGGTCAGAGTCATCCCCGCCCGCCGCCTCGAGGCCATGGTGGCCCAGGAGCTGGAGAGGCTGAAGGGCAAGGCGGCCAGAAGGCGGTACCTCCAGCGCCAGGCCTTCGCCGGGGAGCTCTTCGTGGAGGAGGAGGGCGGCGAGCCCAAGATGCCCTTCTCCAAGGGGATTCTGGCCCAGTCCCTCATGGGCATCGGGCTTTCGCCGGAAAAGGCCTACCGCCTGGCCCGGGAGCTGGAAGCGGAGCTCCGCCAGGAAGGCAAACGGGTCATCCGCCGCAGCGACCTCAGGGCGAGGGTGCACCAGGCCCTCCTCAAGGAGGCGGGAGAGGAGATGGCCCGGCGCTACCTGCTCCTGAGAAGGCTAAGAAGGAGCGCCCGCCCCGTCCACATCCTGATCGGAGGGGTGACGGGGGTGGGCAAGAGCGTCCTGGCCTCGGCCCTGGCCTACCGGCTCGGCATCACCCACATCGTCCCCTCGGACGCGGTGCGGGAGGTCTTCCGGGCCACCCTTTCCAAGGACCTCCTCCCCACCCTGCACCAGTCCACCTTTGAGGCCTGGAAGGCCCTCCTTCCCGAGATCAGCCTGGGGGAGGAGAGCCACGAGGAAAGGGTCATGCGGGGCTTTCTGGACCAGGTGATGAAGGTGGCCGTGGGCCTCAGGGCCATCCAGGAAAGGAGCGCCCTGGAGGGCACTTCCATCGTTCTGGAAGGGGTCCACGTGGTGCCCCGCTACCTGGAGCACCCCCACCAGGACAAGGTCCTCACGGTGCCCATGCTGGTGGTCCTCCAGGACGAGAGGCTCCACCGGGACCGCTTCCTCCTGCGGGACCGGGAGACGGGCCACGCCCGGCCCCAGGAGAAGTACTTGGCCCACTTCGCCGAGATCCGCCTCATCCAGGAGCACCTTCTCCTCTGGGCCCAGGAGGAGGGCATACCCACCATCCCCGGGGAGGACCTGGACGAGGCGGTGGAGAAGGCCCTCGAGGTCCTGGTGGCCTACCTGGAGGCGGAGGAGGCGGCCCGTGCTTGAGGCCCTAGGCTTCCTCCTCCTCCTCGCCCTGGCCTTCCGGCTGGAAAAAAGCCTCCCCCTGGCCGCCTTGGGGGTGTGGCTCAACCTCCTCTGGTTCGTCTACCAGAACGAGTGGGGTTCGGGCTGGCTGGCCTACCTGCGGGGCCTGGGTATGGGCTTCTTCCTGGCGGCGGGCTACGGCAGGCCGGGGTTGGCCTGGGCCCTCACCCCCTGGCCCCTCCTCCTCTACCTGCGCCTGGACGTGCGGGAGTTTACCCTCTACCTCCCCGCCCTGGGGGAGGGGATGCTCTTGGGAGCCCTCCTCTACCTGGCAGGCTTCCGCAGGCGGTAGGCCAGGTAGGGAAGCCCCACCCCGAGGAGGCCCCCCAGGAGGAAGGGGAGGAGGTGGCCGTAAAAAAGCTGAAGGAGGAGCAAAAGGGCGAAAAGCCCCAGGAAGAAGGGCACGGGGAAGGGCTTCTCCCCGTAGGCCAGGGAGGCCCCCCCCAGGGCCAGGCCCAGGGCCAGGGCGATCCCCTCTTGGGAAGGGCGGAGCCAGAGGAAGCAGATGTAAAGGGCCACGCCCAAGAGGGAGAGGGCTTGGGAAAGACGGTTCGGGTCCATCAATCCTTCACCAGGCGGGCCACCAAAAGCTGGGAGAGGACCAGGGCCACCCCGCCCCAGGCCACCTGGGGCTCCCGGCCCAAAAAGCCCATGGCCGCGGAGAAAACCCCGGCCACCAAGAAAAAGGGCACGTACCTGGGGTTCACGGTGAGGCCCAAAACCAAGGCCACGAGAAACCCCGCCACGCCTGGAGGGAGGCTGGCCCCAAGGACCAGGAAGAAGAGCATGAGGCCGATGGTGATGGCCCCCGCCAGGTAGTAGGCCCCGGGGAAGGGCTCCTTGCGCTTCTTGCGGGCATCCTTGGCCTCGGACATGGCCCAAGCTTATCACAGGAGGCCCGAGGCCCGGGCCACCGCCTCGAGGGTGGCGGGAACGGGCTCGGGAAGCGCGGCCACCTTCTCGGCGGTGGCGGGGTCCTTGAGCCCGTGGCCGGTGAGGGTGAGGACCAGGGTGGCCCCCTCCTCCAGGCGGCCCTCCCTTAGAAGCCGCCACACCCCCGCCAGGCTGGCGGCGCTGGCGGGCTCCACGAAGAGCCCCTCCTCCCGGGCCAAATACCGGTAGGCCTCCAGGATCTCCTCGTCGCTGACCGCCTCAATGAGCCCCCCCGACTCCTCCTTGGCCCGGATGGCCCCCTCCCAGCTGGCCGGGTTGCCGATGCGGATGGCGGTGGCGAGGGTCTCCGGCTTCTCCACCGGGCGCCCCAGAACCAAAGGAGCGGCCCCCGCCGCCTGGAAGCCCAGCATCCGGGGGAGCCTTTGGGCCTTCCCCAGGGCGAAGTACTCCTTGTAGCCCATCCAGTGGGCGGTGATGTTGCCGGCGTTGCCCACGGGGAGGGCGTGGTAGTGGGGTGCGTCCCCCAGCTCGTCCACCACCTCAAAGGCCAGGGTCTTCTGGCCCTCGAGGCGGTGGGGGTTCACCGAGTTCACCAGGGCCACGGGGAAGCGCTCGGTGAGCTCCCGCGTGAGGCGCAGAGCGTCGTCAAAGTTCCCCTCCACCTGGACGATCCTGGCCCCGTGGACCAGGCTCTGGGCCACCTTGCCTAAGGCCACGTACCCCGCGGGCAGGATCACGATGGAGAGGATCCCCGCCCTGGCGGCGTAGGCGGCGGCGGAGGCGGCGGTGTTCCCCGTGCTGGCGCAGGCCACCGCCTTGGCCCCGGCCTCCAGGGCCTTGGAAACGGCCAGGGTCATCCCCCGGTCCTTGAAGCTTCCCGTGGGGTTCAGGCCCTCGTACTTGGCGTAGATCTGAACCCTCCGCCTCCTGGCCTCCTCGGGGCCCTTCAGGGGGATGAGGGGGGTGGAGCCCTCCAGGAGGGAGACCACCGGGGTGTTGAGGGATACCGGCAGAAAGGCGCGGTAGCGCTCAATCAGGGGCAGGCGCATGGGAATATGCTCGGGGATACCGGGTTAGGGGTCAAGGGGTGGGGCGAAGCCGGGAAGCCCAGGGGGACCTCCACCGATTCCTCAAAGGGCTCCCCGCCCGAAATCCACCCCCTTTCCGCAAGGGCCCACCAGAACCTCCAGGGCCGTATTTCTTAGGTAAAGCCCGGCCTTCTCCCTCCTCAAAGACCGGACCCTGGCGCTCAGGCGCTGTAGTAGGGGCTTACCCTCATCCCACCTCGGGGAAGGGAGCGCCCTCCGAGGGCGGGGCCTTTTTGCGGGAAGCGGGCAGGTGCCCGGGAGCCCCGGAAAGGAAGCGGAAGAGGTCAGCGAGGAGGCCGCTCGCCGTGGCCCCGCCCCCCGCCCCAGGCCCGGTGACGAAGACCTCCCCCAGGGGGGCGGTGCGGACGAAGAGGGCGTTCCCCTGGGCCTTAGCCAGGGGATGCCCCTGGGGCAGGCGCACGGGGGCCACCCGGGCCCGCCACCCTCCTTCCTCCCCGTAGAGGCTCGCCACCAGGCGCACCCTCTCTCCCCGGGCCTCGGCCTCCTTCAGGGCCTCGGGGGTAAGGCCCTGGATGCCCCTGGCCTCCACCTGGGCGAAGGGGAAGCCTGGGTCCACCAGGAGGCGGACCAGGAGGGTGAGCTTGTGGGCGGCGTCTATGCCCGCCACGTCCAGGGTGGGGTCGGCCTCGGCGTAGCCCAGGCGCTGGGCCTCCCTCAGGGCCTCTTCATAGGTCCTCCCCTTTTCCATCTCCTGGAGGATGTAGAGGGTGGTGCCGTTCAGGATGCCGTGGAGCTCCACAAGTTCGCTCCCCCTGAGGGTTTCCAGGAAGGAGAGGGCGGGAGTGCCCGCCATGACACTGGCCTCGTGGTAGATGAGGCCCTCCTCGGCGAAGGGCCTGAGCCTCTCCCAGGCCTCGGCCAGGAGGGCCTTGTTGGCGGTGATGAGGGGAATGCCCGCCTCGAGGGCCGGGAGGACCAGCTTCAGAGGGGCCTCCACCCCCCCCATGGCCTCCACCACCACATCGGCCTCGAGGAGGTCAAAGGGCTCCGTGCGGAGAAGCGCCTCGGGGATGGGCCTGGGCTTCGCCCTTTCCCGCACCAGAACCCCCAGGAACCTGGGAACGAAGCCCATGGCGGCCAGGTCCTCCTGCCGCTCCAGGACCAGGGTGTAAAAGGCGCTCCCCACCGTCCCCCCACCCAGGAGAGCGATCTTCAAGGGTTCCATGGCGGGATTATATCGGCCTCTAAACTGAGGAAATGAAGGACCTTCTGGAGGAGGCCGCCAGGGCGAGGGGCTTCTTTACCGCCTGGGCTCCCCTGAGCCCCCTCCCTGGGGCCGAGGGGCGCTTCCTGGCTTGGCTGGAGGCGGGAAGGCACGGGGGGATGGCCTACCTGGCCAAGGGCAAAGAGGAGCGCTTCCGGCCCTGGGAGCGCTTTCCCTGGGCCAAAAGCGCCCTCCTCCTCTTCGCCCCCTACGCCTATGGGGACCCGGGGAAGCCCCCTGGGGGCCTAAGGGTGGGCCTTGTGGCCCGCTACGCCTGGACGCGGGATTACCACCTCCTGCTGGGAGAGGAGCTTAGGAGCCTGGAAGGCCTGGCCCGGAGCCTGGGCGTGGAGGCCAGGGGCTACGTGGACCACGGCCCCCTTCCCGAGAGGTCCCTGGCGGTCCTCTCCGGGGCGGGCTGGGTGGGGAAAAGCGGCATGTTCCTCTCCCAGGCCTTCGGGGTGCACGCCTTTATAGGGGTCCTCCTCACCTCTTTGCAGGTGGAGGCCCCTCCCCTCCACCCCTCCCGATGCGGCGCCTGCGCCCGCTGCCTCCCGGCCTGCCCCACCGGGGCCCTCCTGGGGGACGGCACCCTGGACGCCCGCCTTTGCGTGAGCTACCTGACGGTGGAGCACAAGGACTTCATCCCCCCAAACCTCTGGCCGGGGATGGGGGCCTGGCTTTTGGGGTGCGATCTCTGCCAGGAGGTCTGCCCCTGGACCCGGTTTGGCCAGGTGTGGCCGGGGTTTAGGCCGGAGCCCGAGCTGGCCCACCCGGACCTCCTGGACTTCTTCCGCCTCTCGGGGCGGGCCTTCGCCAAAAAGTACGCGGGCACCGCCTTCTTGCGCCCCGGACGGGCCCGCATGGCCCGGAACGCCCTCATCGTCCTGAGCAACCTGGGCCTGGGGGAGTCCCTGATGGCGGAGGCGGCCCACGACCCAAGCCCCCTGGTGCGGCGCACCGCCCTCCACGCCCTCTTCCGGGCGGGAAGGCCCCTCGAGGGCTTCCTCAAGGACCCCGACCCGCTGGTCCGGGCCGAGGCCCTAGCCCTCCTTGGGGAAGCGCCCGGTGCGGTAGACCTTCTCCAAAATGGGAGGAAGCCCCCAGGCCTTCAGGTCAAAGAGGAGGGGACCCAGGTCGTAGGGGACCTTGAGGAAGCGGGCCTCGAGGGTGTCCGTGTCCAGGACGAGGGCGTCGGCCCCGGGCTCCCCCGAGAGGCTTAGGCCCACGCTCCCGGGATCGGCCACGAGCCCCGCCCCCACCCGCCTGGCCAGGGGCAGGTGCCGCCCCCCAAGGAGGAGGATGTCGGCCCGGTACTGGGAGAGAAGCTCCAGGAAGTCCTTGGCGGGGCCCAGGAGGTCCAATTGCTCCTCGGGCTTTCCGGGCTTGCCGTGGAAGGCCACAAGCCGCCTTTCCCCATAGGCCTTGCGGTGGGAAAGGCGCAGGGAGCGGAGGTAGGCGAGCTCCCGCTCAGAAAGCTGGGCCCGGGTCCACGCCAGGGTGGCCTTCCCCACCCCCTCGGGCAGGGTGCCGGGCAGGGGGTAGGCCACCCGGAGGTCCCAGGCCCCGGCGATGGCGGGAAGCCCCTCTTTCCAAATCTTCTGGATGACCTGCTTGGGATGGGGCCCGTAGCCCACCAGGTCCCCCAGGACCAGGACCTCCTCCACCCCCTCCCCCCGGAGGGCCTCCAAAGCCGCCTCCAGGGCGGGGAGGTTGGCGTGGATGTCGGAGATCACCCCCAGGCGCACGCCCCCATTTTCCCACCTCGCTTGCGAAAACCCCGTGAAATCCTCACGCGAAGCCCGTATGGTGGAAGGGTGCGGCCCCTCCTTCTGGGCCTCCTCCTGGCCCTCACCCTCCCCCCCTTCCCCTTTGGGCCCCTGGCCCCCCTGGTCCTGGCCTTCCTCCTAAAGGGGGGGTTCCGGGCGGGCTTCCTCGTGGGCCTGGGGTTCTGGAGCCTCCACCTCCTCTGGCTTCCCCAAAGCTTCGCCCAAAACTTCGGCCCCTGGGGGGCGGTGCCCTTTTTGCCTCTGGTCCTCCTCAAGGCCCTCAGTTTCGGCCTCCTCTTCGCCCTCACCCCCACGCCCCTCTCCCGGGTGGGGGGGTGGGTCCTCCTGGAGTGGCTTTCGGAGCAGGGGGAGCTGGCCTTCCCCTGGGGCCTTCTGGGCTACGCCCTCCTCGAGGCCCCGGGGCGGGTCCTGGCCGCCTGGGGCGGGGTCTACCTCCTCTCCCTCCTGGTCCTCCTCTTCGCCTGGGGCCTGGAAAGGCGAAGGTGGTACCTTCTCCTCCCCTGGGCCCTCCTCTGGCTCCTCCCCCTCCCCGAGGCCAGGCCCCAGCAGGAGGCCCTCCTGGTCCAGGGGAACATCAATCCCCTCAGGAAGTTCCAGGGGGAGCTGGACGAGGCGGTCTACCTGCGGCTCACGGCGGAGGGGCTTGGGGCCCACCCCGAGGCGGACCTGGTGGTCTGGCCCGAGACCGCCGTCTGGCGCATCCCGGAAGGGGTGGACGGGGTCCTTCAGGGCCGCCCTCTCCTCACCGGGCTCAACCTCTTTGGCCCCAACCGGGCGGTCCTCTACCAAGAGGGGAGGATCCTGGCCCACTACGACAAGACCCGGCTGGTGCCCTTCGGAGAGCGCTTCCCCTTCCGGGAGGCCCTGGGGGGGGTCTACGCCTTCTTCTTCCGGGCCATGGGCCTGGGGGAGCTCGCGGACCGCGCCCCGGGGGCGGGGCTCAGGCCCCTGGGGCCTTTTGGGGCCATGATCTGCTACGAGTCCGTCTTTCCCAGCGTGGCCCGGGGGCTTGTGCGGGAGGGAGCCGAGGTCCTGGTCCTCCTCACCAACGACGCCTGGTACGGCCCCTCTTTTGGCGGCAGGCAGCACTTCGCCCTGGGCCGCCTCCGGGCGGTGGAGACGGGGCGCTGGCTCTTAAGGGCGGGGAACGACGGCATCACCGCCAGCGTAGACCCCTACGGGAGGGTGGTGGCCGCCATCCCCCCGCACCAAGAAGGCTACCTCCTGGCCCCCTACGCCCTCCTCTCGGGCAAGACCCCCTATACGCGCCTGGGGGACTGGGCCGTAGGGGTGGCGTTGACCTTCTTCCTCCTGGGGCTTATCCTTAGGGTGCGTCTGCCGGGGTGGCGGAATCGGTAGACGCGGCAGACTCAAAATCTGCTGCCCGCAAGGGCGTGCGGGTTCGAGTCCCGCCCCCGGCACCAGAAGGCCCCCTCCGGGGGGCCTAGGCTTTGTCCCAGAGGGCCAGGACGTAGCCCTCTTCCAAGAGGAGGCGGGGCGGGCTCCCCAGGGCCTCCAGGAAGAGGGCCTCGAGGCTTTCCGGGGAAAACCTCCTGGCGAGGGGCGGGCCCACCGCCTCCTCCCTATAGGGCCACTCCAGCACCGCCACCCGCCGGGCCACCCGGGCGGCCTCCTTCAGGGCCTTTTCCGCCTCCAGGTGGTGGAGGGAAAGGCCGAAGAAGGCGAGGTCAAAGCTCGCTTCGGGAAAGGGGAGGCTCTCCGCCTTGGCCTCCACGAAGCGGGCCCCCTTCACCTTGGCCCGGGCCACCTCCAACCGGTCCGCCCGGGGGTCCACCCCCACGGCGAAAAGCCCCAGCTCGGCGAAGGCCTCGGCGAAAACCCCGGTCCCGGTGCCGATGTCCAGGGCGCTTTTGGCCTCCAGGCCCTCGAGAGCCTCCTCGGCGATCCGGGATGGGGGAAAGCGCAGGAGGCGATCCGGCTTGCGGAAGGGGTCTTTGGCCTCGCAGGCGTTGGTGAGGAGGGCCCACATGACCAGGCCCCCCTCCTCCGAGGCGGAAAGAAAGGCTTCCTTCAGGGCCTGGAAGACCCCCTCCTCTTCCCCGGAAAGCTCCGAGTGGGTGGGAAAGACCCGGTAGTCCAGGCCGCTTCCCTCCAGGGCCAAAAGAGCCTTCTCCACCGCCTTGTAGTCCCCCTGGAGGAGGGGGTAGAGGGCGAAGAGGGCCTTCACCATCTCCCCAAGTATAGGGCGGGGCGGTTCCCCGCCCGCCTCCCCGCGGCCTCGGCCTCGGGGAAGGGCGGGGCGGCCTCCGGGGCCAGGTGGACCGCCCCCGCCTCCGCTTCCGGAGGCCCCAGGAGGGCCAGGAGGTCCTCCCGGGAGAGGAAGCGGGCCTGGGTCCAGGGGAGGACCCCCTTTTCCGAAAGCCTCCGGTAGAGGGCGGCCCAGGGGGAGAGGGCCTCGAGGATCCCCACGAGGAGGGCCCCTCCGGGCTTAAGGACCCTCCTAGCCTCGGAAAGGGCCTTCTCCACGTCCTCCACGAACTCCAGCACGGTGAAGAGGAGGACCACGTCAAAACTCCCTTCGGGAAAGGGCAACGCCTCCCCTCGGCCCGCCACCCAGACCGCCTCCGGGGCCCGGGCCTCCCCCAGGCGGCGCATGGCCTCCGAGGGCTCGAGGCCCACCTTCTTGGGGTAAGGGAGGCGCCTGAGCCAGTACCCCGTGCCCGCCCCCACCTCCAGGAGGCTTTCTCCTGGGGGAAGGAGGCGGAGGAGGGCCCTTTCCTCCTTGGCGATCACATAGGCCCCCAGGGGGGTTTCGTACCAGGCCTCGTAGGCCTCGGCGAGGGGGGCGAAGGGGTCCACGCCCCTAGTCTAGCCGCACCACCACGCCCTCGTCGGGTCTTAAGAGAAGCCTCTCCTCCACCCCCTCCTCCCGGTCCAGGTGGGTGGAGAGGACCACCCGCCCCCCTCTGGGGAGGTCCAGGGCCTTCTCCTTGTCCGTGAGGTTCAGGGCCACCAGCCAGCCCTCCCCCCGGAAATAGGCGTAGACCCCCTCCCTCGCCCGGTGGGTGCGGTAGGCCCCGTAAAGGAGCCCGGGGTCCTTCCGGAGGGCGATGAGGCGCCGCACCAGGTTCAGCATGGACCGGGGGTCCTTTTCCTGAAGGGCCACGTTGCGATGGGGGTAGTCGGGGTTCACGGGAAGCCAGGGCTCCCGGGTGGAGAAGCCCGCGTAAGGGGAAGCGTCCCACTGCATGGGGGTGCGCTCGGGGTCCCGCCCCGGGGGGAGGCCGTGCTCCCCCAGGCGGCCCTTCTGGCGGAGGGCGGCCGGGTCCTGGACCCTTTCCCAGGGGATCTCCCCGTTCACCATGCCGATCTCGTCCCCGTAGTACCAGGTGGGGGTGCCCCGCAGGGTGAAGAGGAGCATGGCCGCCACCCGGGCCTGGGCCTCCCCCAGGCGGGAGGCGAGCCGGGGCTGGTCGTGGTTGCCGAGGACCCAGTTGGGCCAGTCCCAGGGGGTGAGGAGGCTCTCGTACTCCTCCACGATCCGGGAGAGGTTCTCGGGCCGCCAGTCGGGAAGCCCCTGGGTGACGAGACTGAAGTTGAAGGGGAGGTGGCATCCCGCGGCGTAGTAGCGCACCAGGCGGGAGAGGGGCAGGTAGATCTCCCCCACCATGACCCGCTCCCGCCCGGGCTCGGAGAACTGGTCCAGCACAAAGCGCATCTCCCGCACGTAGGCGTAGGTCTCGGGCTGGTCCTCGGTGTAAAGGTGCTCGTGCCGGGCCCTGTCGGGTAGGCCCGGACGGAAGGTGGAGCTTCCCGGCTCGTCGCGGAAGAGGGGGTCCTTGCCCAAGATCCAAAGGGTGTCTACCCGGAAGCCATCCACCCCCAGGCGAAGCCAGAAGCGCATGGCCTCGTGGATGGCCTCCCGCACCTCGGGGTTGCGCCAGTTGAGGTCGGGCTGCTCGGGGAGGAACAGGTGGAGGTAGTACTGGCCGGTCCGCTCGTCTAGGGTCCAGGCGGGACCGCCGAAGAAGCTCTGCCAGTTGTTGGGGGGGCCGCCATCCGGCCCCGGGTCCGCCCAGACGTACCAGTTCCGCTTGGGGTTATCCCGGGAGGAGCGGGACTCCAAGAACCAAGGGTGCTGGTCTGAGGTGTGGTTGGGGACCAGGTCTATGAGGACCCGAAGCCCCAGGGCGTGGGCCTCGGCGAGGAGGGCCTTGAAGTCCTCGAGGGTGCCGAAGATGGGGTCCACCTCCGTGTAGTCGGCCACGTCGTAGCCGAAGTCCTTCATGGGGCTTTTGTAGAAGGGGGAAAGCCAGAGGGCGTCCACGCCCAGGTTCTTCAGGTAGGGAAGCCGCCGCCGCACGCCCTCTAAGTCCCCGATGCCGTCCCCGTTCGTGTCCTGGAAGCTCCGGGGGTAGATCTGGTAGATGACCGCCTCTTTCCACCACATGGCCCGAGTCTACCCCAGGGGCCGGCCATCTGGAAAGGCTTCCACACCCGTGGCCTGCTAAAGCCCCCAGCGTTCCGCCTTCTCAGGCTTCTTCCACAAATACGAAGCGGGGAACCTCCTGGTCCCCTACCCGCACCTTCTCCAGGAAGTGGCCCAAAGGGCGCGCCCAGTACCCTCTTTCCCCGTAGAGGGCCTGGTAGACCACCAGAACCTCCTCGGTTTCCGAGTGGCGGGCCAGGAAGAGGACCCGGTAAAGCCCCCCCCTTGTAGTGGCGGTAGATCCCCGGCCTAACCCACACGGAGGGGCTCCACCTTGGGCTGGAACCGGGCCTCCTCGGGGAGGAGGCGGCGCTTTTTGGCCCTTTTGTAAACGGCATCCCACATGCGGCAGAAGGAGCAGACCGCCCCCGTGGTGGGGTAGCCGCACCGCTCGCACTCCTTTAGGGCCACCTCCTCCTCGGCCTTCAGGCGGGGCTGGATCTTATCCAAAAAGCCCTCCAGGAAGCGGAGCTTGGCCCCGGGCATCTCCTTCTCCACCAGGTTCAGGGCCTCCTTGTAGAGGAGGCTCTTGGCCCCCTTGGCGTTGGGGCACTCCTCGTGGAGGTAGCGGATGCCCCGAAGCAGGGTGTAGGCGAGGACCTCCCTTTCGCTGAAGCGGTAGAAGGGCTTGACCCGGGCGGCGAGGCCAGGCTTTTCCGGCAGGACCGGCCCCTGGCGGGTGAGGGCGTCCTCCTGGGGGTTCAGGAGGTTGCCGAAGAGGACGGCGGCCTCGTCGTCCAGGTTGTGGCCCGTGGCCACCACCCTAAAGCCCTCCTCCACGGCCACCTGGTTGATGACGTAGCGCTTGGAAAGCCCGCAGGCGGAGCAGGCCACCCGCCCGGAAAGCGTAGCGAGCTCCGGCACGCCAAAGCCATAGGCCTCCTTGAGGTCCACCACCAAAAGGGGAAGCCCCCGCTCCTCGGCGAAGGCCCGGGTGACCTCGAGGCTCCGCCGGGAGTACTCCCCGATGCCCAGCTCCAGGTGGAGGCCCACGGCCTGGTAGCCCAGGCGGTGGAGGACGTCCCAAAGGGCCAGGGAGTCCTTTCCCCCGGAGACCGCCACCAAAACCCTTTCCCCGGGGTGAAGCATCCGGTGGCGGCGGATAGCCCGCTCCGTCTCCTTGACGAACCAGTCCAGGTAGTGCTCCTTGCAGAGGGCAAAGCCCCTGCTCCTAAGCTCCACCTGGGCCTTATTGCGGCAGACCTTGCAGACCATCTAGCCTCCGGAGATGGCGGAGAGGACCTCTATGGTCTCCTCCTCCTCCACCCTTTCGTCCGGGGTGAGGAGCTCCTCCCCCCGCACCGCCACCACGGTCTCGGGGTTGAGGCCGAGCTCCTCCAGGACCTCCCTGAGGGGCCTATCCCCCCGCACCTCCACCTCCTTGCGCTCCGGCAGGCGCAGAATCACCCTCACCCCGCTAGTGTAGCAGGTAGGGGGAGACCAGCTCCGTGAGCCTCGCCAGGGTGAGGCGGTTCCGCTTCTCTATCTCCGGCTTCCTGGGGATCTCGGGGTAGCCCCCTTCGGGGTCGTGGAGGGTGGGGGTGAGGGGCCGGCCCAGCCTCCCCTCCCAGGCCCTAAGCCAGCCCTCGGGAAGCCTTTCGGGCAGGGGAAGGCCGTGGAAGACGTGGTAAAGGAGGGCCCAGACCCTCACCGCCGCGTCCAGGCTGTACCCGCCCCCCAGGGTGAAGAGGACCCGGCCCCCGGCGAAGGCTTCAGCGTATTCCAGGATGAGGCGGAAGAGGCGCTCGTAGGCCCGGGTGGTGAGGAGGAGGTCGGCGAGAGGGTCCAGGAAGTGGGCGTCCGCCCCCGCCTGCACCACCAGAACATCGGGGCGGAAGGCCTTAAGGGCCCAGGGCAGGAGGGCCTCAAAGACCTCCAGGTAGCTTGCGTCCTCGGTGAAGGGTTCCAGGGGCAGGTTGAGCTTCCGCCCCAGGCCCTCCCCCCGGCCCATCTCGTGGACGTGGCCGGTCCCGGGGAAGAGGTAGCGGCCCGATTCATGGAGGCTTAGGGTGAGGACCTCCTTTTCCTCGTAGTGGATCCACTGGACCCCGTCCCCGTGGTGGACATCTATGTCCAGGTAGGCCACCCTAAGCCCGGCCCGGGTGAGGTGGCGGATGGCCACGGAGAGGTCATTGTAAACGCAAAACCCCGAGGCCCGGTCGTACTGGGCGTGGTGAAGGCCGCCCCCAAGCTGAAGAACCCGCTTCTCCCCGGAAAGGATCCGCCTCGCTCCCTCCAAGGTCCCCCCCACCAGGATGCGGGCCGCCCGGTCCATCCCCGGGAAGACCGGGGTGTCCCCCGTGCCCAGGCCGTAGTGCTCCAGGTCGGGGTAAAGCTCTCCCCGGCTCGCCGCCTCCACCCGCTTTACCAGGCGCTCGGAGTGGACCGAAAGCACCTCCTCCCTCGAGGCCTCAGGGGGGCTAAGGGGCGCCCGCCACACCCCGAGGGCCTCTAGGAGGGAGGTGAGCATCTCCAGGCGGACGGGGCTAAAGGGGTGGTCGGGCCCGAAGTTGTAGAGGCGGTACTCCTCCCGGTAGATCACCATGGCTTTTTGGGGGGCCAGAGGACGTCAAACCCCTCCCGGCGGAGGGCCTCCGCCAGGAGGTGGGTCTCCAGGGTGTTCACCCGCACCACCGCCCGCACGGCCTCCTCCCCCTCGGGGTAGG
>OGCH01000637.1_pt1 | contig 16838 bp, 13 predicted proteins | sample 1570111 | NCBI WGS metagenome assembly OGCH01 (sample SAMN03436243, study PRJEB24508) | hot springs metagenome | biome: Desert Springs; feature: Hot Springs; material: Water | place: USA: Great Boiling Spring, Nevada | collected 2008-12-01 | depth 0 m m | reverse complement strand
CAACACGAGTTCAACTACTCCGACGAGGAGCTCGCCAAAAGGGGACTGAAGAGGTTGGACATCGATCCAAGGCGAGTGGAGTGGAAATGGGCCATAGATTTCTGCGCCCAAGCCCTCCGGCGCATTATTATCGGCTTGGGAGGGAAAAACGATGGGTTTATGATGGAATCAGGCTTCCAAATTTCCGTTTCCAGCGAGCTCATGGCCATCCTCTCCATCGTCAGGGATCTGCGGGATCTGCGGGAGCGCATTGGCAAGACCACCCTGGCCTATGACAAGCGGGGGAACCCTATAACCGCCGAGGATTTGGAAGTGGCAGGCGCCATGGCCGCCTGGATGCGCAACACCATCAATCCCACCCTTTGCTGCACCATCGAGTACCAGCCGGTACTGGTTCATGCCGGTCCTTTCGCGAACATCGCTATCGGGCAATCCTCCATCATCGGCGATCTTTTGGGGCTGAAGCTCTTCGATTACCACGTGACGGAATCGGGGTTTGGCGCAGATATTGGCTTTGAGAAGTTCTGGAACGTGAAGTGCCGGATTTCCGGCCTTGTTCCCAACGTATCGGTAATCGTCTGTACCGTGCGGGCCCTCAAGATGCACGGCGGCGGCCCCCGGGTAGTTCCTGGTCGGCCGTTACCCGAGGCTTACAAAAAGGAGAATCTTGCTCTTTTGGAGAAAGGAATTGCCAACCTTCTCCATCACATTGGCATTGTGAAGAAATCCGGGGTCATCCCTGTGGTATGTATTAACCGCTTCCCCACCGACACCGAGGCTGAGCTTTCCCTTATTCGCCGGGTGGTGGAGAAGGAAGCGGGTGTGCGGTGCGCGGTGGGCGAGCACTGGCTCAAAGGAGGGGAAGGCGCCCTGGAGCTAGCGGATGCCGTGCTGGAGGCCTGCGAGGAGCCTGTGGATTTCCGTTTCCTCTACCCCTTGGACATGCCCCTGCGGCAGAGGGTTGAGCTTATTGCCCGGGAAATTTACGGTGCGAATGGAGTGACTTGGAGTCCTGAGGCCGAAGAGAAGGCCAAGAAGTTGGAGGCACCTGAGTTCCGGGACTTCTATACCGTTATGGTGAAGACCCATCTTTCGCTATCTCATGACCCCAACCTAAAGGGCGTTCCCAAGGGTTGGTTTTTGCCTATCCGAGACATCCTGGTGTTCACGGGTGCCCGTTTCCTCTGCCCCGTGGCTGGGGAAATTAATCTCATGCCTGGAACCGGCTCTGATCCAGCTTTTCGTTACATCGACGTCGACGTAGAGACCGGGCAAGTTCTAGGCCTTGTTTGAGGCCGAAGGAAGGGGATACTTTTAGCGAAAAAATGCCCGCGCAGATAATTTGGGGCCGAAAAATAGCTGCACAAGTTTATGAAGAAATCAAGGAACGCTTGAAAGCCCTTAATTCGCGGAATGTTCAACCCTGCCTTGCGGCCATTCGCGTGGGTTATGATCCTGCTGCTGAGGCTTATGCTAAAGAAAAAGCGAGGGCTGCTTGTCAGTTAGGCATTAGCTTTCGCTCGATTGTTTTGCCTGAGAACACATCGGAAAAGGAGCTTGTAGCCAAAATAGCAGACCTTAACAACGACGAAGCTGTGCACGGTATTGTTGTGCAGCTTCCCCTTCCTCGGCATATTGACGCACAAAAAGTAGCAGAGTCCCTTGACCCTCTGAAGGATGTGGACTGTCTTCATCCCCTCAATATGGGGAGGTTGATGCTGGGCGAGCCCTATCTCTTGCCATGTACTCCCTATGGCGTTTGGCAGCTTCTTTTGCGTTCTGGGATTTCTCCGGAGGGAAAGCACGTCGTCATATGCGGCCGCAGTAACGTGGTGGGCAAGCCCCTTTTTGCTATCCTCATCCAAAAGAAAGCCGGTGCTAACGCTACAGTAACAGTCTGTCACACCGGGACGCGTAACCTTTCGGAGATCACGCGGCAAGCCGACATCCTGGTTGTCGCTATTGGTGCTCCGCGGGCCGTCACCGCGGATATGGTGCGGGAGGGAGCCGTGGTAGTGGATGTGGGGATCAACGTTATCCCTGATCCTGCTAAAAAACGAGGCTTTAGCGTTGTCGGGGACACTGATTTTGCTGGAATTCTGGAGAAGGCTTCCGCGATAACCCCTGTTCCGGGCGGGGTGGGGCCGGTGACCACGGCTATGCTTATGTGGAATACCGTGGTCGCCGCGGAGACTCAAACAATAAAGTGTCGCGGCTGACCAGGCTTGAGAAGATTGCGGAGCACGTTACCATACCTTTTCGGTGTTTTTGAACTTGAAATTTCCCCGGAGGAAAGGAGGAGATGGTGGTGCGCTGGGTTGTTCCTGACCCCAAGAAGGAAAACTGGTATTGGCCGAGCGAAGAGATGAAGAACCGGGCGTGGGTTTCAGACCCCAACATCTACGCCGAAGCCGCCGCAGACCCGGTGGGGTTCTGGGCCAAAAGGGCAGAGGAGATCGTCTGGTTTGAGAAGTGGAAGGAAACATACGTGGACGAGCCCTACGCCTACAAATGGTTTGTGGGCGGGAAGCTCAATATCTCCTACAACTCCCTGGATCGGCATGTAGAGGCCGGAAAGGGCGATAAAGTGGCCCTTATTTGGGAGCCCGAGCCCCCGAATGAACCCAACCGCATCCTCACCTACAAAGAGCTTTTGGCGGAGGTTTCCCGGCTGGCCAATGCTCTAAAGAAGCTGGGCATTCAGAAGGGCGATCGGGTGGGAATTTATCTTCCCATGATCCCCGAGGCTGTGATCGCCATGCAAGCCTGCGTGCGCATTGGCGCTGTACACACCGTGGTTTTCTCCGCCTTCTCCGCTGAATCCCTCCGCGACCGGCTCCTGGACTCCGGGGCGAGGCTTCTCATCACCGCTGATGGCTATTGGCGCCGCGGGAAACTCATCGATCTCAAGCCCCAGGCCGACCAAGCCCTTACGGGAACGAAAGTGGAAAAGGTCATCGTTGTTCGACGGACTGGCCACCAAGTTCCCATGGATCCAAGGCGGGACATTTGGTATCACGAGCTCGTTCAGGGTGAAACGGACTTCTGCCCGGCCGAGCCCCTGGATAGCGAGGACCTCGCCTTCATCCTCTACACCTCAGGGACCACGGGGAAGCCCAAGGGCGTAATGCATACCACCGGTGGATATGCGGTTCAGGTCTACACCACCTGCAAATGGGACTTCAACCTTCATGATGACGACATCCACTGGTGCACGGCGGATGTGGGATGGATCACCGGTCACTCCTACCTCAACTATGGTCCGCTCATGAATGGCGTGGCCACTGTCGTTTATGAGGGGTCCCCGGATTACCCGGATTTCGGTCGCATGTGGCAGATCATCGAAAAGCACAAGGTCACAGTTTATTATACCGCGCCCACCGCCATCCGCATGCACGTGAAGTGGGGCGATGAGTGGCCCAAGAAGTACGACCTTTCCTCCCTTCGAATCCTCGGCACCGTGGGCGAGCCCATCAATGAAGAGGCATGGCTTTGGTACTTCAAGCACATCGGAGGCGAGCGCTGCCCCATCATCGACACCTGGTGGCAGACGGAAACCGGCGCCACCTGTGTTCAGGCTCTCCCGGGAATTGGGCCGTTCATTCCTACGGTGGCGGGAAGGCCCTTCCCAGGAATTAGGGCCAAAATCGTGGATGCGGGCGGGCAGCCGGTGAAGGTGGGCGAAGGAGGGTATCTCGTCATTGAGCCGCCGTTTCCGCCTTCCCTCACCCGCGGCCTTTACGGTGACCCTGAGAAATTCAAGGCCACCTATTTCGGCGAATTTGGGCCAGGACTTTATTTCACAAGGGACGGAGCCCGCATGGATGAAATGGGCAATATTCGCATCACCGGCCGCGTGGACGACGTGATGAACGTGGCCGGACACCGCTTGGCCACAGCAGAGGTTGAGGACGCCCTCTCCCAGCATCCTTTGGTCTCAGAGGTCGCGGTAGTTTCTCGTCCGGATGAGGTAAAGGGCGAAGTGCCGGTGGCCTTCGTGCTCCTCAAGGCCGGGGCTCAGCCCTCGGAGGAACTCAAGAAGGAGCTTATCAAGACGGTGGACAAATACATTGGGCCTACAGCGCGGCCGGCGGAGATCTATTTTGCCGAGGATGTGCCCAAGACCCGCTCAGGGAAGATCATGCGCCGGATCCTCAAAGCCCTGGTGCGGGGCGAACCCATTGGCGACATCACCACCCTCCGCAACCCGGAGTGTGTGGAGCAGCTGAAGCAGCTCGTGGGTTACAAAGGCTAGAAAAAAGGGGCGGGTTAAATCCCGCCCCTTTCCTTTTTTGGGGAGGGAATTCATGATCAAGGACAAACTGTTCGGTTTACCTGCCCAACAAGGACGCTGGGTATTTGTTGGTCTTGGCTTTTTGGCAAACCTCTGTATGGGCTCGGTTTACGCCTATAGTGTGTTCCGGAAACCCCTGGAGAATTTGTGGGGCATAACCGCAACACAAAGCGGTCTTCCTTTCATGATCTTCCTTGCTGTATTTGCTTTGGGCATGGCTTTTGCCGGCGGTCTTGTGGAAAACTGGGGGCCGCGCAAGACTGGGATTTTGGGCGGGATTTTGGTGGGCGTGGGTTGGATAGCCGCGGGCTTTTCGCCCAATATCGGCGTTCTCAGCGTGTTGTATGGCGTTGTAGCAGGCGCCGGGGTGGGAATCGCTTATGGGTGCCCCATTGCTGTGGCCGGACGTTGGTTCCCCGACCGCCGCGGGCTTGCCGTGGGCTTGACCCTGGCTGGTTTCGGCGCGTCCGCTTTGATTATGGCGCCCATTTTGAACGCTTCTATTTCTGCTTACGGGCCTCTTCGGACCTTCCAGATTTTCGGTATTGTGTTTTTGATCGTCATGGTCCTTGTGGCCATTCCCATGCGCTATCCTTCAGCGTCTTTTCCCGCTGAGAAAAAGGGCGCAAGGAGTGGGACACCAACAAAGGCCTTGGATTTGGACAGAATCCAAATGTTACGCACTTCATCGTTTTGGGCTCTTTGGAGCGCGTATGTCATTGGCTGCCTTTCCGGATTGATGGCGATTGGAATTGCTTCGCCGTTTGGTCAAGAGGTAGCTAAACTTTCTGCGGGTCTTTCTGCTGCCGCTGTTTCCGTCTTTGCCGTATTTAATGGGATTGGCCGCCCGCTTTTTGGATGGCTGACGGACCGAATTTCTCCCCGCAATGCTGCGCTGCTTTCATTCGGGCTTATTTTGGGATCCGCTTTGCTTCTGTATTTTGGAGGAAGCCAAGCTCCTTTGTACTTTCTGGGCTTTTGCATTCTCTGGCTCAACTTGGGCGGGTGGCTAGCCATTGCGCCCACGGCCACTGCTTTCTTTTTCGGCATGAAACATTACGGCAAAAATTACGGCATCGTTTTTACCGCCTATGGTGTCGGCGCAATTTTGGGGAACATCCTTTCCGGTTTCGTCCGAGACCTCACGGGATCCTATGTTTCGGTGTTCCCTTGGGTCATGGCCTTAGCTGTGGTAGGCTTGGCCATCGCTTTTCTGGGGCTCCGTCCCCCCGTTTCTACTCGGGTTAAAGGTTAAGGCCAACAGTTTATCCCAAGGGCTTGGCCGCAAGCACCACGCTTTCCTCGGTTTTGTACTCCAGCTTGAACCCGTGCTTTTCAAAGATGCGGATCATGCGGATATTGTCCGGCGTGGTCTCCGCTGTGACCTTGCGGATGCCCCAACTTTTGGCGATCTCCAAGCAATAATCCGTGAGGATCCCACCTAGGCCTTTGTTCTGCCAGGGATCGGCCACGAAAACGGCGTATTCCGCATTCATCCTGTCCGGATCGGCAATGAGCCTTCCCACGCCAATCATGCGCTTTCGCCCATCTTCTTCCACGATCCCTACAATGGCCATCTCCCGGTCATAGTCGATGAAGCAGTAGGGGATGGCCATTTGGTGGGTTGTTTCCTTGAAAATATAGCGGAAGCGGAAGCGGATGGATTCGCGGGAGGAGATGGCCAGCATCTCGTGCCAAAGGGGCTCATCCTCGGGGCGAATGGGACGAAGGAGGACTCTGGTTCCGTCCTTAAGGGTGACCCAGCGTTCATAACCCTCGGGATAAGGGCGGATGACCAGGTGGCTATAGGGCCGCGGCGGGTTCCGCAACGCTTCTTCGTCCACCACCACCCGGGCGTCTACAGCTACTACTTCCTCAGGTGTCACCACAAGCGGGTTGATGTCGATCTCCTGGATTTCCGGAAAATCCGCGACAAGGTAGGAAAAGCGGATGATGATCTCCAGGAGTTTCTCCACGTTCATCCTGGGTCGGCCGCGGAAGCCGCGGAGAAGGGGCCAGATCCTCAAGGATTCCAAAAGATGTGTAGCCAAGCGCTCGTTTAAGGGTGGAAGTCCTAAAGCCCGGTCCCCCAGGACTTCGGCGGTGATGCCCCCTGCTCCCACCATGATCACCGCGCCAAACGTTGGGTCCTTTTTGGCGCCTAAGATCATTTCCACTCCCCGACCAGTGGGGGCCATGCGCTGTACGCTCACGCCCTCAATCCGGGCCTCGGGCCTCCGCTCCTTTACGTTCGCCAAAATTCTCCGGAACGCTTGTCGAACTCCTTCCTCTGTGAGGAGGCCCACCGCCACCCCACCCACATCCGTCTTGTGGGTGATATCCGGAGACTGGATCTTGAGGACCACGGGGAAGCCCAGCTTTTGAGCGATCTCCACGGCTTCGTCCTCATTGCGGGCAAGCTCAGGCATGGTCACGGGAATTCCATAAGCGGAAAGGAGGGCCTTGGAATCTCGCTCCCCGAGGATTTTTTCCTTGCGAAATACAGGAAGGAAATCCTCCCGGATCTTTCTCCGATCCACGGCGAACTCCACCGGGATCTCCCTTGGGGTCTGGTAGAGAAGGTCCAGGTTTCGGCCGTAGTCCACAAGGTGCATGAACGCCTGCACGGCCTGATCTGGGGTGAGGTAGGTGGGGATGCCGGCCTGGTTGAGGATACGAATCCCCTCCTGCACTGTGGTTCCTCCCATCCACGCCGCTAATACTGGTTTGTGATGTTTTTTAGCGATCTCCGCCACGGCCTGCGCGGTGCCTGTAGGATCTGTCATGGCCTGGGGGGTCAGGATCACCAGCACTGCGTCCACCCCCGGATCCCGGAGCACCGCCTCCAAGGCTTGGGCATAGCGCTCGGGCGAGGCGTCTCCCAACACATCCACAGGGTTTCCGTGGGACCAAAAAGGTGGAAGGATTTTGTTGAGTTTTTCCAAAGTTTCCGGGGAGAGTTCGGCGAGCTGGCCGTGCCGGGCGATGAGGGCGTCGGTGGCCATCACTCCTGGGCCACCGGCATTGGTCACGATGGCCAGCCTCGCCCCAAGGGGCGGCCGCACCCGCGCCACCAATTCCGCGGTATCGAAGATCTCCCCGATTTCGTACACGCGGACTGCTCCAGCTCGCCGAAAGGCCGCGTCGTAGACGGCATCCTCTCCAGCCATAGCTCCGGTGTGGGAGCTTGCGGCCCGCGCGGACTCCGCAAACCTTCCGGCCTTGTACACCACAATGGGCTTAGTTCGGGCAAACGCCCGCGCTGCAGACATAAATCTCCGCGCCTCGGTAATGGACTCCACGTAAAGGATGATGGAGCGCGTTCGCTCATCCTCCCCGAAATAATCGATGAGATCCCCAAACGTCACGTCCACCATGTTCCCGATGGATACGAAGTAAGAGAAACCAATGCCTTCCTGGATGGCCCAGTCCAAAACGGAGGTGCAAAGGGCCCCCGATTGGGAGACAAAGGCCACATGGCCATCAGGAGGCATGGCCGCCGCAAAACTCGCGTTAAGGCGCAAAGAAGGCACGATGATCCCCAGGCAGTTTGGGCCAATGACTCTCATTCCCTCGAACTTTTGGATTGTTTCCTTCAGGCGCTCCTCAAGCTTTCGCCCCTCTTCCCCGGTTTCCTTGAAACCGGCAGAGATGATGATCACCCCGAGGATTCCGGCCTCCCCGCACTGCTCCAAAAGATCGGGCACGGTGGCCGCAGGAGTGCAAATGACCGCCAAATCTGGCGTGCGCGGAAGGCTTTTCACATCGGGATAAGCATGGATGCCTTGCACCGCTTCATGGCGGGGGTTCACGGGGTACACCACGCCGGGAAATCCGGATCCGATCAGGTTTTTTAGCACGGTATACCCCACGCTTCCTGGGTTATTGCTGGCCCCGATGACCGCAATCCTTTGGGGTTTGAAAATCTTGTCGAGGTTGCGGATGCTCATTTTTGCCTCCGCCCAATCTTAGGGGAAAGGAGGGTTATGTACGAGGTGGAACGTTGGAAAAAAGAGGCTGCGGAAGCGGCGGTGGAGCTTGTGCGGCCGGGGATGGTGCTTGGATTGGGCCACGGCTCCACTGCCCGCTACGCCCTCCTCAAAATCGCTGAGCTCCTCGGAGCGGGAAAACTTTGGGATATCCAAGGTGTCCCCTGCTCGAAAAAAGTGGAAGAAGAGGCCCGCGCTTTAGGGATTCCGCTTACCACGTTAGAGGAGCATCCTGAGCTTGATCTCACCATTGACGGCGCTGATGAAATTGATCCCGAGCTTAACGTAATCAAAGGCGGGGGAGGGGCCATGCTCCGGGAGAAAATTGTCGCTCAGGCCACGAAGAGGGAAGTAATCGTGGCCGACTTTGGGAAACTTTCCCCAAAACTTGGGACCAAGGTACCTGTTCCCGTTGAGGTTCTTCCGTTCGGCTGGAAAACGCACGTTCGTTTTCTTGAGGGGCTTGGCGCGAAAGTGCGCTTGCGCCAAAGTTCTGACGGCTCCCCTTTTCTTACCGACCAGGGGAACTACGTGTTGGACTGCTATTTCGGCCCCATCGAGAATCCGGGAGATCTCGCGAAGGAACTTAGTTCCCGTGCGGGAATTCTTGGGCACGGCCTTTTCCTGGGATTGGTGGACGAAGCGTTTGTTGCGGGGCCAGAGGGGGTACGGCAGCTGCGGCGCTAGAGCCGCGAACCTTTTTCTGATACGCTTTTTCGATGGAAAAGCTTTTGGCAAAACTTTCGGAAATCGAAAGGGAGATGCGGGAGCTTGAAGGAATCCTTGGCGATCCGGAGGCTCCCGGGCGGCCCGACTTTCCCGAACTTTCCCGGCGCTATAACCGGCTCCGCGAGATCCTGGAAAAAGGGGAGGAGCTGCGCCGGGTTTTGCAGAGCATCGCTGAAGAGGAGGAATTGCTCAAAGAAACCGAGGACGAGGAGCTTGAGCGTGAGCTGCGGGAGGAGCTCGAGCGCGATCGGGAAAAGGCGGAAAGGGTAAGCCAAGAGCTTCGCCGCCTCCTCCTTCCCCCTCATCCCGACGATCACAAAAACGCCATCATCGAAATTCGGGCAGGAGCGGGAGGGGAAGAGGCAGCCCTCTTTGCCGCCGATCTTTTCCGCATGTACTCAAAATACGCGGAGAAAAAGGGTTTCCGTGTTCGCGTTTTGGATTCCCATCCCACGGACTTGGGCGGGTTTAAGCAAATCGTGTTTGTTGTCGAAGGGCCTGGGGCTTACGGCCTTTTCCGCTACGAATCTGGAGTGCATCGAGTTCAGCGCGTTCCCGAAACGGAAGCCAGCGGTCGGATCCACACCTCCACGGCCACGGTGGCCGTGCTCCCGGAGGCGGAGGAGGTGGAGGTGCAAATTCGGCCTGAGGATCTTCGGATCGAGACTTTCCGCTCCTCCGGGCCGGGCGGCCAGCACATGCAGAAAAACGAAACCGCCGTGCGTATCACCCATATCCCCACTGGAATCGTCGTTACCTGCCAAGATGAGCGCTCCCAGCACCGCAATAAAGAGCAGGCCTTAAGGATTTTGCGAGCAAAACTCCGGGAAATCGAGGAGCGCAAAAAGGAGGCGGAACTTCGGGAAACTCGGCGTCGCCAAATCGGAAGCGGCGAGCGTTCCGAAAAAATCCGGACCTATAACTTCCCGCAGAACCGCGTCACCGACCACCGCATCGACCTCACGGTCTATCGCCTAGAAGACATCCTCGAAGGGGACTTGGATCTCATTGTGGGCCCCCTTCGGGCCGAGGAAGCTGCCCGGATGCTTTCCGAGGACTAAGGAAGGTAGCGTTTCATGGCCTCGCGGGCCCGGCGTTCCTCTTCTTCCTCGATGAGTTTCCGGCGCTTGTCCACTTTGGAAAGACCTTTGGCTAAAGCCAGTTCCACCTTGGCGTATCCCCGCTCATTGAAGTAGAGGGTGAGGGGAACGAGGGTATAGCCAGCCCGCCCCACTTTTCCGATGAGCCTGGCGATTTCCCGCTTTTTTAGGAGGAGCTTTTTGGGGCGGTCCGGATCGTGGCCAAAAAGCCCGGCTTGCTCATAAGGAGCGATATGCATTCCATAAAGCCAAACCTCACCATCCTCCACTTTTGCGTACGCCTCCTCGATGGAAACCCTTCCGGCGCGGATGGATTTCACCTCCGAGCCCTTGAGGACGAGCCCAGCCTCATAGGTTTCCTCGATTTGATAATCCCGGCGGGCCCTGCGGTTTCTCGCCACAATTTTTCGCTCCATCTCACTCCACCGTAACGGTCTTTGCCAAATTGCGAGGTTGGTCCACATCGGTTCCCCGGAGCCGGGCGATATGGTAGGCCAAAAGCTGAAGGGGCGGAGTAAACGTGAACGGAAGAAGGGTCCGGGAAGCACGGGGAAGGAGGACCAAATGGTCCGCAAGCTCCCGCAATTCTTCCGGGGCGTCGTCGGCAAGAACGATCAGGATGCCGCGGCGGGCCTTGGCTTCCTGGATATTGGACAAAACCTTTTCCGGAAGCTCTTCCGCGGAGTAAAGGACCACCACGGGCATCCCTTCGTGGATGAGGGCGATGGGGCCGTGCTTCATCTCCCCGGCGGCATAGCCCTCCGCATGGATGTAGGAAATTTCCTTGAGCTTAAGAGCTCCCTCGAGGGCCAGAGGATAAAGGATTCCCCGGCCAAGGTAGAGGAAGTTTTGAAAGTTGTAAAACCTCTGGGCAAGAGCCTCGATCGTCGGGCCGAGCTTCAGAACTTCCTCCACGAGGCGGGGTGCGCGGCTTAGTTCCTCGCGAGCTTGGATGAGCTCGGCTTCGGAAAGGACACCTTTCGCCCGGCCCAGCCACAGTCCCAGAAGGCCGAGAGCTGCAACCTGCGCGGTAAAAGTTTTGGTGGCGGCTACCCCGATCTCCAATCCTGCGCGCGTATAGAAGACCGCGTCGGCCTCCCGGGCGATGGCCGAGCCCACGATGTTCACCACCCCGATGACTTGGGCGCCCTTTTCCTTGGCTCCCCGCACGGCCATGAGGGTGTCGATGGTTTCCCCCGACTGGGAAACTGCGACAATCAGGGTGTTTTTCCCTACGGCGGGGCGCTTGTAGCGGAATTCGGAGGCGATCTCCGCGGCCACCGGTAACCCCAAAAGCGGCTCCCACAGGTATTCTGCCACGAGTGCCGCGTGATAAGAGGTTCCGCAGGCCACAAGGTAAATGTGGTCAACTTGGGAGAGATCGACCTTGCCCAGGCCCTCTTCCCAAGGGGTGGAAATCTCGCTGCGGAGGGTATCGGCTACGGCCCGCGGCTGCTCATAAATCTCCTTTTCCATGAAGTGCCGATAACCGAGTTTTTCCGCGGAAAACGGGTCCCAGGGAACGTCCCGGAATTTTGGATCCTTGCGATTCCCTTGGCGGTCCCAAATCTCCAATTTCCCTGGGCTAATGCGCGCCACGTCCCCATCCTCGAGGAAATGGAAGGTGCGGGTGTAGGGAAGGAGGGCGGGGACATCGGAGGCCAGAAATCCCTCGCCGGGAAGGAGACCCACCACGAGGGGGCTTCCCTCGCGGGCGACCACGATCTCTTTGGGGTGGTCAGCGTGAATGACGGCGATGGCGTAGGCCCCGCGGGCGTCAAGTACCGCTTTTCTTACGGCCTCCACCAGATCGCCGGCATAGTACTCTTCCACAAGGTGGACCAGAGTTTCTGTGTCCGTTTGGGAACGAAAAACGTGGCCGCGTTGGGCTAACCTTTCCCGCAATTCCCGGTGATTTTCGATGATCCCGTTATGGACGATTGCGATTTTTCCCGTGCAATCGAGGTGAGGATGAGCGTTTTCCTCGGTGGGAAGGCCGTGGGTGGCCCAGCGGGTGTGGCCAATCCCCAAATTACCGGCGGGGCTTGCCTCCAATACCGCCCGCCGCAAGTTTTCCAGTTTCCCCACCTGGCGGATGAGAGCTAAACCTTGGGGAGTAAGGATGGCCACGCCCGCGGAGTCGTAACCGCGATACTCCAGGCGGGAAAGGCCGGCAAGAAGGATCTCTTCCGCCCTCCTTGGGCCCACATAGCCTACAATCCCACACATGGCCCGGCATTATAGCCCGAGCGTAACGTGCGCCATGTTCCTTGTGGGCCACGGGCCGTATAATGGAAGTGCGAGGAGGCGGAGATGCGGGAAGCGGAGGTTCGGGCACTGCTCATGGACCCGGCGACGAAAAGCCCCGTGATTCTTCTTAAGGATCGGAACTCCACAAAAGCCATGCCCATTTGGATCGCCGAGCCTGAGGCTATTTCCATTGCTTTGGAGCTTCAGGGCCAGCGCTTCCCTCGGCCTCTTCCCCACGACCTCATGAAGGAACTCCTCGCTGCGCTCGGGGCCACCCTCCTTCAGGTGGTCATCACCCAAATCAAGGACGGCGTCTTCTACGCGAAGCTTGTCCTACGGGATGCCCAGGGCGAGGTCAAGGAGCTGGATTCCCGTCCTTCTGACGCCATCGCTTTGGCCCTCCGCACGCGCTCCCCCATCTTCATTGCCGACGAGGTCTTTGAGCAGGCCGCCATCGAGTCTCCGTTCGCCGAAGAGGAGCAATTCGAGAAGTTCGTGGATCAGGAGCTTTCCCTCGCGGAGCTCAGGCGCCGCCTTCAGGAAATGGAATCTGGATCCAACGAGTAGGGAAGGGGTCGAGGAGGAGAAGCTCGCGGAGCTCTAGCCCTACGTTCACCTCAGCTTTTTCCACCGCTAATTCGAGGGGACTCCCTGTGCGGTCTTTGAGGAGAATTTTTGTGGGAAGGTTGGTTTCCGGATCGAGCTGAAGCTCCGCCTCCGTGAAGATGCCGGGAAGGCCCGCGAAGCGTACCACGTTTTCCTCAGGCCAGATTATTTTGGCTTTCTCCGGGGAGAAACCTTCGAATTCCGAAAGAAGTCGCATTAGGGCTTGATCGGAGAAGCGGGACTCCAGGCCCAAACCCAACTTTGGCCGAAAATGCACCAAAAGCCAGCCTTCGGGGATGGCGCGCAATGCGTAAACCTCGCCCCGAAGCTCTTCTGGTTCCTGAATCTCGAGCCTCAGGGCAAGCCCGGCCAAATAAAGGAGGGAAAAGTTCAAGCGGGGCTCACCCGGGCGCGCGACCCCAATTTCCGCCCGCAGATCGCGGATTCCTTCCCAAGTACGTACCAATTCGAGGAAGCGTTGCCGCGCCTGAAGCTCGGGATTGGGCTGAAGGTATGGCCCTAGCGCGAAGATCCCGAGAATCAGCCCCGCCCCAACCAGGAGGAGAAGAAGCCACTCGTTCACGCCAAAATTTTATCCCCAAAACGTGAGGTTTGCCTTTTTCGCTATGCTTGCGTAAAATTTTCGTTTGGTGATCGCGATGAAACTGCGCACGATTCGGGAGGTTGATCTGCAGGGAAAGAAGGTGCTTTTTCGCGCAGATTTGAACGTGCCTCTTTCCGACGGGAAAGTAGCGGATGATTCCAGGATTCGTGCGGTCTTGCCTACCTTGCGATGGCTTTTGGAGCGCGGCGCGCGGGTCGCAGTCTGTTCCCACTTGGGTCGGCCGGAAGGAAAAGTAGTGGAAGAGCTGCGCCTCCGGCCTGTGGCCGAACGGCTGAGCAAGCTCTTGGGGAAACCGGTGCCCTGCCTTCCCGACTGCGTTGGACCCGAGGTGCGAAAAGCTGTGGAAGCCCTGAAACCCGGGGAGATCCTGATGCTGGAAAACGTTCGTTTCCATCCCGAGGAAGAAAAGAACGACCCCAAATTTGCCAAAGCTCTTGCTGACCCGTTCGATATTTTTGTGAACGACGCTTTCGCCACGGCCCATCGGGCCCATGCTTCCACAGTGGGGGTCGCGAAATACCTCCCGGCTTACGCGGGTTTCCTCATGGAAAAAGAGGTTCAAGTCCTTTCCGAGCTTTTGACCAACCCGCGCCGGCCGTTTTACGTCCTTGTGGGTGGGAAAAAAGCCGCGGACAAATTGGGGGTGCTTCAGGGCCTCCTTCCCCGTGTGGATGGTTTCCTCATCGGCGGTGGGGTAGCTTTCACTTTCCTCGCCGCCCAGGGCCTCAAGGTTGGGAAGTCCGTCCTCGACGAAAAGCTCATCCCCACCATCAAAGACCTCATCCGCCAGATCCAGGAGGCAGGAAAGGAGTTGCACCTCCCTGTGGACGTGGTCGTTGCTCCTGAGCTCAAAGAGGGCGTGGAAGTGAAAGTCATTTCCGTTCAAGCTATTCCTGAGGGCTGGATGGGCCTAGATATTGGGCCAGCCACGGTGGGAAGGTTTGCTGAGGTCATTCAGCGGGCGGGAACAGTGGTATGGACTGGCCCCATGGGAGCTTTTGAAGTTCCGCCGTTTGGAAAAGGAACGGAGGCCATCGCCCGCGCCCTCATTTCCTCCAAGGCTTTCACGGTGGTGGGCGGCGGCGAGACCGGCGAAGCGGTGGAGAAGCTCGGCCTCACCGAGAAATTCGGTTATGTCTCCACCGGCGGCGGGGCCACCTTGAGCTTCCTTCAGGGCGAGCCCATGCCGGCCCTGGAGGTCCTCCGGGCGGACTAGGTTTCCGGGTATAATAAAAGCGGACGCGGGCATAGCTCAGTTGGTAGAGCGTCGGCGTCCCAAGCCGAAGGCCGCGGGTTCGATTCCCGTTGCCCGCTCCAGTTCGGGAGGTGCTCCCCTTGCCCAAATTTTCGCCGTCCCTTGAGGATCTGCGTCAACGTGTCCTTTCTTGCCAACGTTGTTCCCTTGCGCAGTCCCGAAGCCAGGTCGTTTTTGGGGAGGGCCGCGCTCCCGCGGAACTGATGCTCATCGGAGAAGCCCCCGGTGAGGTCGAAGATCGAACAGGCCGGCCTTTCGTCGGCCCAGCAGGACAGCTTCTCACCAAAATCCTGGACAGCGCGGGAATCCCTCGGGAAGAGGTTTATATAACGAATGTGGTAAAATGCCGGCCGCCGGGAAACCGCGTTCCCACAAAGGAAGAAATGGCAGCATGCTGGGAGTGGCTCGCAGCCCAAATCGCCCTTGTGCGCCCTAAAATCATCATCACCCTGGGCAATACCCCCACCCATTGGCTTTTGGGCCGAAGCGAAGGCATCAATGAGCTTAGGGGCCGCTTCTTCCCCTGGAAAGGGGGGATCGAGGTTTTCCCCATGTTCCACCCGAGCTATCTTTTGCGTAACCCAAGCTCGGAGAAGGGGAGCCCGAAATACCTAACATGGCAGGACATCAAAGCGGTGAAGGCAAAGCTCTCGTCCCTCCGCTCCCTGACCCCAGCGAGCTGACTGCCTCGGAGCGCAAAGAGCTCGTGGGGAAGGTCTTGGAGCGGGCAGAGACCCTGCGCCGCGAAAAGCGGTACAAGGAGGCCATCGATCTCCTTGTCGATGCCCTCCGCTACGGCGAGGAAAAGGCTGCAATTTACTTCCGCCTTGGAAATGTGTACTTCGATGCGGGCGACCTTTCCCGTGCGGAGTATGCCTACCAAAGGGCCATTCAGGAGGATCCGCGGCACGCTTCTGCCCACCATAATCTGGGCGTGGTTTACCGCAAGCAGGGAAAGATTGCAGAATCCGTGAAAATGCTGAAAAAGGCAAGGTCCTTGGAAATTCGCTATCCCAAAAAGGTGGAGCTTACACCGGAGCAAAAGAAGCTCATCTGGCATGTGGCCTGGCCGATGATGCTCGTGCCCCTGGGTCTCCTTGCGTTGGTTTTCTTTTTAGCCTGGCTTGTGGGAAGGCTCAGCGGGCGATGAATTGGTCGTAAAGCGCTTGAGCCCGGTTTGGGTCAGATACCCCTTTGACGATGGCCCGGCCGTCGGGAAAAACGGTGAATCTAATTTCTTCTAGCTCCACGAAAAGAACGCCGCTTTTGACCTCCGCCTTCCCTATCACCGAAAGCCTTTGGGCTAAAGAAGGGAGGTCCAAGACGGTCCTCTCCCGGGGCAGAATTTGTATGGAATCCCCGCAAAGCGTGGCCGTTCGGGAGCTTTCCCTCAAGAATTGAAAATCTTTCCTCACACAGGTTGGGCAATTCTCTGCGCGCTGGACCTGGACGGTTTGGGAGTGTCTCCTCCAAACGTCGAGATAAAAGAGTTCTCCCGGCTTTAAGTCCGGGCTTTCCAGAAGGATGGCCATCGCCGTGGTCGCTTGGAGACTAGCGAGGACTTTGGGGACGGTGCCGAGGATTCCGGCTTCCGCGCACGTGGGAATTGTGCCCGGCCGCGGTGGATGGGGAAAAAGACAGCGCAGGCAAGGCCCTTTTTCCGGCACGATGGGCATGGTCAACCCGTAAGTGGCTAAGACCGCCGTGTAAATCCAAGGTTTTCCGTACTTCACGCAAGCGTCGTTGAGCACATAACGGGTCTCCAAGTTATCCAAGCCGTCGGCCACAAGATCCACTTTGGGCACAAGTTCCTCGGCAAGCTCCGGATCCAAATGGGCGATGTAGCAGTCAATTTCGGCGTCGGGGTTTATTTCTTGAAGCCTTTCCTTTGCCGCCAACGCCTTTGGCCGGCCCACATCCGCGGGCAAAAACAAGGAAACCCGATGCAGATTGTGGATCTCCACCACGTCGCGGTCCACGAGGACCAAAC
>OGCH01000635.1_pt1 | contig 16853 bp, 11 predicted proteins | sample 1570111 | NCBI WGS metagenome assembly OGCH01 (sample SAMN03436243, study PRJEB24508) | hot springs metagenome | biome: Desert Springs; feature: Hot Springs; material: Water | place: USA: Great Boiling Spring, Nevada | collected 2008-12-01 | depth 0 m m | reverse complement strand
GGCTGGCTGAAACGACTCCTCGTCCCCCGGGCCCACCCCACTTGACACCCGAGGAGATTGCCCAGCGCGAGCTGTGGCTCTATCGCGAAGGTCTCGATCTCTACCTCCCTATCCTTCGTACCGTGCTCCGCGCCATCGCCCGCGAAGCCCAGGCTGGACTCGTCGAGCCGACCGAACTTGACCCGGAAGAGCTGACTTTCGCGACCTACCAGCGAGCCCGCAGCGAACTACTAGAGCTGCCGCAACTTCCCCGGGATCGCTTCGCGTGGCTCCGCCAACTCGCACTCGACACGGTCCATCGCGCAGCACTGGCCCGCCACGCTGAGCGGCACCGAGGCGCTGCGAGCGAGCCAACCGAGCGCCCCGAAGCGCCTGCAGCGGAATTGCAGGGGACAGCAGGCCGTCTGGTCAAGGCCCTCGCAGATCCAGACCTCCCCTTGCCTGACGACCTGCTCGATGATCCCGAGACGCGTCGGTTGCTCGATCAGCTCCTGGATCGGCTACCCGAGCAGTGGCGGGAGATTTACCTCCTTTCAGCCCTGGATCGTTGGAGCGATGAACAGATCGCCGCAGTCACTGGCTTACTCCCGGACGAAGTCCGTGCCCTCGTTCATGCGACGGTTCGACTTCTGCGCGCGTGGCTCGAGGAATCGACCGCTCGACCGACTCGGTCGAAGGAGTGACTGGCATGCGACGGAACGAGGAGGTCGCTCTCCTGCTCGACAACATCGCTGAACTCCTGATGCTCAAGAACGAGAACCCCTACCGGATCCGTGCCTACACGACGGCCGCACAGAATATCCGTGCACTCGATGCCGATATCGAGGAACTCGCCAGACAAGGAAAACTGGACGAAATCCCTGGCGTCGGCAAGGCGATTGCCGCCAAGATCGAAGAGTACTTGCGAACTGGTCGTCTGGAATACTACGAACAGCTCAAGCGCGAGGTGCCTTTGCAGGCAGTCGATCTGCTCGAAGTACCAGGGATCGGTCCTGCTCGGGCACACCTTCTCTATGAACAACTCGGAATCACGACCATCCAGGACCTGCTCCAGGCAGCGCAGGAACACAAGCTGTGCAAGCTCCCAGGCTTCGGTGAAAAACTCGAGGAGCGGATCGCGCGCGAAGCTGCACGCCTCATGCAACGGAGCAAGCGTCTCCTCCTCGGTATCGCGTTACCGGTCGCCGAGGAGGTGGTGGCAGCCCTGCGACCGCATCGAGCAGTCCGAGCGATCGATCCAGCCGGGAGCCTCCGCCGCATGAAAGAAACGATCGGGGACATCGATATCCTCGTCGCCAGTGACGATCCCCCCGCAGTCGTCGATGCCTTCGTTCATCTGCCGTTCGTGAAAGAAGTCCTCGCTATCGGACCGACGCGACCCTCCATTCTCACGCGCGAAGATCTCCAAGTCGATCTCCGGGTCGTGCGACCGCACGAGTACGGCTCGGCGCTTCTGTATTTCACCGGGTCGAAGGAACACAATATCGCCTTGCGCTCTTTCGTCCAAGAGCGCGGCTGGAAACTCTCCGAGTACGGCCTCTTCGACGAAACCGGCAGGCTTTTGGCGAGCGAAACGGAACAGGAGATCTATGCGCTTTTGGGAATGGATTGGATTCCACCCGAGCTCCGCGAGAATCGCGGTGAGATCGAGGCAGCCCGCGAGCATCGCTTACCGACCCTCGTCGAGCAGCGGGATATCCGTGGCGACCTCCATGTGCACACTGATTGGAGCGACGGACACGATCCGCTCGAGCGGATGTGCCAAGCTGCTCGCGCGCGCGGCTACGAGTACCTGGTCATTTCGGATCATTCCCCTTCCCTCACCGTCGCCCGCGGCCTGTCCGTCGAGCGTTTGCGCGAGCAACGCGAGCGGATCCGCGAACTCAACGAACGGCTAGCACCATTTCGTATCCTGCAGGGCGCCGAAGTCAACATTTTGTCGGACGGGACACTCGACTATCCGGACGAGATTCTCGCCGAACTCGATCTCGTGATCGTGTCCGTGCACAGCGCCTTCGACATGCCGCAGGAGCGCATGACAGAACGCGTCATCCGCGCCCTCGCTAACCCCCATGTCGACATCCTCGGTCACCCCACTGGACGCCTGCTTACCTCGCGACTACCGTACGAGATCGATCTCGACGCCGTGCTGGATGCCGCTGCACACTATGGGGTCGCGATCGAGGTCAACGGCCAGCCCGACCGGCTCGACCTCCCGGACATTTGGGTCCAGCGGGCGATCAACCGGGGAATCCTGATCGCGTGCACCAGTGATGCCCACTCGACCCGTCAGCTGGACAATATGCGCTGGTCGGTCGCGACCGCACGTCGCGGTTGGGCGGAGCCCAGACATGTCCTCAATACATGGTCGCTCGAGGAACTCCGCACCTGGCTCTCTACTCACCACCGAGCAGCCCATGCGCACCGGACCTGAGCGGCCATGCCGACTGCCAACCGAGTGCGTCCGACGACCGATCGGCAGCGCGACCGAGCTCGGCGCTGCTCGGTCTGTCCCGCGGCATACCTGCGTCCATCATGAGAACCGAGTGCGGAACGATCGAATCAGGAAAGGCTCCGAACACCGGAGGAGGCGTGTGCGCGAGTCACCCCCAATCCCCAGAAAAGCAACAATGCTGCGATCTCCAGTACCAGGCTCGCGCCGATAGTTCCTCGAGCGCCCAGTCGCTCATAGAGAAAACCGAGCACAGCTCCACCGGCTAGCCAGGCTGTCCCGAATATCGTATTGAAGATACCGTAGGCGAGTCCACGAGCGGAAGGAGCGGAGAGGTCGCTGACTGCTGCTCGCATCGTCGTTTCGACCAGTCCCATCGCGATTCCCCAGAAGACGACACCCGTGAGAATGAACCCGGTGATCGATTGCAATGCAGCAGCTGTTCCCAACGCGATGCAGACGGGTACCGCTGCCAGGGTACGCAAGCCGAAACGATCGTATCCCCAGCCAGCGATCAACGCGATCACCCCGTCCACCCCCATCGCGACCGCATAGAGCAGTGGAATCAACGCCGGACTGAACCGACCAGTCTGTTCGACATGATACGAGAGGAGAGCGAACGGGACGAATCCGAGAGTGGTCAACGCCGTGAAGAGCGTGTAACGCCAGAACGCTCCGCCCAACCGACGGGAGCCGATGGCTTCCGTCGGGCGATTCAGGCGTGGAGCACCGGTCTCGAGCGAATCCGGCTCCGCTTCCTGCTTCCACGCGAGAACGAGAATGATGATCATGAGGACCGAAGGAATCGTGAGCAGCGCGAACCCGAGCCGGTAACCGGCATCACCGTCGAAAGTGAGCGCGACTGCGAAGATTGCCGGGCCGATCAATGCACCGAGTTGGTCGAGTGCTTCGTGGATGCCAAAGCCTTTGCCGCGCCCTACCTGACTCGCTGCATGCGAGAGAATGGCGTCGCGCGCTGGTGTCCGCAGCGCTTTACCGAGTCGCTCGAGCACGATCAACCCCGCAGCGAGTTCCCAACGGTGAACGAGCGCCAGCAGGGGTAGCGTCGCGATCAAACTGTAACCAACTACCGTCAGCAACCAGTGCAGGCGCAAGCGGTCCGCGAGATACCCGGATACCGTGCGCAGCGCGTAGCCAGCGAATTCGCCGAGACCGGCTACCAGTCCCACCGCGACTGCACTCGCGCCGAGCAATGCCAGGTACGGCCCCGTCACACCGCGAACACCTTCGTAGCTGATATCACCAAAAAGGCTGACGAGACCCAAAAGGACGATCAAACGGTAGGCCCGTCGTTGCAGCGCCGACGCACTCATCGGTCCTGCGCGTCCTCACGAACCACTGGCCCATGGCCGATGCGTCCGGAAATACCGGACGTACCCATCGACCGTCATGCGAAAACTCCCGGACGCCCACTGGTATGCGGTAACCGGCACGCGCTCACCCAGGAGACGATGGAACTCTTGATCCGTCAACTCCTGTAGTCGCCCGGCGACCGTTTCCGCATCCAGGCCCTGATCCAGCAATGCCCCGATCCAGCCTGCCCAGAGGAAAAGCCTCGCCAGAAGATCATCCAGGTGCCATTCGATATCGTCAACCGGTCCGAAGTGACCCAGGTAGAGACGACTCGGCTGGAGACGGCGCAGGCGCTCGATGCTCCGACGCCACTGCCCGAGATCGATATCCGGTGGCGGGGTCGGTGGAAAGACGAAAGGAAGCGCCCCGATACGGATACCTGCGATGTCACCAGCGAAGACGGAACCAGTGGCGGTATCCAGCCAAGCATGATGATGCGAGGCATGTCCTGGCGTCGCCAATGCCCGCAATCGGCGCCCATCACCCAGATCGATCGCCTCCCCGTCCTCGACGACCACCACCCGCTCGGCAGCGCAGGGACGAATCGACCCCCACAAGAGTTCCATGCGATCGCCATAGATTCGGGACGCGCTCGCCCACAAGCGACTCGGATCGATCAGGTGCGGCGCACCGAGCGGATGGACATAGACACGAGCATTCGGAAACCGTTCCAACAGGTGCCCAGCTGCTCCGCCATGATCCAAATGGATATGGGTCAGAACGAGATGCCGGACCGCCTCGGGAGCCACGTCCAGTTCTCGGAGCGCTCCTACGAGGCGCTCGATCGTCGTACTCGGCCCCGTATCGACGATCGCCACCCCTTGACGACCGACGAAGAGGTATGAGGCGATCACGTTCTCCACACCTTGGAAATGGAGATCGACGAGGTACCACCCAGGTTCCACTTCCCGCACGAGATTCATAGCTCTCCCTCCGCCCTCAGCCGCTGTCAATACACGGCCACTCACATCGTGCGTGGATGCTAGAGGATGACGCGCGCGACGTTGAAGTAGATGAGCAGACCTGTCCCGTCGACCAGGGTTGCGATGAGGGGCGACGACACGACCGCCGGATCGATTCCGAGGCGACGCAAGAGAAGCGGAAGAAGCGTCGCAATCGTGACTGCCCAGAGCACGATAAAAAAGATCGCGATACTCACTGTCAAAGAAATGGCCGGATCGACACCGAGAAGTTCTGCTCGGAGAAAGCCTGCTGTACCCATCACCGCAGCCGTCAGCAGCCCAGCGATAAATTCCTTCGGAAAAATGCGGAAAAAGTCGCGAATGGTGATACCTTCGACTGCGATCGCCCTTACGAGAGTCGTCACCACTTGCGAACCAGCGTTTCCACCGGTCCCGATCAAGAGCGGGACGAAGAAGGCCAGAGCGATCGCTTCCTCGAGTTCCTTCTCGTAATGTCGGATGACGGTCCCTGTGTACATCGCAGCGACGAAGAGGAGGAGAAGCCAGCTGATCCGTCGCCGCCAGAGATAGAAGGGGCTCGCCCGGGTATACGGAACCTCGAGCGGTTGCGAACCACCCAACCGCTCGATGTCTTCCGTCACTTCGCGTTCCAATATGTCCGCGACATCGTCGACCGTGATGATGCCGAGCAAGCGATCCTCGTCATCGACGACCGGTATGGCCAAAAGCCCCTCGTCCACGAGTAAGCGCGCGGCTTCCTCCTGATCGGCGGTGGCGCGCACTTTCACGATCTCACGGGTCATCACTTCGCCCACGGTCCGGTAGGGCGGGCTCAACACGAGATCACGCATCGAGACGACGCCCAAGAGGTGATTGGCTTCGTCGACGACATAGGCGTAATAAATCGTCTCGACTTCCGCAGCTACCTTCCGCAGCGCCGCGATCGCCTGGTCGACGCGGACATCCGGCAACAAAGCCACGTACGAGGGGGTCATCCGCCCGCCGGCAGTCTCAGGCGGGTAGCTCAAAAGCTCCTGCAGCTCCTGCGCTTCGAGCGGTTCCATCTCGACGAGGATCTGACGGGCCTCGTCCGGATCGAGACGAGCGAAGACATCGGCCGCATCATCAGGGGCCATCGCCTCCAGGACATCCGCTGCCTCTCGCGAACTCAAGCGCTCGAGCACATCGGCCGCATCGCTCGGATCCAACTCGGCCAGGAACTCTCCGAACGTCTCGTCCCCGAGGAGTTCGGCGAGGCGCGCCAGTTCGATGGGCTCCAGCTCGCGGAGAACAGGATAGAGTTGCCGTTGCTCGACGAGTTCCCACAACAGATCCTCGACCGCTTCCCGCTCTCCACGCTCGAGAAGCGCGCGGAGCTGCATCTGGACGTCCATTTCCGTGGTCATGCGGTCTCCTTTCCCGGCTTCCACCGAAGACGTCGCCGCAGCTCACCGTACGGGAGGCTCATCCAGCTCTCGTGCGTCCTACTGCTCGACGACAGCACGACGCGGCTGGTCTCATCGTTCGCGTTGTCAAATCTTTGGGGCCGAGCGAACACTCGGCGCACCAGCGACCTGCTCCGTTGTGGCTGGTCTCGCCCGGCCACCCCGGAGCGTCGCGTCGGCGCCATGTGGGGTCAGCCGGGGAACTCGTTGGAGTGGCTACTCGGACTCGACACGTCCACCGCTTCTGCCGTCCCGTTCTCGATGCCCAGATCCGATCAGGAATCGACCGGCCTGGCTCAGCTCAGTGTACGCCGCGAGTCGCGAACTGGCAACGGAGCAGCGCCGCATCTCGACTCGAATAGTCGCAACCCTCCCAGTCGACTCGGTGAGCACTGTAGCGCTCGCCTGCAGGACCTCCCTTCGAATCCGGTGCGAGGTGCCGTAACGGCCAGTGCAGCGCCAGCGTTTCCTCGATCATCAGCGCCTGCCACAGCCGCCACGAGTCACAGTAGCCCGACAAGGAGGGACGATCGAGAGGACCTCGGCCACGCTCGACACAGACCGGTCTCTCGAGCCCTCGCATTCGCGCCTCGGGGCATACTCAATGCCACGACGGCGCCGATTCTTCTCTATTCGATATTCGACCGGATCGGCTCAGTTTCGGAGACAGCGAGCGGAGTATGGCCAAGCAGATCGGTCGATTCGATGCCATCATCGTGGGAGCCCGGATCGCTGGCTGCGTCACTGCGGCTGCCCTGGCACAGCTCGGGTGGTCGATCCTTCTCGTCGAACGAGCGCGGTTTCCGCGCCCGACGCTTTCGACCCATCTCTTCTTCAGCGACACGCTACATGCCTTACAGCGAGCGGGTCTTTTGGAACCGGTTCTCCGTATCGGAGCGCCACGTATTCGCTGGCTTCGTTTTCCTTACGTGGCGGCACCCTTCCCGGAGTTCGAGGGGTTCGACTTTGCGCTCTGCATTCGCCGCGAGGTGCTCGATACCGCGCTTTTCGAGACAGTGAGATCGCTTTCCAATGTGACCGCACTCGGTGGTGCCCAGGTAACTGCCGTCCGACAGGTGGACGATCGGAGATGGGATGTCGTCGTCGAGACAATGAGCGAAGAATGGCTCGCCTCTGCACCGCTCGTGATCGGAGCCGACGGCAAGAATTCGACTGTCGCCCGCCAGGTCGGAGCGCCCCTTCTACGAGAGAGTCCTCCCCTCTTCGCGTGGTACTACACGTACGTCGACGGCCTACCATGGGACAGCGACTTAGCTGCGCTCGCCTATCGCGGCGACTATCCGGAGATCGGAGCGGAGTACGCTGCTGCTTTCCTCTTTCCCTGCGATGCTGGTCTCACGCTCGTCGGCTACGGTGTGGAGCACCGGGCCTTCTCGGCATTTCGCCGCGATGTCACCCAGCACTTTTTCGCCGGACTCCGCCGTATCCCTGAGGTCTGGGAACGGATCGTTTCGGCACGCCGAGTCGCACCGATCCGCGGCACAGGCCACCTGCCCAATTTTCTTTGTCAGGCCTCTGGCACTGGCTGGGCGCTCGTCGGCGACGCTGGCTGTCATCAAGACCCGCACAGCGTGCAAGGCATGGGCAATGCAGCGCGCACTGCTTGGTTGCTCGCTGAGGAACTCGCTCGGGTGCAGACCGATGGCATGGATCTCGAGCAGGCACTCGCTCGTTATGCCAGCCGACGAGACGACGATCTTCTTCCCATGTTTGCCTTTACGACGTTCGAGTTGCGGCGAAGGCTTCCCGAAGACGTCTGGGAGCGGTTCGAAGCGCGAACGCGCGAGGATCCCGACTTGGCCTCTTTACGTGTCGCGGCCATGGTACACGCGATTCATCCGGCGACCGTCTACACACCGGAGCGGGTCACGTCCATCGCCAACGGTGAGGTGATCCCACCTCTCCAGCCGGCTTAAAAGCGATCCTTATGCCTCGTCCAAAATAATCGAATGATCCAACATCGGAGCAGTGCGACAAGGAGTATCATTGGTATGCGGCATCCACAGACTCGGTGGGATGCGGTCGAGAACCTGGCGCAGCGTCCCGAGTCTGGGTGCCGAAACGAAAGCGACGAGGTGGGTGGGTGCCATGGTGAACCAGCAAGAGGCACTCGAGCGATTGACCGGCCTCAACCTTGGCTACATTCTGGAACTGTACGAGGTCTACCGTCGAGATGCGACGGCCGTCACGCCGGAGTGGCGGGCATTCTTCGAGCAGTGGGGACCTCACCTCGAGCAGCTCGCTGCCCCGCCGCCGGCCGCTGCGATCGCAGGGCCGGCATTCGATTTTACGAAGGTCGCCGCTGTCGTTCAGCTCGCGCAACGGATCCGTCACCGCGGCCATCGTGCTGCACGCCTCGACCCACTCGGGAGCCCGCCGCCTGGTGATCCCGCACTCGATCCAGCCTACCATGGGTTGACAGCACAGGACCTCGAGCATCTCCCAGCGACGCTGGTCGGTGGGCCTGCCGCACAGGGTACCCGCAATGCGGCCGAAGCGATCGAGCGCCTGCGTCAGATCTACTGTGGAACGATCGGCTACGATTACGGCCATTTGCAGGATCGCAACGAGCGCGAGTGGCTCGAGGAAGCGATCGAGTCCGAGCGCTATCGCGTTCGCCTCTCCCCAGAAGAAAAGCGTGCGTTGCTCGAGCGGCTGACCGCGGTCGAGGTGTTCGAGCGCTTCCTCCACCGAACCTTCGTCGGGCAGAAGCGCTTCTCGATCGAGGGCACCGATACGCTCGTGCCGATCCTCGACGAGATCCTCCGCCAGGTCGCCGAGGCGGGTATCCCGAAAGTCGCGATGGGCATGGCGCATCGCGGCCGCCTGAACGTGCTGGCCCACGTACTCGGCAAGCCGTACGAGCAGATTCTGGCCGAGTTCATGGGCCTGGATCACCGGGAACCGGCTGCCCTCACCGAGGGCGGCACCCTCGGCTACACGGGCGACGTCAAGTACCACATGGGGGGCATCCGTGCCGCCGGCCAACTCCAGGTCATTCTCGCCCATAACCCCAGTCACCTCGAGTTCGTCGATCCCGTCGTCGAAGGCATGGCACGCGCTCTCCAGGAGCGACGCGATCGACCGGGTGCACCCGAACAGGACGTCGATGCCTGCTTACCTATCTTGATCCATGGCGACGCTGCATTCCCCGGCGAGGGCATCGTCGCCGAAACGCTCAACATGAGCGGTATTCCTGGTTACGCGACGGGTGGAACTCTTCACATCATCGTGAACAATCAGCTCGGCTACACCACCGAACCACAAGAAGGGCGCTCCACCTTCTACGCATCCGATCCTGCCCGTGGGTTCGAAGTCCCAGTCATTCACGTCAACGCCGATGATCCAGAAGCCTGCCTCACCGCCGCTCGACTCGCTTTCGCCTATCGCCAGCGATTCCACAAGGATGTCCTGATCGACCTGATCGGCTATCGTCGGTGGGGTCACAACGAGGGCGACGAGCCGACCTTCACGCAGCCAGTGATGTATCGCCGGATCGCAGAACACCCAACGGTTCGTGAACTCTGGGCCCAGCGTCTCGTCGCCGAAGGAATCGTCACTCGAGACGAGGCAGCTGCTCTCGAGCAGGAGCTGTTCGGTAAGCTCCAGTATCTCCGACAAGAGATCCTCGCCAGGGCGCAACGAGCCGATCAGGTGAACGGAGGCATCGGATCAGGTGCACCCACCACGCTACCGACGACCGTGACCGCCGTACCGCTGGAAACGCTGAAGGAACTCAATCGCCAAGCACATACGCTCCCAGCCGGGTTCAATCTGAATCCGAAACTGCGTCGGCAGTTGCAGCGCCGGCTCGAGGTCGTCGAGCGTGAAGAAGCGATCGACTGGGCGCACGCGGAACTGCTCGCCTTCGCCTCGCTTTTGGCCGAGGGGACACCCATTCGCCTCACTGGCCAGGACACTATTCGGGGCACCTTTAGCCAGCGGCACGTTGCCTTCTACGACTTCGAGACAGGGGAACGTGTTATTCCGCTGCAGCAGATGCCGGCAGCTCGGGCGAGCTTCGCCGTCTACAACAGTCCGCTCTCCGAAGCTGGCCCGCTCGGGTTCGAGTATGGCTACAGCGTCCAGGCTCCGGAGACGCTCGTGCTCTGGGAAGCTCAGTTCGGCGACTTCGCCAACGTGGCGCAGGTGATCATCGACCAGTTCATCGTCAGTGGATGGGCCAAGTGGCGCCAGCGCTCGGCGCTCGTCCTCCTCTTGCCACACGGCTACGAAGGCCAGGGTCCGGAGCACTCGAGCGCGCGGTTGGAGCGCTTCCTCCAGCTCGCTGCCGAGGATAACGTGCGAATCGCCAATTGCACGACGGCTGCACAGTACTTCCATCTGCTGCGACGCCAGGCCATCCTGCGTACTGTGGACCCGCGTCCGCTCATCGTGATGACCCCGAAGAGTCTCCTGCGTCATCCGCGTGCCATGTCGCCAATGCGCGAACTCGCGGAGGGACGATTCCAGCCCGTTCTCGATGACCCCACCGCCCGCCAACGGCCGGATGACGTGACGCGACTCATCTTGTGCAGCGGCAAAGTCTACGTCGATTTGGTCACGAGCCAGTTCGCCGCGACCGCCAGCCATGTGGCCATCGTTCGCGTCGAGGAGCTTTATCCCTTCCCGAGCGATGAACTCGCAGCGATTCTCAACCAGTATCCCAATGCGCGCGACATCGTCTGGCTGCAGGAAGAACCGAAGAACATGGGAGCATGGACCTATATGCAACCGCGTCTGCAATCCTTGCTCGACGGTCGGACATTGCGCTACATCGGTCGTCCAGAACGTGCAAGTCCTGCAGAAGGGTTCGCCGAGATGCACGAGCAGGAGCAGGCACGGATCATCGCCGAAGCATTCACTGGCGTACCGGAACCTGCTGTTCCGGCATGAACCGAACGCGAGGGTAGACGATGGCTATCGAGGTTCGTGTACCGCAGATGGGTGAGTCGATCGTCGAGGCGGTCATCGGCGCCTGGCGAAAACGCGAAGGCGATCCGGTCAACCCAGGCGACGTGCTCGTCGAGTTGGAAACCGAGAAGGTCAACGTCGAGGTGACAGCGGACCGAACTGGCGTCCTCCAGCGCATCCTCAAGCGCGAGGGAGAAACGGTGACTGTCGGCGAGGTCATCGCGATGATCGAAGAGACCGCGCAGGTGGCTGCTCCCGTCCGAGAAGCCCCTGCCGAAGTTGGCAGAGCACCCGAGCCAGCACCGATGCCGGAGGTCGCGACGGCTGCAGCGTCGCAACCGGCGCAAACCGCCGGCGGACCAGCGGTTCGGGCGACGCCAGCGGTCAGACGACTCGCCGAGGAATACGGTATCGACCTGGCTGAGGTACCTGCTTCCGGCGAAGGCGGACGGGTCACTCGGGAGGACGTGCTCCGGTACGTTGCTCAGCGTGGAGCAGTCGCCCGACCGGCTGACGGCGCGGCTCCCCAGACAGTCGCAGCAGCCCCACCGCCAGCCGCCCCACCGGCACCAGGTGTCACACGGCCGGAGGCACCGGTTGTCTTGCCCTTCCCCACACCAGAACGCCGCGAAGAACGCATTCGGATGAGCCAGCGACGCAAGACGATCGCCCGGCGGTTGGTCGAGGCCCAGCAGACCGCAGCGATGCTGACGACCTTCAACGAGATCGACATGAGTGCCGTGATCGCGCTACGCAACCGGTGGCGCCAACAGTTCCGGGAACGCTACGGCGTGAGCCTCGGCTTCATGTCGTTCTTCACCAAAGCTGTCGTCGGCGCGTTGAAAGCGTTCCCCTTGTTGAACGCCGAGATCCAGGGTGACGAGATCGTCGTCAAACACTACTACGACATCGGAATCGCCGTCGCGACCGATGAGGGACTCGTCGTGCCCGTCGTCCGCGATGCGGACCGTAAGTCGTTCGCGGAGATCGAGCGCGAGATCGAAGAACTCGCCCGCAAGGCACGTGAGCGACGACTGACGCTCGAGGAACTGAGCGGTGGAACCTTTACGATCACCAATGGCGGCGTTTTCGGCTCCCTCCTCTCGACCCCGATTCTCAATCCCCCTCAGGTCGGTATCCTCGGGATGCACAAGATCGAGGAAAGACCAGTCGTGGTCAACGGCGAGATCGTCATTCGCCCGATGATGTACGTTGCCCTCACCTATGACCATCGGATCGTGGACGGTCGTGAAGCTGTGCTTTTCCTCGTCCGCGTCAAAGAACTCATCGAGGACCCTGAACGCCTGCTGCTCGAAGGCTGAATGCGATGAGCGTCACCGAACTGGCGTGGGCAACCACACCCAACGGTACCAAGATCGCCTACGAGCGGCGGGTCGGATCGGCTGGTCCTCCGATCCTCGCCGTGCATGGCGTTCTCGTCGGCACATCCAACTGGATTCACCAGGTGCTTCGGCTTCCTCAGTTTCGGTGGTTGCTCCCCCATCTGCGTGGGCATGGGAACAGCCCACCACCCATGCCGCATCAGACCATCGAAGAAGGTGCCCTCGACGTGGAGTCCGTCTTGCTCGCCGAGCGGATCGATCGTGCGGTCGTCTTGGGCAACTCCCTAGGAGCAACCATCGCGCTCGCGCTGACTCTGATGCGTCCCCACCGCATTCACGGGCTGGTCCTCGTCGAACCGTCTCTCCCAGCACTCGCTGGTGAAGAGGAGCGTGAGCGGCTCCGGCGCTCGGCTGCCCTGGTTCGCGAACTCCTGGCAGCAGGCCGGATCGAGGAAGCTTTGGCGCATTTCCTCGAGCCCCGCCTCGGACCGAACTGGGCAGAGAAGGCCGGTCAGCGCCGGCTCGAGGAGTGGCGACGCAATATTTTCAGTACGCCAGCCTGGATCGATGCCGTTCTCGCCTTCGACCCCGGGCCGGTTCCTCTCGCGGCGATCGATTGCCCCACGCTCCTCGTCTATGGCGCCGAGACCCAGCCAGGCTATCGCCGGACGATCTTCGCCCTCGCTGACCTGCTTCCCCACGCGCAGATCGCTGAGATCCCGCGCGCCGGCCATGGTGCGCCTGTCGATAACCCCGATGCCTTCAACGAACTCCTTCTCGGTTTCCTTTCCACGATCGAGTGGGCACCTTCTCCGGCCTGACGAACGAGCCTTCCCCGACAACGAGCGAACCGGCGCACCCGGCGACGGCGCCACTGGGCATAGGGAACTCTGGAACGAATACGCTGTGCTGTGCATTAGAATGGAGCGCGTGGCGCAGTCAGCCACGTCATCGTTTCGCGGCACCGCTGGCCAGAATGACGCGACGCAGCGCTGCAACAATCGTCGTTCGGGTCGACTGCGACGTGCGAGAGGAGCCACGCTATGCCCGTGCTGACCGGAGGTCAGGCGCTGGTCGCGCAACTGCTCGAGGAAGGGATCGAGATCGTCTTCGGACTTCCCGGCGTGCAACTCGACTGGGCCTTCGATGCCCTCTACGAGGCGCGCGACCGGATCCGCGTCATCCACACACGACACGAACAAGCCACGAGCTACATGGCCGACGGCTACGCTCGCACCACCGGCAAGGTGGGTATGTGCTTGGTCGTTCCCGGCCCAGGCGTGCTCAATGCAATGGCTGGGCTGGCCACGGCTTACGCCTGCAATTCGCGCGTCTTTTGCGTCACAGGACAAATCCCGTCGGAACAGATCGAAAAGGGGCGAGGGTTTCTGCACGAGATTCCTCGTCAGCTCGAGGCGCTCCGCTCGGTCACGAAATGGGCTGCCCGAGCGATGCATCCCAGCGACATCCCTGGACTCGTCCACCAGGCGATCGTTCAGCTGTGGAGCGGACGCCCCCGACCCGTTGCGCTCGAGATACCACCTGATGTGCTGCAGGCGACCGCTGAGGTGGAAACGATTGCAGCGACACTCCCTATCCCACCTGACGGAGATCCGGAGCTGATCGAACAGGCGGCCCAACTGCTGGGTAAGGCGCAAAGACCGCTCATCTTCGCGGGTGGCGGTGTCCTCGCCGCCGAAGCCTGGGAAGAACTGCGGGCGCTGGCTGAACTCCTAGAAGCACCAGTCGTCCTCACGATGGACGGGAAAGGCGCCCTCGACGACCGGCATGACCTCGCCCACAACATCGTCGCTGCCCGCGAACTCGTTCCAGTGTCCGATGTCATCCTCATCGTCGGCTCCCGCTTCCTTCAGCCAGCCACCTCGGATTGGGGACCCCGTCACCAAGCGGTCATTCAGATCGATATCGATCCGGAGGAGATCGGTCGGAACTATCCCCCGACGATGGGTATCGTCGCCGATGCCAAACGAGCTCTTGCGGCACTTCTGGAGCGAGTTCCACTTTACAACCAAAAACGTGATTCGCGACGAGCGGAACTGCGCGCGCTCAAGGAACGAGTCTTCGATCTGCTCTGGGAAGTCCAACCCCAAGCATCGTTCGCGATGGCGCTCCGCGAGGCACTCCCGGAAGAGGCCATCGTGGTGAGCGAGAGCACCCAGGTCGGCTACTGGACGTGGAACGCATTCCCAGTCTATCGACCACGAACCTTCATCACGTCGGGGTATCAGGGGACGCTAGGCTTCGGTTTCGCGACAGCTTTGGGGGCGAAAGCGGGCAACCCCGATCGGCCAGTTCTCTCGTTGAACGGCGATGGAGGATTTCTCTACAACTTGCCTGAACTCGCCACGATGGTGCAGCATCGCTTGGATGTGATCACGGTCGTCTTCAACGACAACGCCTTTGGGAACGTCCGCCGGATTCAGAAGGAGCGATTCGGTGGACACTTCATCGCATCCGAGCTCTACAATCCGGATTTCGTCGCGCTCGCCCACAGCTTCGGTATCGAGGGAGTGCGCGTTTCCACTCCAGAAGCCCTCCGCGATGTCGTTGGCGATGCCGTTCGGAATCCTCGACCCATCTTGATCGAGGTTCCCGTTGGCGAGATGCCGAGCATCTGGGGCATCGTCATGGCCGGGCGGCGCTCTTGAACCACCGCGCAGCGTTCTTCGCTGCGAAACGCAACGGTCGCCCGCGACTGCGGAGGTGGCATGAGCCTTCGTCGACTGCTCCTCCCGCCTCGCGACCGTGCGCGCGCCTGGACGAAGGTCGCGCTTCAGCCCACCCGCCGCCCGAAGCGCGGCCGCGAGACACTGCCATCGTTGCGCTGTCTTTGGCTGGTTAGCCTGGTGACGCTCGAACACGGCAGCCGGGGGCGGCCCGACGAATCGCTGCCCCCGGCCGTTCGAACCCTGTCGGATCAGTACACCTTGATCGGTGGCGAAACGCTCTGCAAAGGAAGATAGAGCACGATGAGAGGAATGTAAGCGATCGCGACGAGCACCACGGCGACCAGAAACCAGAAGCCGAGGCGATCGAACAGCGGCGACGTCTCGCGTGCTCCGAAGCGCATCTCGGCAACCGGGATCTCCAACGGCTGAACGAGACGCCGGCCAGCAAAAACCGTCCACAGGACGACGATGAAGTACAGCAGGCCGCTGATCACCATCAGGGTACCGCCGATCGCCGTCAGCCAGTTGTCCAAACCAGCACTGATCAGATCCCGATAGGGAGCTTCACCGATCGAGGACCGTCGGGGTTCGCCGAGGAGACCGGAGGCGATCTGCCCGCGAGCGAAAAGCAAGACACCGACGAACCAGAGCCAGGCCTGCGCGAGCGCGAGACGGCGCCCCATCAGCTCGCGACCCGTCAAGAAGGGAATGAGCCAGTAACTGATGCCGATGAAGGAGAGCGCAACGGCCGTGCCGACTGTCATATGAAAATGTCCAGGAACGAACGACGTGTTGTGGACGACATTATTCAGGTTGTAACTCGCATTGACGATGCCGGTGGCCCCGCCGAGGATGAAGACGAGCATCGCCAGGAGTTGTGCAGCCACACTCGGATCACCCCAGGGAAGCTTCCAGATCCACCCGAGCAGCCCTGTCCCGCCACGGGCCCGCCCCCCATCCTCCAGTGCAGCCATGACCGTGAATGCCGTCACCAGACTCGGGAAGACGACCGAGAACGTCGTGAAGAGATGGACGACCTTCATGACCGTGGGAATACCGGGATCGACATATTGGTGATGAAGCCCGGTCGGAACCGAGAAGACGAGCAGAAGGATGAAAGCCAACCGCACCAAGCTATCGCTGAAGACGCGACCACCCACCTGCCGGGGAACCATGAGATACCACGAAATGTACGCCGGCATGAGCCAAAAATAGACGATCGGGTGCCCCGTATACCAGAACAATATTCGGTTGAACTGAGGATCGGTCGTTTTGAGCCAGCCAAGCGACCACGGCAACAGGAAGAACACGACGAGTACCACTACACCCAGCGTGGCGAGCGCCCACATCACGTAGGTCACCACGCCCACGAAGCCGAGCAGCGGCGTGCGTTCCCCGGGGTGCTCGCGCTGCCACGCCCGGCGCGTGAGCACGAGGTTGAGTGCAGTGAGCAGTGTCGAGATCACCAGAAGCGCAGCGCCGAGGAAGAAGAGAGAGCTGGCACGCATCGGTGCATAAAAGGTAAAAAGCACCGTAGCCTGATTGGTCAAGATCGCATACGCGGCCAGTAGCGTCCCGACCAGCATCGTCCAAAACGCTCCCTGGGCCAAGAATGTGCTCGCCAGGGGACGCTCGAATCCACGGATCGCCACCAACGACACGAATGCGTTACCGAAACCGAACGTGAAGAG
>OGCH01000632.1_pt1 | contig 16901 bp, 13 predicted proteins | sample 1570111 | NCBI WGS metagenome assembly OGCH01 (sample SAMN03436243, study PRJEB24508) | hot springs metagenome | biome: Desert Springs; feature: Hot Springs; material: Water | place: USA: Great Boiling Spring, Nevada | collected 2008-12-01 | depth 0 m m | reverse complement strand
ACGCAGGGCGGCTTCGTCTTATAGGAACGGCTTTAGCCGTCAGGCATAAGATAGGATTTCCTCCATACCCCTCCTCCACCCCTTGACGCGAACGCCACGCGATATGGTATAATACCGCTGGACGGGAGGTTGGCTCCTCGCTGTCTTGCAATGGCGCAAGCAGGCTTCCGCATCAGCCAGCCGCCGTCGCCCGCACTGTCGGCAACGATGCCGCCTCGAAAAACGCTCGCAATTGCGCGAGCGCCCGATGGCACACGCCATCACCCAAACATACCCTAACAGGAGGTTCGTATGAGTCCAAGAGAAGCGATTCAGCTCGCGCGAGAGCATAACGCGCGTGTCGTGGATGTCAAGTTCACCGACCTGTTCGGCATGTGGCACCATTTCTCGTTCCCTGCCGAACTGCTCACGGAAGACCTTTTCGAGGAAGGCATCGGGTTCGACGGCTCCTCCATTCGCGGCTTTCAGGCGATCAATATGTCCGACATGCTCCTGATGCCCGACCCTGCCACCATCTTCGTAGACCCGTTCCCCGAGGTTCCCACCGTCAGCCTTATCTGCAATGTGGTGGATCCGATTACGCGCGAGCGCTATACGCGCGACCCGCGCTATGTCGCCCAGAAAGCGGAAGCCTACCTGCGCTCCACAGGAATCGCCGACACCGCCTACTTCGGTCCCGAAGTGGAGTTTTATATCTTCAACGATGTCCGCTATGCGCAGGGCGCAAACTTCGGCTACTACTACATCGATTCGGAGGAGGGCGAATGGAACACAGGACGCGAGGAGTCGCCGAATCTCGGCTACAAGATGCGCCTCAAGGGGGGCTACTTCCCCTGCCCACCCGCCGACACCCTGCAAGACCTGCGCACCGAGATGATGCTCACCCTGCGCGAGGTGGGCGTGGAGGTGGAGGTGCAACATCACGAGGTCGGCGCGGCAGGGCAGGCGGAGATAGACATCAAGTACGACACCCTTGTGCGCATCGCCGACAAAGTGCAGATGTATAAATACATCGTGCGCAATGTCGCATGGCGCAACGGCTACACGGTAACCTTCATGCCCAAACCCATCTTTCAGGACAACGGGAGCGGGATGCACACCCACCAGAGCCTCTGGAAGAACGGGGAGAACCTCTTCTATGACGAGCGCGGCTATGCGATGCTCTCGGAGACTGCGCTCTATTACATCGGGGGCATTTTGAAGCATGCGCCCGCGATTCTGGCGTTCGCCGCGCCGACCACCAACTCCTATCGGCGACTGGTGCCGGGCTACGAGGCGCCCATCAATCTGGTCTATAGCCAGCGCAACCGCAGTGCGTGCATCCGTATCCCAACCTATTCGCCCAGCCCCAAGGCGCGGCGAATTGAGTTCCGTGCGCCCGACCCCACGGCGAACCCCTATCTCGCCTTCGCTGCGATGCTCATGGCGGGGCTGGACGGCATCCAGAACCGCATCATGCCCCCGGATCCCATCGATAAAGACCTCTACGAGCTGCCTCCCGACGAGCGCAAAGGCATCGCCACCACGCCGCCCTCGCTTGCCGACGCGCTCAATGCGCTGGAGCAAGACCACGAGTTCCTGCTCAAAGGGGGCGTGTTCACACCGGACCTGCTGGAAACCTACATCGAGTATAAGCGCACGCGCGAGGTAGACCAGATCCTGCTCCGTCCACACCCCTACGAGTTCGCCCTCTATTACGACGCCTGAACTGGATGGCGCCTCTCCCCTGCGGGAGGGGCGCCCCTTATGCGGGTATAATCCTGCACGCTATGGCAATCATCCGGGTAAGCGTCTGGGACGAAAACCCGCCGCATGTGGATAAGCAGATTTACCCCCACAGCATTCGCGGCGCGGTGGCAGAAGGACTGGCAGAGCTGGGACGCGACACGCTGGAAGTGACTCCCATCCACATCGACGAACCAGAGCAGGGACTCTCATGGGAGCGCCTGCGTCAGACCGATGTGCTGGTCTGGTGGGGGCACATCCGACACGGGGAAGTGCAAGATGAGTATGTGGAGCGCATCCGCCAGCGCGTGCATGAAGAGGGCATGGGGCTGGTGGTGTTGCATTCGGGGCATTATTCCAAGCCGTTCCAGCGCGTGCTGGGCTGTACGGGACACCTGAAAGGCGGCTGGCGCGAGAAGAATCCCCCTGAACCCGAACGGATTCGTGTCTGCGCCCCATGGCACCCAATTGCGCAGGGCATCGATGATTTCACGATTGAACACGAGGAGATGTACGGCGCGCCGTTCGATGTGCCGCCGCCGCTGGTGGTGGTGTTCCAATCTTACTTCCCCGAAGGGGGCGAAAGCTTCCCCAGCGGGCTGTGCTGGACAGTGGGCAAGGGGATTGACCCCAACTTCACCTCAGGACCGGGCAACGGCGTGAATCAGGGGTACGGCATCGGGCGTGTGTTTTACTTCCGCCCCGGGCACGAGTCGGTGCCGACCTATCATCACCCGATTGTGCGCCGGATTATCTATAACGGAGTGCTGTGGTGCGCGAAACAGACGGGCTGATAGACCTGCGCTCGGACACAGTCACGAAGCCGACGCCAGAGATGCGCCGCGCGATGGCGGAGGCGGAGGTCGGCGACGATGTGCTGGGCGATGACCCCACCGTGCGCCAGCTGGAGGAGCTTGCCGCCGCGCGAGTGGGCAAAGAGGCGGCGCTCTTTGTGCCCAGCGGGATTATGGCGAACCTCGTGAGCCTTCTGACCCTCACAGGACGCCACGATGAGGTGATTGTGGGCGACCAGTCGCACATTTACACCTCCGAGGTGGGCGGTTTAAGCCTGCTGGGAAGCGTGTTTCTGCATGTGCTGCCCAATCAGCCCGACGGCACTATCCCGCTGGAGCGCCTGCGCGGCGCGATTCGGAATCAGGTCTACACCCCCCGCACGCGCGTGATCAGTCTGGAGAACACGCATAATCGCTGTTCGGGCGCGGTGCTGCCGATGGAGTATCTCTACGCCGTTGCAGAGGTTGCGAAGGCGAATGGGGTAATGCTCCATCTGGACGGGGCGCGCCTGTTTAACGCCAGCGTCGCGCTGAATGTGCCCCCCGAAGAGATAGCAAAGCCGTTCACTGTGGTCAACTTCTGTTTTTCGAAGGGCTTGTGCGCGCCTGTCGGCTCTATTGTGTGTGGCGAGCGAGCGTTTATTCAAGAGGCGCGGCGCACACGCCGCATGCTGGGCGGCGGCATGCGTCAGGCGGGCGTGCTGGCGAGCGCATGCATCGTCGCGCTCAACACGATGGTGGAACGCCTCGCCGAAGACCATGCGCTGGCACGCCAGCTCGCCGAAGGGTTAGCCGACATATCGGGCGTTCAGATAGACCCTGCTCGCGTGCAGACGAATATTGTGATTTTCGGCGTAGACCCCACCACTGGCTGGGACGCCCTGCGCCTGCTGGAGCGGCTCAAGGCAGAAGGGATTCTGCTCTCGCTGTCGGGCAATCGCTTGCGTGCCGTCACGCACTACGGCATCACCCCTCATGATATTGACAGAACGCTTGCTGTTTTGCGCCAGATTCTGCAGGAACGCCCCTGAGAGACGGGAGACCTGTGCTATAATACCTGTGATGAAAGGTTGGCTGATAGGGCTGGGTGTGCTATGCCTGCTACTGGGGGGGTACGCTCAGTCGGTGGAGTGGAGCCGCCTCTATGTGCAGAGTTCGGCGCGCGGCTTTCTGCCACAGGTCGCGGCAACCGACAGTCAGGGCAGCCTGATTGTCGCAGGACGCTACCTGCGCACGAGCGGGCACTATAGCGTGGCACTGTTCAAATATTCGCCGAGAGGCGACCTGCTGTGGGCAACCACTTTCGGAACAGAAGGGCAGTCCGACTATGCCGAAGCGATAGCTGTTGCGCCTGACGATAGTCTCTATCTGGCTGTCACCCGGGCGGACCGCGACTCCATAGCCTATGTGCAGAGATATTCGCCCGCAGGCACGCTTTTATGGTCGCAGGCAGTCAACCTGAGCGCATACGATGTGATTCAACAGCTCGTTGTCCGCCCCGATGGGGGCGTGGAGGCGTTGCTGGCTTACGGCAACAGCGGGATGGGCTACGCACGACTGATTTACGACTCTGCAGGAAATCAGCTTGCCGCTCACACCTTCCCCCAGCCCGCCACATGGATGGCGTACCGATTTCCTGTGGGCATGCTGTCAATTGATTCGGTCAACAGGCTGCTGGTCGTGATGGACCCAGAAAGCGACGATGTCCTCCAGTCCCAGTGCCACACACGCTTGCAGTTTCTAAACTCAGCGGGAATGCTGGTGGGCGAAACGATTCTACCCATACGGGTTGCGCGGTTCGCCCGCGCCTCCGACGGTGTCTTCTACCTGCTGGGGGATTACTGGAATACATCCGCTCAGCAGATGCGCCTGCGTGTTGTGCGCGTTGATCCTGACCTGCAGGTGCTGGGGCAGTGGGAGATTAGCACTGCGGACGGCGATTCCATTCCCGATGTGCTGGTGGTGAACGGCACGCGCTGGCTTGTGAGCGGGAGCGTGGAGGGCGCAAGCGCCAGCGGCACAGCAGTTGAAGTGCGCTCGCAGGAGGGCGCGCTGCTCACTTCGCAGGCGCTCACAGGAGCCTATCGCCCCCTTGCAGGAGTTGGCGTGCCCGGTGCGTTCGCCCTGCTCGTGGGCGCGCGCCAGTCCAGCCCCGAAGCGTGGAAGCCCCAGATTTACTGGTATCGCACGGACGGGCAGCCGATGGGGGTGCTGAACCTGCCGCCGCTGAGTGCCATAGACGAGCAGCCAGAACTGCTTGTGCCCAGCCCCGACGGCGCGCTCTACGCGATTGCGACCGTGAACCGCGAAAGCGACAACATGGCATGCGCGGGCATCTGGCGCGTTCGCGGCTTGCCAACACTCAGCGGGCGCGTGATTCTGGAGTCGTTCGTGGGCGACCCCAGCACCCATGTCGCCCAGTTCACGCTTACGGATGGCTCCCAGACCGACTCGGTGAGCGTGCCGCTGGGCGCAAACGGCGAATATGCGCTCACAACGCTGCTCACGGGCAACCTGCAGATACGCGCCTATGTGCCCGGCTGGCTGGGCAAACGCCAGACGCTCACCCTCACAGGCTCCGCAACCGCCGACTGGAGCCTGATTAATGGCGATGCCAACCGCGATAACCAGATAGACGACGCCGACCTGCTGATGGTGTTGTTCAGCTTTGGGCAGTCCGGCGCGAACCCTGCCGACCTGAACGGCGACGGAACCGTAGACGATGCCGACCTGCTGATTGTGCTGTTCAATTTCGGTACAATTGGCGACTGATGAGTCGGCTTGAAGTGATTCCAGCGATAGACCTTCGGGAAGGGCGTGCGGTTCGGCTGGTGCGCGGCGACTATCAGCACGAAACCCGTTATCATGACGACCCCGTGGCGGTAGCCCAGCACTGGGCGGCGCGTGGCGCGCCGCGCCTGCATGTGGTGGACTTAGATGGCGCGCTGGCGGGCGAGCCGACGCAGCTCGCGCTGATTCAGCGCATCTGCAAGGCAGTGGCGATTCCCGTGCAGGTGGGTGGGGGCGTGCGCACGGAAGCCCACATCCAGCAGCTGCTGGAGGCGGGCGCGGAGCGTGTAATACTGGGCACACGCGCGGTGCAGGATAGGGCGTTCGCGCAGACAATGTTTGAGAAGTATGGCGAGCGGCTGGCGCTGGCGCTGGATGTGTATGGCGGCAAGGTTGCCGTCAGCGCGTGGCAGACGCTGGCAGAGTGCGACTACATCGAGTTCGCCCAGCAGATGGCAGCCGCGGGCGCGCGCCGTATCATCTTCACCAATATTGCGCAGGATGGAACCCTGCAGGGTCTGGAACTGGCGCCGCTCAAAGCCTTGCTGGACGCCATTCACATCCCCGTAATCGCGTCGGGGGGCGTGCGCGACCTGCGGGATATTGAGGCGCTCCAGCAACTGAGCTGCGACACAAACCTGGAGGGCGTGATTGTCGGCAAAGCGCTCTACGAGGGCACGCTACCCGATACGGTGTGGGAGTACCAAAACCCATAAGCAGGGAAAGGGGTGAGACGATGGAGTCGCCGAAGTCGAAAGCTGCTCTGGGGTGTTTGGGAACCCTGTTTCTTGTGGTGGTGGTAGTGGTAGTCGGGGCGTACCTCAGCGTATTTCTGGAAGGTATAAGCCCTTTTCTGGGAACCACCGTGAAGATAATCACAATTGTGATTGCCACAGGGGTTACTACAAAGACAGTTATCGGTTTTCTGGCGAGCGCAAACCCTGCGCCCGAAGACATGCCAGACAGTCCCCTTGAATATCCCGACGAAATTCGCGCCTATCGGCGAACAGAGTTGGGGGTTGCTACATCTGCCCTTGTGAGCCTGATAGGGGGCATGCTCTTCTTTGTGTGGCTCGCGCCGAGAGTGCAGGCGTGGCTTTATCGGGACAGAGAGGACCTGTTTTTCCTGCCTGTGGTACCTGTCCTGACAGGACTTACAGGTGGATTTATTGCGCTTCTGGGGTTCGGAGTGTTTTCGGATGGCTTTGCGAAGTGGCTGGCAGGCGATAAGTGGGACGCCATCAAAGCACATCTCTATTATCCTCTGGGTGAACAGAAAAGTCGGGGGCTGAACCGGTATGTGTGGGGTCTTGTGGCGATTCTCATAGTTCCGTTTCTGCTGAGCCTCAACTGCTACACGCGCGTGACTCGCGAGGGCTTCTACTTCAACCGCTTCTGGAGCCTGCACGAAGAGTTCTACCCGCTGGAGCAGGTGGAGAGGGTAGTGTTCGTCGCGAAGTTCCGTAATCGGGTAAGTGGCATCGTAGAGCCTTACGAGAAGCCATATTACGGGGTTCTCTTTCGCGATGGGTTTGCCTTCGAGACGGTGAATGTGGCGGAGCGCAATTCGGGCGAGGTGGTTCGCATGGTGCGCTGGGTCTCTGAAGCGCGCGGGCTTCCCATTCGGGAGGTCACACAGGGCGTAGACTGGAATGTGGAGGAATAGGCTTATTCGGGCATGGCGCACTTCAGAAGGGGGGCGTCTCTGGCTCTTCTGTGGGGGGCTGGCGCTATTGTTTTTGTGGCAGGGCACGGTCGGGGGGAAGGTGTTCGCTCCGTTGCGCCTGCTCTATCACTTCGCCCCATGGCACACAACGCGCCCTGACCTCACGCCCCCCGCGTGGGATGTGCTGGTGTGGGATAGCGTGGCGCAGTTTTATGTGTGGCGCGATCTGGTGCGCACGCTCTGGCTGAACGGCGAGATTCCGCTCTGGAACCCGTATCAGCTGGGGGGCATGCCGCTGCTGGCGAACAGTCAATCGGCGCCGTTTTATCTGCCCCATCTGCTGGCGTTGCCGCTGCCGACATGGCTTGCCGCAGGCTGGCTGGCGTGGCTGCACATGACGCTGGCGGGCGTGGGGCTGGGGCTGTTCTTGCGCCGAATCGGGGTGGGTCTCGCAGGGAGCCTGGTCGGCGCGGGCGTGTGGATGTTTGCCACCTTCTTTGTGTGCTGGCTCCAGATGAGTTCGGTTCCTGCGGTGTTGTGCTGGTATGGGTGGGTATTGTGGGGCGTGGAGCAGGTACGGGCGCATGGGGGTCGCATGCTGGGCGCGCTGGCGATACCCGTGTGGCTAATGGTGATGGCGGGGCATCTGCAGTTCGCGTTTTACGGGGTTTTGATGGCGGGGCTTTACGCGCTATGGCGGGTGCTGGGCGACAGAGGCGTGCCTGCGCGGTTGCGCCTGCGCACGCTGGGCTGGCTGGGACTGGCAGTTGCGCTGGGAATCGGGATGGCGACGCCTCAGCTGCTGCCCACTCTGGAGCTGGCGAGCCAGAGCCACCGTGCCGCCGTCGCCACCGAAGCGGGCTACAGCGCCTATGTGCGCACGGCGTTGCCCCTGTTCCACTGGATTACGCTCTGGTGTCCCGACGCCTACGGGCATCCGCGCGATGGGTCGTACTGGGGCGCGGTGCATTACGCCGAGCTGGCGATGGGGGTGGGGGCGGTCGGCTTGTGGCTGGCGATTCTGGGCGTGTCGCGGCGCGGGCAGGGGCTGTTCTGGGCGGTTCTGGTGGGGTTGGCGCTGCTGCTGGCGATTGGCTCCCCCCTCACGCGCCTGCTCTACTTTTATCTGCCTGGCTACAGCGCGACGGGTTCGCCAGCGCGGGTGCTGTGCCTGTGGGCGTTCGGGCTGGCGGTACTCACAGGCTTGGGCTTTGAGCGTCGGGAGCGGTGGGGGCTGGGGTTGGCGATATGGGCGGCTGGCTTTTTGGTCGCGCTGGGGCTGGCGTGGAGCCTGTTGCCCCAGGGCGTTTCGCGGACGCCGCTGCTTCAGGGTGTGCTGACGAGCCTGCCAGTGACGCTGGGTGTGGTGGCGCTGGCAATCGGCGCGCTTGTGGCGCAACAGCGGGGAATACTCTCCCCACCGCTGGCGACGGGCGCGCTTGTGACGCTGGCGGTTCTGCCCCCCTTCGCGCACGGCTATCGTTACCCCCTGTATGCGGAGCGTGAAGAGGTGTTCCCTCCTGCGCCAATTCTGGAAGAGGCGCGCCCCGCGGTTGGGGAACGAATCGCCGTTTTGAACATGCGCTGGAGCCTTTATGACGCGCCGCCTGCCGCCCTGCCGCCGAACACCGCCACGGCGTATCGCATTCCCGATGTCGGCGGCTACGACTCGCTTATCCCCCGCTACGCCAAGCAGATGCTGGATATTATCAACGGGGAAGACAGCGCGCCGCCAGAAAACGGCAACATGCAGTTTGTGAAGCGTCTCACACCGCGCCTGCGCTGGATGCGGGTGGCGCGTGTGCTGACTCCTGATGGCTGGCAGCCCGTGCCCGACGGGGAAACGCCCGCACAGGGGGTCTACCTGGGGCGCGCGGAGCTGGCACCCGACACCCAGGACCCTGCCACACTCGCGCAGGTGCTGGAACAGGCGTGGGCAGAGAATCGGGTTCTGCTCTATGGCGACGAGGCAAAAGAGGCTCTGGAGCGCTACGGCGCGGGCGTGCCTGTGGGCGCGGCGCAGGTGGAGTGGCTGGAGGTGCGTGCCACGCGCGTGCGCCTGCAGGTGAACAACCCCGCTTCACAAACCGCGTGGCTGATGGTCTCCGACACATGGTATCCGCGCTGGCGGGCGCAGGTGGACGGCAAGCCTGTGCCGTTGCTTCGGGCGAACCTCGCGTTTCGGGCATTGCCCGTGCCCCCTGGCGCCCACGAAATCACGATGACCTGTTATGGAACCGACTTGCTGATTGGCTTTCTGGTGGCGCTGGGCGTGGCGGTGGGACTGGTGGGGATTGGTGTTTGGAAAAAGACTGGGTAATCGGAATCCCGTGTCGCGATTGAAAATGGTGTATAATACAAATGCGGCTCCGTCGCGAAAGGAGGTCTAAATATGCGGCATAGTATCTGGTATCGCTGGATTGGTGTAATGAGCCTCGTTCTCACCATTAACGCATCGTTCGGACAAACGCTTGACGATACACGACTGATGCGGGAAACCATCGTGAATAGCGGCTTAAGGTTGCCCATCATGATGGTGTGGTTAGACCCTGCGAACCCCAACGACTTTTTCGTGATTGAGAAGTACACTGGTTCAACCACACCCAGACTTGGCAATGTACGCCGCGTGCGAAATGGTGTTGTCAGCGCCCCCCTCTTGAGTATACCAGTGGCTTCGAGAACATGGGAACATGGGCTGCTCGGGATTGAGCTGCACCCTGACTTTGAACAGAACGGTTATGTCTATTTATACTACACCGAACCTGACCCTGCCGAGCCTGCGGTCAGTCTGGTGTCCCGATTGGTGCGGTATCGATTCGACTTCACCACCGAGACTTTCACCGACCAGACCGAAATCTGGTCTGTACCCCTCCGAAATGAGACAGCTCATTTCGGAGGGGTACTCCGATTTGGCCCCGATGGCAAGCTGTACATCGCCATTGGTGACCACTGGCGCCATATCACGAACACGATAGAGGTCAATCGTTCGCCCGACTCTGTTCTGGGAGCTGGTGGGATTTATCGCCTCAACGACGATGGTTCCGTTCCAAGTGACAATCCTTTTAGCTCTCATCCTGACCCCCGCATCCGCGCCCTTTATGCCTACGGCATCCGCAACTCCTTCGGGCTGGCATTTGACGCCCTGACCGGGCGGCTCTGGTTCACCGAAAACGGTCCGGAGGTCTACGACGAAATCAATATTGCCGTGCCCGGCCTCAACAGCGGCTGGGTCAAAATCATGGGACCCGATAATCGAGACGCAACCTATTCCGAAAATGGCCGCACTCCCTACAGTGTGGGAGATCTCGTAATGTTGCCAAACGCCGTCTACGGAGACCCCCTTTTCTCATGGCGAATCCCAATCGGCGTGGCAGCGATCGAGTTTCTACGAAGCGCCCGCTTTGACGAAGACCTGCGCGATCAGTGTGTCGTGGGCGAGTCGCTGAACCAGCAGCTCTATCTGTTTCGGATGAATAGCGCGCGCGACGGGTTCGTGTTTTCCGATTCGCGCTTGCATGACCTGGTGGCAGACGATACCGACGAGCGCAATCTCAACCGCTGGGGTGCGAACTGGGGCGTTGTTTCTGACCTTAAGATTGGTCCCGATGGCTACCTTTATGTCGTCTCGCACATAGCGAATCGGATTCATCGGATTCGCCCTGTGAACCCGCCTGAGGTGGTCAACGGGCAGGTACGGCTGGAGGGCTATCAGGGGCAGCGGCTGGGTATTCCTCTGACCCTGAGGCTGACCAAAAACGGTCAGACCGAGGTCATCAACACGGCTCTGGACGCCTTTGGACGCTTCTCGGAGCGTGTGCCCGGTTCAGGGGATTACACCGTTGTTGCCAAAGCGGGCAGCTATCTGTCTGTTCGGCGCTCTGGGGTGTCCATTGCTCCTCAGGGCTTTGCCTATCTCAAGCTGCGCTTTGAGAAGGCAGGGGATGTGAACAACGATGATGTGATTGACGACGCGGACCTGCTCGGAGTGTTGTTCGAGTTCGGTCAAACCAACAGCAGCGCCGATGTGAACGGGGATGGCGTTGTTGACGACGCTGACCTGCTGATGGTGCTGTTCAACTTCGGGGAGCAGGGCGAAGGCAGAGAGTGAGCCCGATCTCTCAAGGTTGCGTCTGTGGGCGTGCGGATAGGGCGATCCACACGCCCTTTATTTTTTATTTGCACCACAGTGCGCAAAAGCAGTGGGGCTGGTCGCACTCGGAAAGCTACCAGCCCGCAGCGCGTAGCAAGAACCTGCCTCACTTGTGCATCTTCACAAGGTTCCGACTGAGCAGCGAATCAATTAGGGACGAGGTGCTGTTGGGTTCTTGATGGAAAACAAGGGTGTGCATCGCTCGCGTACTGGCAACATAGAGGCGGCGCCTGTCCTCAGGGGAGTTGGAGTCATAATTCTCGTCAGAAACATTCGCCACGACAACGGCGTCAAACTCAAGCCCACTGCACAGGTTGAGCGGAATAACGAAGATGCCAGTTGTTGGGCTTGGGGAGTCTTCCTTCGCGACGGGAAGTTTGGTAATCTCGCCTATCCTTATAGCCTCGTCCAGAGTCTTTGTGATGATGGCAGTGCTGTTGTATTTATTCCGCACATGCAGGTCTCGGGCAAGGTTTGCGGCTCCTTCAATACTTCCACGAAACACAGTTGGCATTGCTCCAGTGGTGCGCATCAGGAAATTGGGCGCTTGCTCTTGATTCAGTAGAACAAGCGCCGCTCGGATGATATGAGGATTGCTGCGGTAGACTTGCGTAAGGTGGTAAGCCTGAGCGTCGAAAAGTCTTTCTATATCGTGCAGCGAAGATCCCAGTGTGGCTATGCTCTGATTGGAATCGCCAATGACGGTAATGTACGAGCTCGTGCCGGTTAGTCGGCGTATGAAGAGTAAAGCGGAATAGGGCAGGTTTTGGGCTTCATCAATCGTGATAACAGCGTGCCCGCTTAGAAGCGATTCCTGGGTTGAACACAGCGACTGTAGGAACAAGCACACAAGGGGTTTTGCGCCATAGGCAATCTCGTAGTCGTCGCGGTGAAAGGATTTGAGGATTTGTTTGGCATTCTTGCCGACCTTCTGCTCAACGAATTCGATGATCTGCGGCACCTCCAAAGCCGAACGGAATAGCCAGAAGGGGTTCAACATGTCAAGCACCTTCCGAAGCTCAGCAGAATATTTTGAGATAATTTCGGAAGCAGATCTATTGAGGCGGGGCAATTCACGCAGAGCTGGAAGCTCCCACACCAGGTGGTTCAAGCGATTATCAATTTCCTTAAAGATTCTATTTTCTGTAAGCTCGCTTAGTGAGCTGACGCTCTCCTTGCTCAGCCATTGCGCCATCTGCTCCTTAGTCAGGGCAGTTAGCTCTTCGAGCAGTTGTAGTACATTATCCATGTGTTCACAAACAGTTTTGACTATGTCCAGAATTCCTTTGACTCCCCTGGAATTGTCATAAGGTGACAATTCCTTTCTTAAGTTGGCTAACTGGTTTCTCGCTTCTCCTAAATCTGTCAGAAGATTTTGTATTCTTTCAGCACCTATCTCGTTTCGAATTCTCTCTATTGCCACCTCCTGAAGACGGTATACGAGCCTCCCAACCATGTCAGACGAATTCAGCTGCTGGAAAGCGCGCTTGAGATCGTTGCTCGCGGAAAGCATTCGCTCCTCAAACTGGAGCCGACTTTCCAGACGTATGCGGTTTTGCTCTCGTTTTGGGAGCCACTGGGCATGCATACGAATGTAGTGATCCATCAGTTCATCTATACTAAAGAAGTGGGGGATAGAATCAGGGATGCTTCTAAAAACGCCACTGGTGTATACTCCCAACCGCTGAGTGGGGCTGATGTAAGCAAGCTGTAAGCCTGCTCGCCTCGGTTTCTGGTTTTGATGTTGGTAGTTCAAGTACGCAATTCGATGCAAGGCGACGGCTGTCTTGCCTGTCCCGGGACCACCCCTCACCAAAAGCGCACGCGAGTCTGTTCTAATCGCTCTGTTTTGCTCTGCATCTATCGTTTTCACTATGTCGCGCATCAGCGCATCGGAAGTGCGTGATAATAACTCGTCCAGGTAATCCGAGAAGCCTTTACGAGGCTTGATGTCAACCTCTCCTGGCAACTCACGGGGAACAGAATAGAAAGGCAACGGAGCATGCTCCGTACTGATGATGCTAATGGTGCGACCATGCTCACGAAACTTCCTGCGTAGGGTAAGTTCCACCTCTTTAACCTTACCATCAGCAATATAGCTCACTCGTCCAACACCATACGCGGAATAGTAGACGTCTGCCAACGGGGTACGCCAGTCCAGGATGCGTGTATCCTCAATGTCAGCCCCTGCATAACCGATGTACCTCGACTCGACCTCAAAGCCATCGAAGGAGATATCTATCCTGCCAAAAAAAGCTACCTCAGGTATGTTATGCCAGCCTGACTCTCGGATAGTTTTTGCGAGTAAGTGGTCTATTGCTAACCATGATCGTTGCAGTTCCCTTATTCTGGACGAGTAAGCGCGCGCACGAGACCGAAAGTAATCCATCGCTATCCGGTACAACTCCTGCTCCTCTTTCTCCAGCCAGCGAACTTTGCCTTTGAACCGCATATGAGTATGATACCCAATCAGTGCTACGACTATGCAAGACTCTCCCTCAACGCCCGCGCCATCACCGCCACGGGCGCGCTTGTCCCTGTCCAGCGCTCAAACGCCAGCGCGCCCTGCCAGAGGAGCATGCCCAAGCCCGAAACGGTTTTCAACCCGTGTGCATGCGCTTCGCGGAGCAGGCGCGTCTCCAGCGGGCGGTACACCAGGTCGCACACCCACGCATGCGCGGGCAAGTTCGCTACTGGCAGGGGAGGCATCGTCTCCTCGTTAGGGTGCATGCCGAGCGGGGTGCAGTTGACCACGCCGTCAAATCGCGTTAGCTGTGGCGCCAGCGCGGCGGCGTCCAGCGACAGCACGCCCTCCGCGTTGTAGCGTTGCGCCAGTTGCTCGGCGCGCTGGAGGTTGCGGTTGGCAAGCCATACGCTTGCGCCCCGCTGGCGTAGCGCATACACGATTGCCCGCGCCGAGCCGCCCGCCCCCAGCACCAGCACGCGCTGTCCCTTCGGCTCCACCCCCGCCTCAAGCAGCGAACGCAAAAAGCCCTCCGAATCGGTATTGTCGCCCACCAGCGTGTCGCCGTCCCAAAAGAGCGTGTTGACCGCGCCAATCGCCTCCGCCTGCGCCGTAAGCCGATCCACGAGGGAACACGCCGCCTCTTTGTGGGGAATCGTCAGGTTCAGCCCGCGAATGCCCAGCGCGCGCATGCCCGCGATTGCCTCTGCCAATCGCTCTGGGGGTACCTCAAACGCGAGATAGACCCAGTTCAGCCCCAGCGCTTCAAACGCCGCGTTGTGCATGGTGGGCGAGAGCGAATGGCGCACAGGATAGCCCAGCACGCCCACAACCTGCGTGTGCGCGTCAATCGGCATGCTCTTCAGGTCTGGCATACGGTTTGATTTTGCCCAGCAGCCAGCGTTCCACCCGGCGGCTGATTTTTGTGCCCACGAACTCGCGCGGCGCCAGCGGGCGTACCCAGATGGTGTAAATCCCCAGCCGATTGCCGCCCCACACATCGGTGAACAGCTGGTCGCCCACCATCGCCGTCTCTTCAGGCTTGACCTGGAGCATCTCGATGGCGCGCTGGAGCATGGCGCGTCGGGGTTTCATCGGACCGCGCGCGTAGGGGATGCCCAGCGTTTCGCTCAGCCAGCGCAGGCGCCCCAGATTGCGCGTGTTAGACACAAAGCAGAGCCGAAAGCCCGCTTCCTTCATCTGCTGAATCCACTGGCGCACTGCTTCGGGAACCTGCCGACTGCGCCACGGCGTGATGGTGTTGTCTAAATCCAGCAGCAGCGCCCGAATACCCAGCGCCTGCAGCCGTTCAGGCGTGATTTCCGACACATGCGCCACATGCTCGTCGGGACACCACCGCCTCAGCCACTTCGGCACCTGCTCACGGTCGAATCGCATTGGCTCTAATTATGGCGAATCGGGGTAGGCTTTTGCAAGCAGTTCCACGGGGTGGTGGATGGGGATGGGGTTTCCCGCCTCGCGAAGCCCCTGCGCAATCCACAGGGTGCAGCCAGGGTTCGGACTGGCGAGCGCGTCGGCGCCACTTTTGCGAATCGCCTCCACTTTGCGAGCCAGTGCCTGCTTCGCCAGCGCAGGCTGGAGCAGGTTATAAATCCCCGCCGAGCCGCAGCACATCTCGCTCCCTTCCAGCTCCACCAGTTCCAGCTGGGGAATGCGTTTGAGCAGCTGGCGCGGTGCGTCCCGAATGCCCTGCCCGTGTAGCAGATGGCACGCATCGTGATACGCCACCCTGAACGGGGCAGGGAACTGCGGTTCGGGCAGGGGCGCCTCGGCAAGCAGCTCGGTGATGTCGCGCACACGCTGGCTGAACGCCTGCGCCTGCGACGCCTCCGCTGTGCCCGCGAACAGCTCGCCGTACTCCTTCATCGTGCTGCCACAGCCTGCGGCGTTCACCACAACAAAGTCCAGCCCCTCAAACGCCTGGAAGAGCCGTCGCGCAAGTCGTCGGGCATGGTCAGGATAGCCGTTATGCACCCACAGCGCCCCGCAGCAGCCCTGATTGGGGGGCACATGCACCTCAAACCCTGCGAGCGTGAGCAGGCGGATGCTGGCACGATGCACTTCGGGGAACAGCGCCCACTGAGCGCATCCCAGCAGTAGCCCCACGCGCCCGCGCGTTTCGCCGTGCGCAGCAGGGTAGCACGCTTGCGGTCGCCAGAGCGTTCTGGGAGGTTCGGGCAGCGCGACTGCCGATTCGGGCGCGCCGAGCATTCGCGCCAGCCAGCGCGGCGCACGCCGAAAGCCCACCCCACGCGCCAGCCGCAGCAACCGACGCAACTGCACCGGGTTCGTGAAGTGCGCAATTGCCTGCTGGCGCACCCACCGCTGGAACGGCGAGCGGGCGTGGCGCTCCACCTCCGCGCGCGCCCCTTCAATCAAACGCGCATACGGCACGCCCGATGGACACGCCGTCTGACACCCCAGACAGCCCATGCAGGCGTCAATATGCGGGCGGATGGCGCTCCATGGGGTGCGCCCCTCCAGCGCGGAGCGCATCAGGTAAATCCGCCCGCGCGGCGATTCGGCTTCCTCGCCTGTTGCCACATAGGTCGGGCACGCCTGCAAGCATAGCCCGCAGTGAATGCACTTCTGGAGGTCGCGCTTGTCTATCGCCATGCGGGGCACCCCTCAGCTCACGAGGGCATCAATCTGTTGCGCCAGCTCAAAGTCTTTTTCGGTCAGCCCGCCCGCCGAGTGCGTGATCAGGCGCAGCTCCACCTGCTTGTAGCGAATCGTGATGTCGGGATGGTGATCCATGCGCTCTGCCAGCATGCCCACCTGCACCACGAACGCGAGCGCCTCACGAAAATTGCGGAAGGTGAACCCCCGCACAATCTCGCCCCCCTCGCGACGCCATTCGGGGACTTTCGCCAGCCACTGGCTCACTTCCGATTCGGGGATTCGGCTCATCATGCTCACCGAAACCCCTGTTCGCCAGAAGACGCGGAGTTCCTGCTATGAGGGTACAATTTCTGAACCTGCGAGTGCCCAACTCTTCTGGAGGGGCAAAACCGCTGATACGGGAGCGTGAGATGAGCTTAGAGACGGTATGGATGGCGGCAGGGATTTTTGTATTGTCGGTTTTTTCAGGGATGCTGGGGTTTGGGGTGGCGCTGGCGGCGATTCCTTTTTTGAGTTTGTTTTTGACGGACCTGGTGCATCAGGTGCAGCCGCTGGCGATGGCGCTGGGGGGCACGACGGCGCTGTTCGCGGCGATTGGTTTTTATCGGAGCGGGCTGGTGGATACCCGATTGGGGGCGTGGCTGGCGTTGCTGGCGGCGCTGGCGTCGC
>OGCH01000628.1_pt1 | contig 16954 bp, 16 predicted proteins | sample 1570111 | NCBI WGS metagenome assembly OGCH01 (sample SAMN03436243, study PRJEB24508) | hot springs metagenome | biome: Desert Springs; feature: Hot Springs; material: Water | place: USA: Great Boiling Spring, Nevada | collected 2008-12-01 | depth 0 m m | reverse complement strand
CCGATCTTAACCAATATTTTTTTCATTTTTTAATTCGCTTAAAGAAAATCCTAAAATTATTACAGTTAAATATAATATAAAAATATTTGTTAAAAAATAATCAATTATATTAGCAAAAAGTAGTATACCCCAATATAATTTCAAGTCTGATTTCAAGTTTAAAGTTAAATATATTACTCCAAAAATAATAAAAAATCCAACCAAGCCAAAATCTAACCAAGTTTGTAAAATAATATTATGAGCATTAAAACCTTTAGTATTTTCTCCAAAAATTTTCATAATAGTGTCATCTTTTTTCAAAATTTCTACCTGAAAGACATAGGGGCCTAAGCCTAGTGGATATTTCTTGATTGCTTCTATTGCTCTGGAGTATATTTTTTTTCTAAAATTAATAGTAGTAATTTCGTATTGAGTTAATTCTTGAATTTTATTTATTATTTTTTGATCATCTATTATTTTTTGATCATCTTCCCGCAAAATTAGATTTAGTTTTAAAAGATTTATAATTTTTAACCACAAATTATAATAAGTTTGTATCCAAAAAATATAAAAAAGGAAACTTAAAAAAATGATGTAAATTAACAAACTTATTCCTATGATTTTTTTAATGTTTTGCAATAGATCATAAATAATCCATAAAGATAAAATTAAAAATACAATGAAGTTGTTTTTACTCCCTGTTAAAACAAGATTAAAAGAATTAATTACATAACTTAATAAAAAAATAGTGGTCGATATATACTTATTTTTAAAAAGAATAAAAGAAATTAAAATAAATATTAAAATACTAAAACCATATGAATTCGGATGACCTACTAAAGATTGCATTCTAGGATATGTAAATGGTCTCTCATAAAAAATATTTTGATATAAATGAGGAAATAAAAATAAAATTATATTAACAATCCCCAAAAATATTCCTATCCAAAATAAAATAAGGTAAAAATTTTCTTTATGTTCAAATAAAAATAAAGAAAAAATAAAAAGAGGTAGAAATTCTAATAATTTAATGGTATAAAGGATGCCTGTCTTAGGGTAAGGAGAAAGTAGACTTAGAAAAATGAGATATGTATAGAAGAAAACTATAATCGAAATTTCTTTTTTGAAAATTTTTATTTTTTCTAAAAATCTGAATTTATTAAACCAAAAATAAATAATAGGTAATAACGGTATTACTAAATTACTAAAATTTACATCTAAAAATGGAATATCTATTTCTGGTAATACTACAAAAATTAATGTTACTAAAACAATAAAAATCTCAAACCACTTTTGGCAAATTGTTTCTCTAAAAATATGACCCATTTACTTGGCAAAATTAGTATGAATAAAAAAAATAAAACATAAATAAACGAATTTATATGAGGATTACATTCAAAACCTTTATATAAATATTTTAAACTTTTAACTATATTTCCTGATTTTTTTGAAATTTTACTAAGATGGAAATAAAAAAAACTAAGATTTTCTTTATCAAAATTATTAATATGTTTGGTTAATATATATTCTCTATCTCGCAAAACTTTATCTAAATTTTTTTCGTAAACTCTAAAATGATATTTATAATAAATAACATTTAATGGCTTGAATTGGATATTTGCTTTAATTAATCTAAAATAAAATTCGTAATCTTCTCCATAAAATATATTCTCGTCAAAGTGAAATTTTTCAAATATTTTTCTATGTAATATGCTCCCGCCGAATGGAAATTTTTTTATATCTAATGCCTTATGGATATTATTTGATAAATATAATAATTTTTGATAAGATGGATAAATAAATGTTCTTCCATCAACAATATACAATCTTGGCGTTACATACCATATGCCTTCTTGAATATATTCATTTAATTTAATTAAGGAACCCCTGTAAATTTCATCGTCGTCGTCTAAAAAACCTATCCATTCTCCTTCAGCTATTTCTATTCCTCTATTTCTTGCATAACTTGGTCCTTTATTTTCTTTGTAGGTTAAATACTTTATATTTAAGCCTTTATTTTTATATTCTTCTATAACATCTGAAACATCTTCTCCTCCATCATTAACTACAATTACTTCAAAATCTTTTAAAGTTTGATTTAATAAACTTTTTAAAGACTGTTCTCTTAATAAATCTTTTCTATTATATGTTGGAATTATTATTGAAAATTTAGGCATTTAATATGTGGTAATAAATTTTTATTAATTCTTTAATATAAAATTGCCAATCTAAATTTATCTTTAAATTTTTATCTGCCTTTGGTTTATTTAATGCTAAAATTAATTTTTCTTTCAGGTCTTCTGTATCCATCGGGTCTATAAAAAATATTTCGCCTTCTATATAATCTTTAACCCCACAATTGTTAGTAACAACTAAATTACAATCAAAATAGGCAGCTTCTAAAATAGAAAGGCCATATGATTCAAATATAGACGGATGGCAATAAACTTTTGCATTCTTATACAAATATATAAGCTCCTCTGTACTAGCCTCATTTATATGCACTACATTCCCTCTTTTCTTAATAAGATTATCCAATTCTTGATAATAAAATTTAAAATTGCCAGATGTATTATGTTTGTATCCCACAAGTATAATGGGAATTTCTGGATTCTTAACCAAAGCTTTTATTATTGCTATTTGATTTTTAAGTGGTCCTATCCTACCTACATTTAAAACATAATCTGTTAAATTCAAATTAAAACTTACTTCTCTACAAGAAGAACTTAAAAAGTTATCATCTATTGGAAGAGGAAGAATAAATATTTTTTCTTCTATATGTTTTTTTAATCTTAAAAAATAATTGACCAAAATATTTTTAATTGTTGGAGATTCTATTATTATTGCAGATGCCATTTTTAAGGTATATTCTTCTTTTAAATCTCTTCTATATCTATTTAGTATTTTTAAAGAATTAAATAAAAAGTCACTTCCTACAAGTTTTTCTAGAAAATTAAAGATTTTTTTATACTTTGAATAATCTTTCCATAACAAAAATATTTTATAAAAAATTTCATCAGTTTTATACCAAAAAGGATTTAAAACAAACTTTTTTTTACTTTTAAGGATTTGTTTTACATAAAATGTCGAAGTTTTAAGATCTCCCAAATTAAAAAGATGATATAAATCATAATTTTCTTTAAATTGATTTTTATTCAATATTAACTCTGCATGAATGCCATTTTTTTCTAAAAGCTCTTTAATTTTCAAAATAACGAATGTGTCTCCTCCTTTAATAATATTTAAATTTTCTCTTGCAATTAAAGCTATTTTCATTTAACAAATTTTATTTTTAATTTTAAAAATAACGATTCGAGGTTTAAAATTAGGCTAATTGGCAAAAAAAGCATTAAAATCCTTATTAGGCTTTGTAGAGGAAAGTAAGTGAAAGAAAGTATAAAATATTTAACTGCTTCTTTTCTATATCCAGCTCCTTCATATAATGTTCCTATTCTATAATAAAAATAATTTAAACATTTATTTTCTTTTAATTTTTCTTTATGTTTTTCTAAAATATAAAAATAATCTTTGATCCCTTTCTCTAACCTATTTAAGTTTTTATCAAATATATTTTTTAGATAATGAATATAAACTGGTTGTGGGATTATTACACACTCCTTTCTGAAGTCAACATTTGAAAAAATTCTTAAGCCGAATTCTAGATCTTCTCCAACAGATATATTTTCATCAAAACCTCCGAGTCGCCTTAAAAAAATTTTTTCTACTATCCAGTTACCTGGAGTAAGCCACCATTTTAATATCCAGTATAAAGCTTTTTTCCTATTTACAAGCTTAACCTCTTTATCTGGAGGTAAAATTATTTCTTGATCATAAATTTTTTTAATAGCTTGCCCAATAGCGCATTTAATTTTGTGTTCATCATTAAAAAGATGTTTATTAAAAACCTCTAAGGCATCTTCCAAATATTCATCGTCGTCGTCTAAAAAACCTATCCATTCTCCTTCAGCTATTTCTATTCCTCTATTTCTTGCATAACTTGGTCCTTTATTTTCTTTGTAGGTTAAATACTTTATATTTAAGCCTTTATTTTTATATTCTTCTATAACATCTGAAACATCTTCTCCTCCATCATTAACTACAATTACTTCAAAATCTTTTAAAGTTTGATTTAATAAACTTTTTAAAGACTGTTCTCTTAATAAATCTTTTCTATTATATGTTGGAATTATTATTGAAAATTTAGGCATTATTCATAAGAAAAGATACAACTTTTTATATTAGTTCCTTGAAACTTCCAGTAATATTCGCAAAAATCGTTAATATTTATTCCTTTTTCTTTTACGTAATTGCATATTTTATATCCTTGATTATAACCTAAATAAGCAAACATTATTTTTTCATAATCATTTCCATTATAATCACATCCTTGTAAAAGAAGATAAATCAAACCATAGCAAATGTTCATTTCTAAATCATTATACAAAAAACTCTGTCTCCAGCTAGCTGCATCGTTTATAAAATCAGGTAAATCACTGAATTTATAATCTTTTTTCAATAGATGAATACATTCATAAAAAATTGGCCTAGTAAAAGGTATCCATTTTGAATTTAGTTGAAATAAGCCTATATCTATATTATCTGGGTCTATTCTAAAATGCTCTGTTGTACAATTACTTTCTGCCATAGCTATTATTTTCACTAATTTTATGGGATCAATTTTAAATTTTTCTTTTATTAAATTAATTTTAAATTTAAATTGATTATTCAAAGCTTTTACTAATTTTTGTTCGTCTTTACAATAACATCGTCTAACTATAGGGCATTTATTTCTATTATTTTTATTTTTTTCTTCTAAATTTTTGATATCTATTGAAAAGCGTGGGATAACATTTCTTAAAGGATAAAAATCATTTCTTATAAAATCACAATCATTCACACATCCCCAAGATTCATATTTTTCACATTTTTTATTTTCATTGCAAAATGCGAAATCTTTTAATTTATCATATTTAAAAATTATTTTACCTTCTTTATCCTTTATTAAAAATGAACCTATATTTAAAAATTCAGGGATATCTATAAAAACAGTTTTTTGTATTTCGAAATTTTTTGTGTAAGCCCAGATTAACTTATTTTTTACTGAGTAAATTTCAACTCTATAGTTTCCTGTTTCATCAAATAATTTATTATTTTGGATATTAATAAAATCAAAATCTAGTGTTTGAAAATATTTAGGTTTTAGCAAAATTAATTTGCCATTATCATTAAAAAAATAAAATCTATAAACATTAATAAAATCTGAAGATTTAAGTAAGTTAGAAATTCTATGGATCTCTTGATTTTGATTAATTTGATACTTAAAAGAAATAAAAAATAAGATAAATAAAACCAATAAGGCTGGAACAGAATTTATAAATTTTTTAAAATTACTTCCCTGCCCCATACTCCTAAAATAATCCATAAAATATTTATATTAATACCATTCCAAATTATTCCTGTCAAAAATAAAGTTAACAATCCTAGATTCATTAAATCATAATTAATTTTTTCTTTTATTTTTTCTAATGTTTTTGTTATCATAAAAATAAATATACTCATAAAACTTAAAAAGCCCAAAATACCTGTATTAGCAAGTAATGAACTAAAGAAATCAGCAAAATGACTTCCCCACCCTATTCCAAATATTGGATATTTTAAAAATATATTAATTGAATAAATAAAGTTTTGTATTCTTATTTCGATTGTTTGCCTATTGAAAAGATAAAATAAGACAGGAATTAAAACTAAGATTAAAAATATTGATAAATAATTTTTATTAGTATAGAAATAAATCAAAAAAACTATTAATGCTCCTAAAACAAAAGTAGAAGATATTGTAAAAAGAAATGATAAGAAAATAATAAAAATTTGTAAATATCGAAGCCAATTATTTTTGAAAATATTTTCGAAAAATAAAGCTATAAATAGTCCTATCGTTAGGTATATACCTAACATGGAAGAGGACGGAATTAAACCGGAAAATCTATAGATATTAAGATCTTTTAAAAATAATATCTGAATAGTTTCGTTTGAAAAACTTAGATTATTTAAAAAATTTGGTAGGGACCCTTTAAAAAAGTAAAGTAAAATTTCAAAAATTTGAAAAATAAAATTTATATTTATTCCCAATAAAAAATATTTAAAGACTTTTAAAATATCAAATTTTGAAACCATTATACTTAAAAATAAAGTTAAGTAAAACAAAAGATATAAAAATTGAGTAATATTTAATCTTGAAAATTGATAAACTTGATGATACGGAAAATTTGGCTTATCTGGCGGTCGCAGGACTAAAACTTCATATTTGCTTATATAAGCTAAAATTACACTTATTAGAGTTATTAGAACAAAGATTAAAACTAGCAATACAAACATAAGAAGATTTTTATTTTTAATATTCAAAAAAATATTTTTTAATGAAAGTAAAATCAAAATTAGAGCGAAAAAGAAAAATATTTGAAAGCCGAATGTCCAAGGAACATAATTAAAAATAGGAATATTTATAAATATTGAAGTTAATGCTAGGATTGAAATTATATCAATCTTTCTCAACAAAAGAAGTATAAAGAGTATAAAAGTCATAGCAATACCTAAAAGATTTATTTGCAGATTAACTAAATTGATCATATTTTCAAGAAAAAGCTAACTGGTCCTAAATTTTTATTTTCTATTTCCATAAATTCTCCAAAAATTCCTTTCTCAACTTTAAGATTTTTGTCTTTTAATTTCTCAACAAATTCTAAATAAATTTTTTCAGCGACTTCTTTAGGTGGTGAATTTGTAAATTCAGGTTTATTTTCTTCGAAATCAGGTATTAAAGTAATTTCGGAAACTACAAGTAGAGGAAGGGGTTTTTCTTTTAATGAATATTTAAATTTTCCATTTTCATCTTCTATAATTTTAATATTTAGTAACTTGTCAACAGCTTTGTTAATTTTATTTTCAATTGCATTTTTATCATCTTTTTCTATCCCTACAAAAACCAAAAAACCGTTGTCAATTTCAGAAATTAATTTTTTATTGATATACAATTTTGCATAATCCACTCTTTGAATCAATATTTTCATTTTTCAATGTTAAAATTATATCAAATGCCTGCTCAGATTCTTTTTTTAATAGCTTTAATATTTTTATATTTTGCTTGGGGAGAAATTAAAGCTGGCAATAGAGATTGGTCAATAGTTTTTATTATTTGCTTTATGATATTTTTATTTATGTTTTTAATAAGTAGATAAGAAATAAATTTACATTGCACATTTACCAACTACTTTGCCATTTTCCCATCTTTTTGTTCCATATTCAAAATGCCAACATTCTTTATTATATCTTATCCAACCTGCAGTACACATTATATTTTCTAATTCTTTATTACAATATCTAGCCCCATTTTTTATTAAATTAACATCTACTGCTTTCCCATAATTATGCGCTGAATTTCCTGGAGGTGCTACATATTTTTTAGCTATCTCAGGACTTCCATATTTTTTAATAGCATTTTCCCATAATTCTTTTTGGTGGTTAATATCTCTATAAGCAGAAATTATTAATAACTTATATCCTTTTTGATGCGCTAATTCTCCAGCTCGCTTAAGGGGGTCTAAAGCTTCTTTCCATATTTTCATCCCAGATTTAGAAAGTATAATTCCTGGTAAATTAGCCGGTATTATTACTAAATCAGTTTCTGAAAATGTAATTTTTTCTTTATTAACTTCATCAAGCGTTATTGTTGCTTCATCATTACTTTCAATATTAATTATTAATTGTTGAATTCCTAAATTTGTTACTTTATACATAATCAATCTTGCATTAAATATTGATGGGTTGATCCAATAAAGAAAAACTCCAGAAATAAAAATAATAGCCAATCCAATTAGAGCATTTTTCATCCGATTTTTCCCTTGCATTTTAACATCAGGAATTGTAGATAAAAGATTTTCAAAAGCTCCAAACAAAAATGAAAAGAAAGCTACGGCAACTGCAATCGCTACTAAAAGATTGTATATTCCTTGAAGACAAAAATTTAAATTAACTCCACTTCGGCAATATTCTTGGATAAAGCCTACTAAATCTACTGGAGAGGTTATATTTTGAGCAAAAGCAAAATTTATTAAATTCATATTTCTAATTTTTCTTTTAAATAATTAATTAATTCGTTGGCATTTATTCTTATTTGTTCTGTCGTATCTCTATCTCGAATTGTGACTGTATTATCTTCTAATGTTTGAAAATCAATTGTAATACAATAAGGAGTTCCGATTTCATCCTGTCTTCTATATCTTCTTCCAATAGATCCACTTTCATCATAAACAGCTATAAAATGATTTTTTAGGGTGTTATAAATTTCTTTTGCTTTTTCTACAAGATTTTTTCTATTCGATAACAAAGGAAAAACAGCTATTTGGATTGGTGCTATCCAGGGTTTAAATCTTAAAACTATTCTTTTTTCCAATTTACCATTCTCAGACTTCACTTCATCCTCATCATAAACATCACAAAGCAAAGCAAATAAAATTCTTTCTACTCCTGCTGATGGTTCTATTACATAGGGAATTATTTTTTCTTTTTTTTCTTCATCAAAATAGGTTAAATCTTCTTTAGAGTATTCCATATGTCTTTTAAGGTCGTAATCTGTTCTATTAGCAATACCTTCAATTTCATCTTCACCAAAAGGAAATTTATAATAAATGTCTATAGCTGCTTTTGCATAATGTGCTAATTCATCTTCTGTTTGTATATGCTTTATTAAATTTACTTTTTTAATTCCCAAGAAGTTTATATACCAATTAAATCTTTTTTCAACCCAAAACTCAAACCATCTTTCACTTTCTTCAGGCTTTACAAAAAATTCTATTTCCATTTGTTCAAATTCTCTAATTCTAAAAATAAAATTTTTAGGAGTAATTTCATTTCTAAAGGATTTACCTATTTGTGCTATCCCAAAAGGAAGTTTAGCTCTCATTGAATTTAAAATATTTTTAAAATTTATAAAAATACCTTGAGCAGTTTCAGGCCTTAAATAACTTTCTGTACTTAATTCTTCTACTGGTCCTACGTATGTTTTAAACATTAAATTAAAATTTCTAGCTTCAGTAAGTTCCCCTTGGCATAAAGGACATAAGGCTTTATTATCTTTAATTTTTATTTCCCCATATTCTCCTTTTAAAAGATGATCTTCTCTGAATCTATTATGACATTTTTTGCATTCTACTAATCTATCATAAAAGTTTTCTATATGTCCTGAAGCTTCATATAAAATTCTTGGTCCTATTATTGGTGTTTCAATTAAATGGATATTTTGCATATTTAAAATGTCTTTAAGCCATAAATTTTTGATTTTATTTTTTAAAAGAACACCTAATGGGCCAAAATCATAAAATCCCCTTAGGCCACCATAAATCTCATAACTTTTAAAAATAAATCCTCTTCTTTCTGCTAAGTTTATTATTTTTTCTAATTTATTTTCTTCCATTTTATTGATTATTTTACCAAATAATAGTCAATTTGACGGGTCTTAATATTGAATGTTTGCAATGTAAATTTACTTTGGGCATTTACTTCTATAGAAGGTAAAAATACAAACAATCGTGGATCACTATATAAGGGAGGTATTACCTCTATTTGAAACATTATTTTATACGGCTGATAAATATCACCATAGCCTGCAATTAATTCATCAATTTTATAAATAAATTCTCCGGTATCAGGATTGTATTGAAGATTATTAACATTGAAATTTTCTCCAAAGAGGCCTGTTAATTTTACTCCAATAGGGATTTTTGTTTTTATTATTATATTTTCAAAATCTTCTCCGAAGGTTGAAAAATTTAGATAAATAGACAAAGTAGTAGGCTTTCCGGGCTGCAAAGGAAAAGGACCTGTGTTTTTAATATTGGGATCATTATAAAATGCTGAAGGTTCTACTAATAGGTTACCTGCTATTTTCTTAGTATTTTGAGTTTCGATAGTTAATTTTTTAGTTAAAACCTGAACTTCAGGAGGAATAGTTTCTGTTTCTATTTTAGCAATCACTTTTATTTCTAAATTTTTTTGACCCGGAGGGTATTTATTTATTATTGAAATAGTAAAATTAACAAAGCCAGAAGATCCTGGTTGAACTACATATAAACTTGGCTTATTTCTTGCATCCCAAATTATTGAATTTTCGAAAGGATCAAAATATCCATCTGTTTTAATAGAATTAAAATCAAAATTCCCTTCTAAGTTTACTTTCAGTTTTACATTATTTAGAGCTATTGAACTTTTATTTGTCCATTTTATTGTATATGATAAATGTGAGCCTAATTTAACAACATCATCCCCTGGGTTAGAAGAAATTTCTAAAACTATTGGAGATTCTAAAACTTTAACATTAATAGGTAAAGATTTTAAAGAAAATGTTTTATTTTTGAATGTTATATAACTTGATAACAAAATAACAGTATCCTGGGCTTTACTTAAAAATTTACCAGTTATATTAATCTCAAAATTATTATTTGGATTTAAATTTTTAAATGACCAATTTAATTTGTTTTCAGTAGGAGGAGATAAACTAATAACTTCAAAAGATTCTTGGGATGTTAACTCTAAGTTCACATCTATTTCTTGATCTGTATTATTTATTCCTTTTATATAAATTGCAAATGGCTCATTTAAAAATACTTTTGATGGTAAAGATATTTGGAAATTTATAGGTTCTTTTTTAACAGTTACTGCTAATTCTTTATTTAATTCAAATATCTGATTCCTTTTTATAGTAGAGTAATTTAAAGTTGCTTTAACTTTTATGACCTGATCAACATTTCCTAAAAACACTAATTTTACTTTTATTTCTCTTGAGGTATTTGGATCTAAATCTCCTATAGTAAAGGTCAAGTTTTTAGAATCCAAATCATCATAAAAATATGCTCCTTCTTGTAAAAATAAAGTTAATTTAGTATCAGTGATAATTTCTTTAGAATTATTTTCTATTTTTATTAAATATTCATATAATGATAGAGAGTTTACTTCTTCTGGGCCTAATATATTCAATGATATCCTTTTAATATAGGTTGATCTATAATAATAGATAAGACTAAAAAGTCCTACGCTTATTACAAATAATATAAAAGAGAGCCAAAAAAATTTTTTAATTTTTTTTCTGAGAATAAAAGTGTCTTCTATAGTAGCTTCAACTTCTTCCCATGTTTCTGGTTTTTCTATTTCCTTTTTTCTTATACCCCATATTTTCTTAACCCTGCCAACTCTCTTAGATGGTTTAGTACCATATAACTCTTTTTCTAATTCCTCTTCAAAAGATCTATCTTCCATTATTAAAAATTATAAAGGAATTCTTTTAAGATGAGATTTTATTATCTTTTTTAATAAAGGTACTCCCCTATTTACTCTATTAGTTTTTTTATTCTTTAAAAAATTAATAATATCTAAATAATCTTCATGTTCTATTTTCTCATAACCAATTTTTTTACATTTATCACAATATAATCTTGAATTCTTTAAGTAAATATTTTGGGAATTTTGAAGGTTAATATTACATTTTTCACAATTTTCTAAATTAGGTTGGATTCCTAATTCTTTTAATACTTCGTAGATAAATAAAATAGAGAACTCTTTGGGAATCTTTAAAAGAATTTTATCCATATTAAGTAAAAATTTTAAAAATTCATCTGAGATATCTAAAAAATTAAAAAAAGTTAAAAATCTCAGAGACCATAGATAAGTATATGGATATTTTTTGTATATTTTAAAAGGAATCCTATATGGCAAAAAAGAAATTAATTTATATCTAGAATACTCGCCAATTAAATAAAATTTACCAAAATTACCTGGCTGAATAATAGACAAAATTTTACTTTTACTTGCATTTATGCCTTCTGCTACTGTTTTTATAATTCCTAAATTTTTTGCTAAAATATATATTATAGCAGACTTTTCTTTTATATTTTTTTTATGTAAAATTATTCCTATAGTTTTAAAATAGACCATGGAGAGGTTTAAACAATTATTTAAAAATTATAAAATAAAATTAGCTTTTGAAATTATTGTTGCTATTTTAATTTTAACTATTAATTTTAGCTTAGCTTATAACTTAGGACGAGCTTCTGTAGAAGTTTTAGAAAAAAACAATATTCTTGAGCAAAATTTCGAATTTGATCCTAAATATAAATTCTTATTTGATGAAGTGTGGCGTATTATTAAAGAAAATTTTGTTGAGCAACAAAAAATAAATCCAGATAAGGCAGCATTTGAGGCAGTTAGAGGATTGGTTAAATCTTTAAATGACCCTTATTCAGATTTGTACACACCCATTCAATCAAAAATTATTGAAGAAGATTTAAAAGGGAGGTTTTGCGGTGTAGGTATGGAGATAGGAATAAGAAATAATGTATTAACAGTAATTGCTCCTTTGGAAGATACACCTGCTTATAGAAAAGGAATAAAAGCAGGTGATTTAATCTTAAAAATTAACAATGAAGACACTTTCAATATGTCATTAGAAGAAGCTGTTTCTAAAATAAGAGGTAAATGCGGAGAAAAAGTAATTTTAACTATTTTCAGAGAAGGATGGCAAAATGAAAAGGATTTTGAAATTGTAAGAGAGGAAATCAAGATTAAAATGGTGAAATATGAATTCATATCTCCTAACATTGGGCATATTAAGATTTTGAATTTTGGGAATAATACGGTTAATGAATTTATAAAAGCATATAATGATCTAAAATCAAAAGGAGCTAATAGATTTATAATTGATTTAAGAAATAATCCTGGTGGATATTTGCAAGTAGCTATTAAATTATCAGAGCTATTTCTACCTAGAGGTAAAGTGATTCTTAAAGAAATATGGGGCAAAGATCAGAATGAAAGAGTAATAAGATCTAGTGGCTTAGGTAGTTTGTCAAGAATAAAAATGGTTATTTTAACTAATAAAGGGAGTGCTTCAGCTTCTGAAATTTTTGCTGCAGCCTTGAGAGATAATTTAGGAACAAAAATTATAGGAGAAAAAACTTTTGGAAAAGGAAGTGTACAGCAGATATTTGAAGTAAGACCAGGTATACTTTCAATAACAATTCCCATTCAAAATAAAGGTACTAGTACAAAAAAAATGGAATTTTTATCAGATGATAATTATTCTTTAAAATTAACAGTGGCTTATTGGCTTACACCAAAGGGGGTAAAATTAGAAGGTAATGGGATAGAACCTGATATTAAAGTTATAGATCCTAATCCAGAAGATAATAAAGATGAAATTTTACAAAAGGCTATCGAATTTATTAAAAAACTTTAATTAATAAAATGGCTAAAAAAATAAAAAAAGATAAAAATATTCCTATTTTATTATTAGAAGATATTACACAAGTTGGAAATAGAGGTGAAATTAAAAAAGTTAGCAGAGGTTTTGCTTTATATCTTTGGAGAAAAGGACAAGCTATTATTATTACTCCCCAAAATAAAGATCAAATTGATAAATTAATAAAAGCTTCAGAAGAAAAATTAGCTAAAAAACAGAAAGAACTAGAAGGATTAAAGGAGAAAATAGAAAAATTAGTTTTCAAAACCTCTATAAAAGTTGGTATGCACGGTGAAGTTTATAGTTCTATTAATAAACTAGATATTAAAAAATTCTTGGAAAGTCATAATATTTTTGTTAACAAGGAAGATATAGCCTTAAAAGAACCTATTAAAATATCAGGCGAACATATGGTAGAAATTAATTTAGGTTTGAATATTAAAGCTAATTTGAAAATAATCGTAGAGGAAATCAAGTGAAACCTTTTGCAAACTTTGTTGTTTTATGATATAATAAAATTTAATAATGTTTTCATTTAATAGATTTACAATTAAAGCACAAGAGGCTCTACAAAAAGCCCAGGATTTAGCATTGAAATATCACCATTCAGAAATTAAGGGGCTTCATATTTTATATGCTTTAATAACACAGGAAGATACTATTGTTTCAGATATTTTACAAGATTTAGGAGTTGATAAAAATTATCTTATTCAAGTGGTAGAAGAGGAAATTAATAGAATTCCTAAAATATTTTCAGTTACTAATGTTACTCAACTTTATTTAGCCCAAGAAACATTTCAAATTTTAGATCAAGCTGCCTTAATTGCAAGAAGGTTTAATGACGAATTTATTTCTGTAGAACATATATTTTTAGCATTAACTGAAATTAGATCAGTAGCAAGATATGTACTTGAAAGATTTGGATTAACTACAGAAAGAGTAGGAAAAGTATTATCTCAGTTAAGGAAAGGGCAAAAAGTTACTGATGAATCACCTGAAACTAAATATAAAGTTATAGAAAAATATAGTGTAAATTTAACAGATCTTGCAAGGCAAAAAAAACTTGATCCAATCATCGGGAGAGATAGAGAAATTAGAAGGATTATTGAAATTTTATCAAGAAGAACTAAAAACAATCCAATTTTGATTGGGGAACCAGGGGTTGGGAAAACTGCTATTGTAGAAGGGTTAGCTCAAAAAATAGTAGCTAATGAGGTACCTGATTCTATAAAAGGAAAAGAAATTATTTCTTTAGATTTAGGAGCATTAATTGCTGGAGCGAAATATAGAGGTGAATTTGAAGATAGATTAAAAGCAATCTTAAGAGAAATTAAAAGCAATCCAGGAAAATTCATTATTTTCATAGACGAAGCTCATACATTAGTAGGTGCAGGAGCCGCAGAGGGTGCAATAGATGCCTCTAATTTGCTTAAACCATCATTAGCTAAAGGAGAAATTCAAGTTATAGGAGCTACTACCTTAAGAGATTATAAGCTTTATTTTGAAAAAGACCCCGCCCTTGTAAGAAGATTCCAGCCTATCTTAGTTGAAGAACCATCAAGAGAAGACGCTATTTCTATTTTGAGAGGACTAAAGGAAAGATATGAAATCCATCATGGGATTAGAATATCTGATAGTGCTATAGTGGCTGCGGTTGATCTTTCTACAAGATATATTACAGATAGATATTTGCCAGATAAAGCTATAGATTTAATAGATGAAGCAGCTGCTAGTTTGAGGTTAGAAGCAGAGAGTATGCCTCAAGAATTAGAGGAAATTAAAAAAGAAATCCGAAGATTAGAAATTGAAAAAGAAGCAATCTCTAAAGAACCAAATTCTGCTAAGAAATTAAAAATGATAGAATCAAAACTAAACAAATTAAGAGCAGATGAAGAAAAACTTGAAAATGAGTGGAAAAAAGAAAAAGAATTAAAAGAAAGGTATAATCAGCTTAAAAGAAGATTAGAGGATTTACAAAAAGAAATGGAGGAGAAAGAAAAAATAGGAGATTTATCAAGGGTAGCTGAAATTTTATATGGAGAAATTCCTAAAATTAATAATGAATTAAAAGAAATTGAAAAATACATTAACAAAAGTAAATTAAGATATATTAAAGAAGAAGTAACAGAGGAAATAGTAGCTGAAATTGTTTCAAGGTGGACAGGTATTCCTGTATCTAAAATTTTAGAAGATGAGGCTCAAAAGTTGTTAAAGGCGGAAGAAATTCTTAAGCAAAGAGTAATTGGGCAGGATGAAGCTATTAGTGCGGTAGCGAATGCATTAAGAAGAGCAAGAGCAGGATTATCTGATCCTCGAAGACCTATTGCTTCATTTATATTTCTAGGCCCTACTGGAGTAGGTAAAACAGAAACTGCAAGAGCTTTAGCAGAATTTATGTTTAATGATGAAAAAGCAATGATAAGATTAGATATGTCTGAATATATGGAACCACACTCTATAGCAAAATTAATTGGTTCCCCTCCTGGTTATGTAGGTTATGAAGAAGGTGGACAATTGACAGAAGCTGTAAAAAGAAGACCTTATAGTTTAATATTGTTTGATGAAATAGAAAAAGCTCATCCAGAAGTTTTTAATATTCTTCTTCAGATTTTAGATGATGGAAGATTGACAGATAGCAAGGGTTATACAGTTAATTTTAGGAATACAATTATTATATTAACTTCAAATATAGGAAGTCATTATTTCAGAAAAATAGGGTCTATAGGATTTACTCGAAATGAAGAAAGAGAATTTGAAGATTACAAAGAAAGAACTATAAAAGCCCTTAAAGAATTTTTTAAACCAGAATTCTTAAACAGAATTGACGAAATAATAGTATTTAAGCCTTTATCTAAAGAAGATTTAAGAAAAATCGTTGAAATCCAATTAAATAAAGTTAAAGATAATTTATTAAAGAAAGGTATAAATGTTGTTTTTGAAGATAATGTTAAAGAAATTTTAATTGAAAAAGGATTTGACCCTGAATATGGAGCTAGACCTCTTCAAAGAATTATTCAAAAGCTTATATTAGATCCTTTAGCACAAAAAATTATAGCCAATCAGGTTAAGAAGGGGCAAAAATTAACTTTTAGCTTAGATTTAAATAAAGAAATAAAAATCATTAGTAAATAATGAAAGATAAGATTATAAACTACTTAAAAGAATCGATAATAGAACTAAAAAAGGTCAATTGGATATCTTTAAAAGAGACACAACAACTTACTTTGAATGTAATTTTATTTTCTTTGTTGTTCGTGATTATATATGGAATTTTAGACTTTTTATTTTCAAGGTTAATTTTGATTTTAAGATAAACAAATTTCAAAAAATTATTTTTTCAACTATATAATAAGAAATTGAAAAATTTAAAAACTGTGAAATCAATGTAGCAAATATTGCTCCATTTATTCCGTAAATTGGTACTAGAATTATGTTTAATAATAAATTTAACAAGGCAGCACCAACAGTTAAATAAAAATTTAGCCATTGTCTATTAAAAATAAAAATTATATTGTCTAACAAAACTAAAGGGAACAAGAAAATAATTATCCAAATTAAGAATTTTATAATTGGAATTGATAAAAGATATTTAGAACCTAATAAAATTCTTACTAAAGGATCAATAAAAATATTTATAAGAATGACCACCAAAAAACTTATTAAAATTATTGCTAAAAATATTTTTTTATA
>OGCH01000626.1_pt1 | contig 17022 bp, 14 predicted proteins | sample 1570111 | NCBI WGS metagenome assembly OGCH01 (sample SAMN03436243, study PRJEB24508) | hot springs metagenome | biome: Desert Springs; feature: Hot Springs; material: Water | place: USA: Great Boiling Spring, Nevada | collected 2008-12-01 | depth 0 m m | reverse complement strand
CCCCAAAACCCTCCCACGCCCCCCGCCGCCAGTCCCACCCCGATAAGGGTGTGCTTGCGCCAGAGCGGGTTGCCAAACAGCTCCCGCAGCGAACCCAAATGTTGCCCTGCGGCGCGTGCCTGCTCCCACCGTTGCGGCTCCCGCACGAACAGGCGAATCACGAACACCAGCAGTGCAGGGAAAAAGCCTATCGCCAGCACCCAGCGCCAGCCCAGCGTAGGCGCCACCACCAGGTTGATAACGGCTGCCGTCAGATTGCCAATCGCGGAGCATGCCTGCATAATGCCGAGCGCCGTCGGACGCGCATGGGCTGGAAAGGTCTCTGCCACCAGGGCTGCGCCTGCTGCAAACTCACCCCCAATCCCCAGCCCCGTCAGAAAGCGCAACAACGCCAACTGCTGCCAGCTCTGCGCAAAGGCACTTAGCCCCGTGAAACCGGCGTACATCAAAATGGTAATCGCCATCGTGCGCGTGCGCCCCAGCCGATCACCAATAATGCCGAACAGGAATCCCCCCGTTGCCCAGCCGATGATGAACCAGGTCTGCACGATGCCAGAATAGCGAGCGACCTCCGGATCTGATGGACTTTTACCCAGCAGCTCCGCCACGGCAGGCTGACGCGCCAACACATAGAGCCACTGGTCCATCGTGTCGAACATCCAGCCCGCTGCGGCAACCGCCAGCACCAACCAGTGATAGCCCGTTAGCCCACTGTACCAGCGGACACCTGTTCGCTCTTCACCTTTTTGCATTCAGTAGAGTCCCGCTTTGCGTAGAAAGTCGCGCAGTTGGGGATATTTCTCTATCTCAGCTCTCACGCCCTGCAGCTGCATCCGTGCCATCTGTGCCGCCATGGGATTAGAGGTTAGGTTGCGAATCTGGCGAAGCAGCGTTTGCTGCAAAGCAGCGGGTATGAACTCATTAAAAGAGCCAGCCAAGGTCGCCTCCACCGCCACTTTCCAGCCCTCATCCGTTTTGCGCAAGACATAAATGGGACGGATGGTGTACCGCTTCCCTTGGGAAGGGACAATCTCCATCGTGACCTGCGCCTTTGCGGTTTCGCCTTCCACCGTAATCGAGCTTACCTCTACCTTTTCCACCTTGCCGAGATCGGTGCGCCCATAGCCCGGATAGATCAATTGCACCGGGTCGCCAAACTGCATCATAAGCAACATCAACGCGCCCGATTTGTCGGTATAACGGCTGACCCGTTCGACATCGTTCGCTTTGGCTGCGACGAAAAACTGGTTCAGCGCGTAGCCAGGCGATTTGGTGTAGACAAAGAAATACCAACCCAGCACGCCCGCACCCGCAATCAGCACAAGCGCCACGATAATGCCCAACACGCGCCCTGCTAATCTGCGCATCCTTATCACCTCCTGTGCCTATTTCGACGGGTAGACAGCGCCTCCTGTGGCGTCTGAATGCAGGTTAATCGGCATGCAAGGGGCGAACACGCTTCCCTGAAGCCCATCGCCGATAAAGCGCGTAGGTAAGCAGCGCGAAGCCACCAGCCCAGAGGATGCCAGCATGGGAAGTGTGATGTGCCTCCACTGCTTGTGCTGCCTGAATCGGCACCTTGAGTACGGGTTGCCCGTTGCGTTTCAGCACAACCCAACCTGCAGCCGTGCCCGCTTGAACGGGAGCCTGCAGCTCTGCTGGCATCAGCACCCATCGATACTGATGCGCTTCTCGGCTCGGCACCACCCACACCGCATGCTGAACCAGCTTGACCTCCACCTCCGACTTGACCCCGTTTTTAACGGGCACTTTCCCGATAGGTTGCCCTGCCCATCCCAAGGCGATAGGCTGCCAGTAGCGAAAACCGTACTCCATCAGCGCGATGGTGTCTTGTTCGCGTTGGGGGCTGTTCAGCACCACCGTAATCAGGCGTCGCCCGTTTTGGCTGGCAGCCCCCGCGAAGCAGAAGCCCGCCTGCCGTGTATATCCCGTTTTGATGCCCTCCGCCCATGGGTACATGTCGAGAAACTTAGCGCGACTCACCATCCAAAGATCCTGCTGATTATGTGAACGGCTAATCATGACCTTGCGCTGCGCGACGATGGCGCGGAACTGCGGGTTTTCCATGGCGTAGCGGGCAATCAGGGCAAGGTCGCGCGCGGTGGAGTAGTGGCGCGGGTGATGGAGACCGTGGGGATTCACGAAATGGGTGCGAGTTGCGCCGATCGCACGCGCCTTCTCGTTCATCAACTGCACGAAATGTTCCACCGAGCCAGCCGTATGCTCGGCTAAGGCGACAGCGGCATCGTTCGCAGAGCGCAGCATGAGCGCATAGAGTAGGTCGCGCACAGAGAGCTGCTCGCCCTCCTGCAGGTGGATGGAGCTGGCTTTGGCGCGGGTGGCGCGTTTGGAGGCGCGAACCTGCTCGTCCAACCCGCACCGCTCCAATACGAGAATGGCGGTCATGATTTTGGTCAGGCTGGCAGGGGGCATCGGCAGGTCGGCATTTTTGCCGAACAGCACCTGACCCGTGCTGGCTTCCATCAGAATCGCGCTCTGCGCCTGCAGCTTGGGGGCATCCGCCCGCATGCTGAGCGTGCAAAGGAGCGCGCCCATCAGCCAGAGACTTCGCATAGTGTCCAGTTTCGCCCTTTTTAATACCCCTCCTACCCATCGAGTTGTGCTATAATAGAGAGTGAGATGGCACGCAAGCGAGTGGCTTTGATTATTCCGACGCGCAATCGGGCGCATGGCGCGTTTATTAATAATGAGCGTGCGGCGCGTATCTGGAAAAGCCTGCTGCTCCTGTGGGGACAGGAGTCGGATATTATTGTAGCGGGCGATGTGAGCAAGAGCTGGTTTAATGCCCGCTATGACTTGGGTATCGTGCCCTATTTGGCATCTTATCCCTCCGGTTTGGACATTTTCGGATGGGTTAACTACGCGGTTGGGGATAAACCCCTTTATCTGGTGGGCTATCGCACGCCACAAGGCACTGCAGGCACGCCGGCAACGGGGGTGTTGGGTTTGACGCCCTTGGACGGGGCGCCCACCGATGTGCGGTTGGTGGGTCGCCGAGCCGTCTGGACGCAAACAGGCACCCGTGTGCATGTCGAGTCTACGATTACGGTGATTAATGGGGTCTATCATGCCTTGCAGGTCGACACCAGCAATCCCCATCTGCAGGTGCTTTTGCGCCCTGATGCCGATCTCCATCCCCAGGCGAGCCATGTTTATATTGTGCGATGGCACAATCGATACTTCCTGCCTGATACGGGTATCTTTTTGGATCGGTCGCCTTGGCTACTACCGTGGATTATGGTGAATGAGGAGGCGGAGCCTGAATGGAGCCGTCCGATTAGTGCCGATATAGATCATATTGTGAGCGATGGGGCGCCCGGAGTCGCAGGCTGGAGTTATGATATCTATCTGCAGACCGTTCAATGGCTGCGCACCTTCTGCCACAATACGGGGTTAGTGGTGCAATGTGGCTGCACCACCGGCGCATTAAGCAATCTGGGCGCGAACGAACCGTATCTTCATCGGAATGCCCGCTTCCTCAACAGTCAACTGGCACAGATGCATCAGATTGTGGTGGCGGAGCAGGATGGCTGTTTCCCTTGCTGCTGGCATGATCATCGCTGGCAGATTGAAGATACGATTGGTTTCGATCAGGCGCGTAGCTGGCGGAATCCCTACGGTACATTTCGGGATGTGAGTTCGCCGGCTGCCTTTCGTGCCCACTGGAAGGGGAATCTGGACGAGATGCGCCAGATGGGGTTTGCGACCGGCTGGTGTAATCGCCACCGCTATCTGAACTTCGCTAATAACCAGTTTACTGACCGCTATCTCCGCTTTTTAAGGGAAGAGACACCTGTGCGAGCCGCTCGCATCTGGGCAGGAAGCTGTTTTACAGGGCGTGCTGTGCGCCACATGATGGTCGCCCCCCACTCCCGAAACCCGCTGGAGCGACGCTACGGCATCGAAATCATCGATTCGTATGATGCGCTTTGGAGCGCTAATATTCGGTATCGGGAGCAGCCTGCCAACCGGCAGACGATAGCCCTGGCCGATGGCTATGGTTCCGCCGGAGAAAGTGCTGATTTATTGTTTGCGCGCTGCCTCGGCATGCGAGTGGGGCGGCACTGGTTCGCCAAATGGGTGCGTGGGGGAGCGGTTATTTACCATCATAACTACGAGATGAGTTATGAATGGCCTTCGCCTGCCGCTTGGGTCTATATGGAACTGGACGCTTGGCGGCGGGTGCTGGCGCCTTGGGTCACTTTCGGGAGTATAAGCGATATTGTGGCGTGGCGCAATCGGGTGCGCAGCCTGTAATCAGCGTGGAATGACGCCCCCACAGCCCCGCAAGCTCCCACCGCCATCGAGTTGCCCTCGATAGGCAGCAGGAGACGATTTAACATCGCGTTAATCCGTAATCTCAAAGTCAGCGGGAATGAACATCAATCAAAATCGCACAGGGATCGAGCGCAAAGATTAGGTAAGTCCCATCGGGTGCGGTGGAGTCTGCTTGCCACCGCCGCAGCCAAGCAGGAGTGTGAAAGAAAGTGAAAGACCCGACGCTCAAAGAGCGATTAGCTTCGATTCGCGCCGAATTAGGCATTCCCGCATTAGCAGCCTTAGTGGGCGATTCGCGGGGTGTGCGTGATTCGGCCTGGGTGGGAGTGCGTCGTGCAGGAACTCCCGAAAATATCCGAGCAGACGATCCCTTCCACATCGGCTCCTGCACCAAAGCGATGACCGCAACCTTAGCGGCGCGTCTCGTGGAGCAAGGTAAGATCCGTTGGGAGACCACCATCGCTGAGGCGCTTCCCCATCTAAAGCAGGCGATTCACCGCAATTACCATGCGGTGACCCTGAGCCAACTCTTATACCATCGGGCTGGCTTAGCGGAAGATCGAACGCCCGACCCGTTGCTTTTCCTGCGCCTGCGCAGCCTAAAGGGTGACCTCCCGCAGCAACGGTTGGAAGCTGCAAAGTGGGTTTTGCAAAGGGAGCCGGCTTATGCACCGGGCACGCAGTTCGCCTACTCCAATTTCGGCTACATGGTGGCGGGCGCGATGCTAGAGCAGGCAGCGCAACGCAGCTGGGAGCAGTTGATGCGGGAGCATCTTTTCAAGCCGTTGCGCATGTGCACCGCTGGCTTTGGTCCCCCAAAGCGTACAGCCGGGCACAGCGACAAACCACCACAACCCCAGATATACGACAATCCACCCGTACTCGGACCAGCAGGTACAGTTCACTGCTCTTTAAGGGACTGGGCAGCGTTTGTACGGCTACACTTGCGCGGCGCGCGTGGAGAGAAAACTCCACTCCTACGCGCCGAATCGTTCCGTACTTTGCATGCCGACCCCTATCACCAAGGCTACGCGATGGGATGGGCAATCCGCCATGTAGGAGAGGAACGCCACTTATTGCATGCGGGAAGCAACACCCTTTGGTTTGCGGTGGTACTGGTGGCGCCAGAGCGAGATCGATTCTACCTGTGTGTAGCCAACTGGGGACATTCCGACGCTGCAGAGACCGTCTTGGAAGTTGTCCGACTCTTGAAGGATGAATGGAAACTGTAAATAGCATTTTATCCGTTTCATCCTCCTTGCCAAATCTTGTAGCTGTGCCAATCTTGCACCACAACAGATAGAAAAGAGAGAGAAAAGAAGTTCAAATCAGCGCAAAGCAGCATAAAGAGCAGGAAAAATCTCTCTATAGAGCCTAAATGGCTCTAAATTGAGATCAGCCTCATTTTCTGGGAGTAAGACAAGCAGGAGTCGAGCAGGAGGTATGCTATCATGGAGCCACTATCTTTGGAAAGCAGGCAGGGATGCAGCGGGCATGACAAGGCGCATGGACGAGACATCGGGGGAGCAACTCCGTTTTGGGGAGAGCGAGGCACAGGTGCAGCTGCGTCGTGCATGGCGCAATGTGCTGCAGGCACTGTCGCCCCAGGTTGCTGTCAGCAGCCGGCGCTATCTGGAGGCGGTTGAACCGCTGGAGATAGAGGGCAATCGGGTGCGCCTGCGCCTGGATAACACCTTCGGACGCCAGTGGCTCTATCATCGTCTGCGACATGAGATCGAGTCGCTGCTGCATCAGCAGTTGGGGTTTCCCGTGCATATCGAGCTGGTGGGCGAAGAGACAGACCTTGCGCAAGCGCCACAAGCGGTCGTGCAGGTGCTGGAGCCGATGCCCGCCGCACCTCCTCTGCCACCGCCACGCTTCAACAGGGACTACACCTTCGAGACCTTTGTGGTAGGCAAAAGCAATCGGCTGGCGCACGGAGCGGCACAGGCGGTGGTGGAAGCACCCGGTAGGCGCTTCAATCCGCTCTTCCTCTATAGCATGCCGGGGTTGGGCAAGACCCACCTGCTGCATGCGATTGGGCAGGCGTTCCTCACTCGCTTTCCGCAGGCGCGCGTGCTTTATATCAGTGGTGAGGAGTTCGTGCGCAGCTATGTGCAGGCGGTGCGTCATGGTCAGGCGGACGAGTTCCGTGCCCTCCATCGCAGCGTACATCTGTGGCTGGTGGACGATGTGCAGTTTATTGCGGGGCGCGAGCGCACCCAAGAGGAGTTTTTCCACATCTTTAACACGCTGTTTGGCACGCAGCGCCCGATGGTGCTAAGCAGCGATAAGCCGCCGCGTGAGCTGCTGGGGCTGGAGGAGCGTCTGCGCTCCCGATTTGAGCAAGGGCTATGTGCCGATATCGCCCCGCCCGATTTCGAGCTGCGCGTCGCTATCCTATTGGCGAAGGCGGAACGCGAGGGCGTGGCGCTGCCGATGGAGATAGCCGAGTTCATCGCTGACAAGGTGCAATCGAATGTGCGGGCGTTGGAGGGCGCGTTGACCCGTTTGATTGCCCACAGTTCGCTCCATCGGGAACCTCTAAGCCTGGAGATGGCAGCCGAAGTCTTGCGCGTCTTCTTCGTGGATGCGCAACCGCAACCGATTACGGTGCAGCGGGTGCTTGAGGAGGTCTGCCACGAGTTCGGCGTCGCCCCACAGGAGCTGACTGGTCGGAGCCGACGCGGCGATATCGTGCCCATCCGCCAAATCGCCATGTACGCCGCACGCGACCTGACGGGCGAGTCGTGGGCGCGCATCGCCCAAGCGTTCGGACGCAACGACCATACCACGATCCTGCATGCTTATCAGCAAATCAGCCGTCGGCTCTCCCATGACCCCCAACTACGCGCCCGCATCGAAGCCATTCGGCGACGCCTCATCTGCCCATAATCACCCCCCCTCAAAAAATCGCTTGCCCATGCCGATAATAAATATCACCGTAGATTGACGCCGTGGCGCCGTGTGGAATAATCCGACAGGCAGCATGGGCTTCTTGCCCCCTTGACTTTGGTGTCTCGAATAGGGTATACTATCCATGCGTTCTTGGAGAGGGAAATATCAGATACCCCGAGACAACAGGCAGGGATGCCGCCAGCTATGAGCTGCTTGCAGGAAGCCTCGTTGTATCGTTATAGCCGATCGGGTTGAACCCGAAAGGGCATGGCATCCTGCGGCTACCTGGTGGCGAGGTGGCTGTCAGTCCGATAGACTCTTTCTTTGCCGTCTACACCGCCACAATCTGGCTGTGTCTATTAGACATAGCTAAACGAAGTTGTTAATCTTAGGGAGGTGAAGCAAAATGGCTTGGGCAAATGGTCTGGATACACGCCCGCAGGTCGCCTTTGTCAGCACTTACCCGCCCACGGAGTGTGGGCTGGCAACCTTTACCTACGACCTGCTGCAGGCGGTGGAACGACAGGGCTGGAGCGGGCTGGTCGTTTCTGCTGATCACACAGAATGGGAGGAGCATCCTGATCCCCGCGTGATTTATCAGATTCGGCGCGAATCGGTGGGCGACTATGTGGAGGCTGCGGAACGACTGAACCGTTCGAATGTGCGTGTGGTCAGCCTCCAGCATGAGTACGGCATCTTTGGGGGTGAAATGGGTGAATATATTCTCCCCTTCGTGCGTCGGCTGGAGGTGCCCCTTGTGACCACGCTACACACGGTGGTGCCGCGCCCCACAGAGATTATGCGCGACCTGCTGCGCAAAATCGTGCTACATTCCGACGCGGTGGTGGTGATGGCACGCACGGCGGTGCATCTGCTGCGCACGGTGTATGATCTGCCAGTAAACCATGTGCATGTGATTCCGCATGGAGCGCCTGCTCCACTGCCTATCTCCTCGCAAGAGGCTAAGGCGAAGTTGGGATTGACGGGACGCACCGTGTTGAGTACCTTCGGTCTGGTGAACCCGGGCAAGGGCATCGAGGATGTGATTCGCGCCCTGCCGATGATTGTAAAGCATTTTCCCAATGTGTTGTATTTGGTGCTGGGTGAGACCCATCCCAAAATTCGCGCCCGTGAAGGGGAGCAGTATCGTGAGATGCTCCTTGCGGAGGTGCAGCGACTGGGTCTGGAGCGCCATGTGCTGTTTGTGAACCGCTACCTGACGCTGGAAGAGATTCAGCTCTATCTGCGAGCGACCGACCTCTACATCACACCTTATCACAACCCGGACCAGATTACCAGTGGCACGCTGGCTTATGCGCTCGCATCGGGCTGCGTGGTGATTTCCACGCCCTATCTGTATGCGCAGGAGGTGCTGAGTGATGGTGGGGGTATGCTGGTGCGATTTCACGACCCGGCTTCGATCGCCGACGCTGCGGTACAGCTGTTGTCGGACCCCTACCTGCTGCGCTATCATCGGGCGGTGGCGCAGCGCAAGGCGATTGGCATGAGCTGGGACACGGTAGGGCGCGCCTATTCACGCCTTTTTGAGCGAGTGGGGCGCCCACTCAAATACCCGCTTGGCGTCATCCAGCCTCAACCGGCAGCCTACACCGAGCTGGAGCAAGCCGTTTCCTGACCCTCAAAGTGCGTGCTGGGTAGCGAAACCGCCCAGCACGCCTGAATCCCCCTTCCCACGAATCGCTCTTACTACCTCCCTGCTCCGGGCGAAGAGGTACAATTGGCGTGTATGAGTCTGCTACTCAGCCGGGATGAGAGTTATTATGTGAATCGCCTGCGGCAGATCCATCTGCGCCTGCGCGACCATCTCTATCGCTTCCTTCGCCTTCAGGACCCCGCTACACTGGCGGTGGTCAGCCCCGATTCAGGAGGTGATACACAGTATTACCTCGACACTCAGATTGAGCGGCAGCTCATCGACATGTGTCGTGAATGGGCGCAGGAGGTGCCCTTTGTGCTGATTGCGGAGGGGCTGGGGAACGATGGCTGGCTACCCCTGCCAGAAGGCACTCCCGTTCAGGACGCCGAGTTCCTGCTGATTGTCGACCCCATCGACGGCACTCGCCCGCTGATGTACGACAAGCGCAGTGCCTGGATTCTGAGTGGCATCGCCCCAAATTTCGGGCGGGAGACCGAGCTGGAGCATATCCTGATTGCGATGCAGACCGAACTGCCCACCTCACGTCAACATGTGGGCTATCAGCTATGGGCGATTCGGGGGCAAGGCGTGCATGCCGAAAAGCATGACCTGCTGTCGGGCACGGTTAGCCCCACGCACTTGCAGCCCAGTCGCGCCACCACGCTGGAACACGGCTTCGCCTCGTTCACCAAATTTTTCCCAGAGGGCAAGGCGATTATCGCCGAGCTGGAGACGCGATTCTGGCAGCGACTGTTTGGGGAGTTGCCCTGTCTGAACCCGCTGGTGTTCGAAGATCAATATATGACCACTGGCGGGCAGCTTTTTGAGCTGATGTGCGGGCACGATCGCTTTGTGGCGGATGTGCGTCCGTGGGCGTTTCGCCGACTGGGTGTCGACTACTCGCCTCTGACATGCCATCCGTACGATATTTGCACTGCCTTAATTGCACAGGAACTGGGCGTTCAGATTACTGACCTGCACGGCAAGCCGCTGAGTGCGCCGTTGGACATCCGAGAACCCATCGGCTGGATCGGCTACGCGAATGTCACCCTCCGCCAGCAGCTCGAACCCATCCTTATGGAGCTGCTGTGGGGAGCGTCCTAATCGCCCAAAAATTGAGTGCGCAACTCGAAATGTTCCACACAGTTAAAATAAAAACGCACCACCTGCTCAAACGAGCGAAACGCAAATCGCTTCTGCACTTCGCGAAAGGGTTCCTGATCGAGCCGCTGATGGAACAACGCCTGTCGTTTTTCAGGAGCGACCAGCACGAAGCGTGTATTGAAATGGATTAACTGATACATTTTGAGCATCGAGTGAGTGAAGTCGGTCGTAGCTTCCACTTCATAAACGAACTTTGGAAAGGGTAGGCGACCGCGACTGAACCAGATGACATCGCAGCGTGCCACGAGCGACTGCAACTCTGAATAGGTAAACTGAGGCACCTGCTGGAGCGAGCAGAGGTCTCCCAGTCGCTTATTGTCGAAAAATCGATTCGGGTCGCTGGTGTAGGTTGCATATTCGAGAAAGTTGCCAATCTCGATAAGCATGCCTTCAATGGCGCTATGGGGATCATCCAACTGAGCCAAGTAGGCGTTGACCTCCTTGCCCGCCAGCGCGTAGGTGTAAGCGCTGGATTCAGCCCCTGCATGTTGGGGTAGCGCATAAACACCCAGCCCTACTTTCTTAAAGCGACCACGCTTCACTTCGCGATAGAGCACGCCACGCAGGGTTTTTCGCCAGTCGCCCGATGGCAGGGGCAATCGATATTGACCTGCCTGCTGATAGAGCAGTTCCAGCGAGGCGATGCCGTTGTGCTCATGCATAATCGCTTCGATAATATCTGCCCACTTCACAAAGGGCGATTATGCCAAATGGGTTGCCAAAATCTCGCGGATGCGTTCGGCGGCGTGTCCGTCGCCGTAGGGGTTGACTGCGCGTGCCATTTGGGCATAGGCGTCGGGGTCGGTCAGCAGATGCAGCGCTTCGTCGCGAATGCGCTCGCGCGCCGTGCCCACCAGTTTTGCCGTGCCCGCTTCGATGCCTTCGGGACGCTCGGTGGTGGTGCGCAGCACCAGTATCGGCTTGCCGAACGCGGGCGCCTCTTCCTGCACCCCGCCCGAATCGGTCAAGATAAGCGTCGAGTGGCGCATCGCATGCACAAAAGGCGCATAGTCCGGCGGCTCGGTCAGCAACGCGCGCGGATGGTCGCCCAGCACGCCTTGCACCACCTCGCGCACGCGCGGATTGCGATGCATCGGCAGCAGCACCAGCAGGTCGGGAAGCGTATCCAGCAGGTCGCGCACCGCCAGTGCAATCTGATGCATTGGCTCGCCCCAGTTCTCGCGCCGATGCGTGGTGACCAGCAGGCGTCGCCCGGTGTGTGTCCAAAAGCGACTCAGGGCTGGCTCGGATGGCTCAAAAGGCTGCTGCGCCACCCACAGCACCGCATCGATGCCCGTGTTGCCTGTGACCCAGATGCGTTCTGGTGGGATCGCCTCGCGCAGCAGGTTCTGGCGTGCCCGCTCCGTCGGGGCAAAGTGAAAATCGGCAAGCGGCGCAGTCAGCCGGCGATTCATCTCCTCGGGGAACGGGTGATACTTGTCATGGGTACGTAGCCCCGCCTCCACATGCCCGAATGGGATTTTATGATAGAACGCCGCCAGCGCGGCGACGAAGGTGGTCGTGGTGTCGCCCTGCGCCAGCACAATATCGGGACGAGAACGCTGCAGCACCCGATCCAGCCCCTCCAGCGCTCGCGTGGTAATCTGGGTGAGGGTCTGGCGCGGTGTCATCACATCCAAGTCCTCATCGGGTGTAATCCGAAAGAGCTGCAGCACCTGATCCAGCATCTCGCGATGCTGACCCGTGACCACCACCCGTACCTCGAAGCGCGGGTCATCTCGCAGGGTAAGCACCACCGGTGCCATCTTGATAGCATCGGGGCGCGTGCCGAAGACCGCCATCACCTGCAGCGATGCCATGCGTGGCAAATTGTACCTTGCAGGAAAAGGGTATCCTTTGTCGAAATCTCCCGAACGGGGAGGTGCGCAAAAGTGATAGTGGATACTCTGCCCAAAGCGCTGCTGCGCAGTGTGGAGCAGCATACTGACAAACCTGCCCTGCTGATCAAGCGCGACCGCCAATATTACCCCATCACCTATCGCGAGCTTTATCGGCGCGTGTTCGCCTGTGCGCGAGGGCTGCACGCGCTGGGGGTGCGAGTGGGCGACCGCGTGTCGATTATGGCGGAGAACGGACCCGAATGGGCGATTACCGATTGGGCTATCCTTTGCCTCGGCGCTATCACGGTGCCCATCTATCCCACTCTGACCGCTCAGCAGGTGGCGGAGATCTTGCGCGATGCCGAGCCAACTCTTATGCTGGTCAGCGACAAACGCCAACTGCGCAAGGCGCAGGAAGCTCTGGAAGAGACGAAGCTCTCGCTTCAATTGGTCAGTATTCAGCCCGATGAGCAGGGCAAGACTACTACCTTCGAAGAGCTGCTCCAGCTGCCTGGCGAGTTGACCGAGTCGCACTTTGAGCACATCGCCTGCTCCGTCACGCCCGATGAGGTCGCCACCATCATTTATACCTCAGGCACCACAGGCGAGCCGAAGGGCGCGATGCTGACCCATCATAATTTCATCTCCAATATCGCCGCCTGCCTCGAGGTGATCGAGTGGAACCCGAACGACCTCTTTCTCTCCTTTTTGCCGCTTAGCCATGTGTTTGAGAGGTGCTGTGGGCACTTCCTGCCGATTTATGCGGGCATGACAATTGCCTATGCCGAGAGCCTCTTCACCTTAGCTGCCGATATGCAGTTGGTGCGTCCGACGCTGATGCTGGGCGTGCCGCGCTTTTTTGAGTCGGTGCGCGACCGCATATTAAGTTCCGTGCGCGAGCAGACCCCGCTCAAGCAGCGGCTGTTCCATCTGGCGCTCGCGGTGGGCAAGGAGGTTTCGCGCTGCTGGCGTGAAGGGCGACCGTGCCCCTTTACCAAGCGACTGTTGCACCGCGTGCTGGATCGGCTGGTGGGCGAAAAGATTCGGGAGCGCACGGGCGGGCGATTGCGCTTCTTTGTTTCGGGTGGTGCTGCCCTGCCCAAAGAGATTGCCGAGTTCTTCCATGCCTTCGGCATTCTGATTTTGGAGGGCTACGGCTTGACCGAGACCAGCCCAGTGCTGACCGTGAACCCTGCGCACGCGCCCCGATTCGGCAGCGTCGGCAAGCCCATCCCCGGCGTCGAAATCCGAATCGCCGACGATGGCGAGATTTTAGCGCGCGGACCCAACATCATGAAGGGCTACTACAAAAAGCCCGAAGCGACCGCTGCCGCCATCGACCCTGATGGCTGGTTTCACACCGGCGATATCGGCTACATGGATGAGCATGGCTATCTCTACATCACCGACCGCAAGAAGGATATTCTCGTGTTGGCGAACGGCAAAAATGTGGCGCCCCAGCGCATCGAGAACCTCTTGCGCGCAAGCGAATACATTCAGGAGGCGGTCGTGTTTGGCGACGGCATGAGCGCGCCCGTCGCTCTGCTTGTGCCCGATATCGAGCGGCTCAAGCAGTATGCGCATCAGCAAGAGCTGGACACCAGCGACCTGCGTAGCCTGCTGGAACATGACCTCGTGCAGCGGCTGTTCCGTCAGGAGATTGAGAAGGTGAATCGTGAACTGGCGGACTTCGAGCGCATCAAAGCGTTCCGCCTGCTGCCCCATCCCTTCACGATAGAGAGCGGCGAGCTAACCCCCACGCTGAAGGTCAAGCGGCGCGTGGTGGCGCAGAAATATGCCGACCTGATTCAGGCGATGGCACGATAGCCCTATGGGAGCCGATTAGTGGCGACGGCGCAGGATAGAGACAAGCAACCAAACACCCAGCATCGTCGCTGCGATGAAGCCCAGAAAGGTGAGCGCAGGCGCAAAGGGGATTTCGCGCGTGGCGGGCAGCAGCAACGCTAACCCGACGATAAACGCTGCCACCAAGATGCTGAGCGATAGGCGTGTAATCATCGCATCCAGCCGATCCAGCGTCTCGGGTGCGGCGCCAATCTGCGCCTCTACCGGCACCTTGCCCCGTTCCACTCCCTGCAACCATTGCATTAGCAAAATGGGCAGCTCACGCGCCAGATAGCGCCAGGTGTCCAACTGCTCCAGCAGGTCGCGCGCCGAAAGAGCGGGTCGCCACGCCTGCTTCGCCAGCCGACGCACAAAGGGTTCCGACACCGCAAACAGGTCATAGTCTGGGTCCAATTTGCGTCCGATGCCCTCCAACATCGCCAGCGTTTTGCCCACCAGCCACAGATTAGTCGGCAGGCGCACATGGTGCTGCCGCATCATCTCGGTCAGGTCGCTCCAGAATTCAGCGAAGGAGCTTTCCTTGAGAGTGCGCCCTCGATATTTGCTGATAAGCCGCTCGGTGGCACGAATCAGGCGGGGGCGATCGGTGCGCGAAGAGAGGGCGCCCATTCGCGCAAACACATTCAGAATGGCGTAGCTGTCTTGGCGAATAACCGCCACATAGAGCCGCGTCAGATTGAGACGATCCTCCTCGCTCAGTGTGCCCACCATGCCGAAATCCAGCACGCCGATGCGCCCGTCCGGCTCCACCAGATAGTTGCCGGGGTGGGGGTCGGCATGGAAGAAGCCATCTTCCAGCACCTCTTTGATAATCAGGCGGGAGGCGTCCAGCGCAATCTGATGGGTGTCGAAGCCAGCGGCACGCAGCGCCTCCACATCGTCCACCTTAATCCCTCGCAATCGCTCCATCACCAGCATGCGTGCGGTGGTGTAATTCCAATAGATTTGGGGGATGTGGACTTGCGGCTCGCTGGCGAAATTTTTGCGGAACTGCTCGGCGTTGTGCGCCTCACGCCGAAAGTCCAACTCATTAAGCAAGACGAAGGCAATATCTTCCGCCACCACCTCAGCCTCATACATCTCGCCTATGGGTGTGCGCTGCGCCAGCGCTGCCAAGTCGTGCAGAATCTCCAAATCGGTTTCGATAATTTCACGGATATGGGGTCGCTGGACCTTGATGGCGACTTCCGTGCCGTCAGGCAGGGTCGCCGCATGCACTTGCGAGAGGGAGGCGGAGCCGATGGGGGTTGGATCGAGCGTCGAGAACACCTCTTCGGGTGGGCGACCCAGTTCCTGCTCCATCACAGCACGAATCGCTTCAAAGGGAGCGGGTGGCACACTGTCCTGCAGTTTGCGTAGCTCTTCGATAAAGGGTTCAGGCAGTAGGTCAGAACGGGTGGAAAGCACCTGTCCCAGTTTGACGAAGGTGGGTCCCAGCTCCTCCAGCGCGAGGCGAAGATGCTCGGCGGGCGAGTGGAGCGGCTCTATGTCGGGCTGCAACTCGGCGCGGGGCAAGGCAAGACGCCGATGCACGCTCAGATACTCCAAAGCGGTGCCGAACCCGTGCCGCGCCAGCACGCCCACCACCTGACGGTAGCGTTGCAGGCTCCGCACACGCCGTGCAAATGGGCGCATCCTCTTATGAGTCGCTGTTCAAGGGTGGCTGTTGCGGGTTGGGGGCGCGCTCGCTCTCCAAGCGCTGCAAAAGAGCGTCCAGCCGTCGCTCGATAGCGCGCAGCTCCGAGCGGGTCGGTAGATTCAGGGCTTTGAGTGCCTCTTCCACCTCGGTTCGGATTAGCCTGCGGAGGGCATCGCGCTCCCGCTCGCCTCGCTTGACCAGCTTCTCCACCAGCTCCGATGCCTCTTCGCGCTGCGCCTGACCGCGCTTAATCATCTCGTCCACCAGGTATTGCGCCGTCTCCCGACTCAGCGCAATCGCGCCCAGCCCCATCAGCACGCCTTGTTCCAGCATCTCTCTAATAGTCGCCATCTTCCTCCCTCCAGCTTTATTATACACGCTGGCGGAGTTGAAGGACGCACTGCTCGATTTCGGGTAGAGCTGTTCGGGGTATAACAGAATGGGTTTTGACCAGAAATAAATCTATGCTTCAGCGAGTTAGCAAGCGCTTTGCGAGGCGAAGCGGTTCAGGCGAGCGATGGTCTCGTCCACATCGGCTTCAGTTGCGCGTGGGTTCAGCGTACACATCCGCAGCGTGGTGCGCCCACGCAGCACCGTGGAGCTGACCATTGCGAAGCCGTCCCGCATCATTTTGTCTACCAGTGCACGGTTGAGGGCGTCGGCAGCCGCGTCGGGCAGTTCAGGTGGCGCGTATGGAGGGTCGGACGCCGTGTGAGTGTTGTGTGGCGTTGGGTTTTGCGGGTTCGGCGTATGTGGGTTTGATGCTAAAAGGGGCGGGAACCGCACCCTACAGCCCCATCCCCGGCACCAGTCGCTGCAAACCCGTTTTCAAGTCGCTCATGTGCCGATTAGTGGTCTCCATCTCCTGCCGAATGTCATCCAGTCGCTGCACGATGGCAAGCTGGGTGCGATACACCAGCAGGAAGCCGACCCCAAGCGCAATCAGTTGAAGCACCAGTATCAGCGAAAGCGTTCGCACTGCGCGTGGCATGCCTTCCATTGCTTGAACCTCCTACTGAAAGGATACCTGCTGCTTCTACTCGGTGATGGGGTATCCTTTGGGCTATGGAGCGAAGGAGATGGTGGTGGCTGCTTAGCATGGTCGCAAGCCTGCTCGGCATCACGGTTCAGCTGGGCATTGCGGTCGATTCACAATCACGCTGGGCACGAATTGTGATTTTGCACACCAACGATACGCACGGACATTTACTCCCCTTCAGTTATCCCGAAGGGCTGGATCCGAACTCGCAGGAGGCTCAACTCTCGGCTAAGCATGATATAGGTGGCGTGGCGCGTCGTGCCACTCTGTTGCAACGGCTGCGCCAGCAATTTCGCGACCAGACCCTTGTGGTGGATTGCGGCGATTTTATGGACGGCACGCCCTTCTCACTGCACTATTTGGGCGAGGCGGATATCGCAGCGATGAATGCCTGCGGCTACGATTATGCCACACTGGGCAACCATGAGTTCAGCAATCATTTAGCGCAGGTGCAGAAGTTGCTGCGCATGGCACGCTTCCCCTATGTGTGCGCGAATGCCCGCTTGCGTGCTACGGGTAAGCCGCTCTGCCCTCCGTATCTGATTATCGAGCGGAATGGGCTGCGCCTTGCTCTCTTCGGGCTGATTGTGCGCGACAC
>OGCH01000610.1_pt1 | contig 17314 bp, 16 predicted proteins | sample 1570111 | NCBI WGS metagenome assembly OGCH01 (sample SAMN03436243, study PRJEB24508) | hot springs metagenome | biome: Desert Springs; feature: Hot Springs; material: Water | place: USA: Great Boiling Spring, Nevada | collected 2008-12-01 | depth 0 m m | reverse complement strand
CCCTTGAAGGATGTGAAGAAAAAGGCTCTCGAGCTAATCGCCAAATATCTACAGCAGTCGGGTGTTAAAGCCCAGGATGTGAACAACACAGTATGGTTCTACGAGGGTGGCGGGGCGCAGGTCGTTAAGTCTGGAGCCGGCGGACAGGGTGGTGATGGGCTTAGGAACGGCTCGGTTGTAATATCTGCGATAACAAGCTGCACGAACACCTCAAACCCCTCGGTAATGGTTGGAGCAGGCCTCCTCGCGAAGAAAGCGGTGGAAAAAGGGCTGAGAACAAAGCCCTACGTGAAAACAAGCCTAGCACCGGGCTCGATGGCTGTCACAGAGTACTTGGAGAGAGCGGGTCTCATGCCATATCTCGAGCAGCTGGGGTACCATCTCGTCGGGTACGGGTGCACCACATGCATAGGTAACAGCGGACCCCTGCCTGAGAAGGTGGCTGAGGAGATAAAGTCCCGCAACCTCTACACGGTGGCTGTGCTGAGCGGGAACAGGAACTTTGAGGGAAGGATAAACCCGCTGGTAAGGGCGAGCTTCCTCATGTCACCCATCCTCGTCGTCGCCTACGGCCTGGCCGGACGCATAGACTTCAACATGCTGGAGGAGCCGCTCGGCACAGACAGCAACGGAAAACCCGTATACCTCAAGGACATATGGCCCACGATGGACGAGGTCAGGAAAACAATTGCAGAGGCCGTCAAACCCGATGTCTTCATTAAAAAATACGCCAACATAATGGAGGGTGACGAAAGATGGGAAAAGCTCACAACCTCGGCTGGAGAGACTTTTGAATGGGACCCCCGCTCAACATACATAAGGGAGCCACCCTACTTCGCCAGCTTCGGCACAGAGGTCAAGGAGCCGGAGGACATAGTGGGTGCACGCGTCCTCGCACTATTGGGCGACAGAATAACAACCGACCATATCTCGCCGGCGGGAGCCATCCCTCCGAACAGCCCAGCCGGAAAGTATCTGATCGAACGCGGCGTCGACCCCGCAGACTTCAACACCTATGGGGCGAGGAGGGGGAACCATGAAGTGATGATCAGGGGCACGTTTGCGAACATACGGCTAAGGAACCTGCTGGTCGAGGGCAGGGAGGGCTGGTGGACGCTCTACCATCCGACAGGTGAGGTTACCACAATATATGACGCAGCCATACGCTACGCTGAGGCGAAAACACCGCTGATCGTTCTGGCCGGCAAGATGTATGGTGCGGGCAGCTCGAGGGACTGGGCGGCGAAGGGGACTGCGCTCCTCGGAGTTAAGGCGGTGATAGCTGAGAGCTTTGAAAGAATACACAGGAGTAACTTGGTTGGGATGGGTGTTCTCCCGCTCCAGTTTGAGGAAGGGCAGGGCTGGAAACAGCTCGGCCTGACAGGCACGGAGACATACACGATAACAGGCATAAAAGAAGGCCTATACCCGGGCAAGAAACTAACGGTGAAGGCCGTCGACAGAGAAGGGGGAGTTAAAACATTCACGGTTAAAACCCTGCTTCTGACCAAGACAGAGGTGGAATACTACAGACACGGCGGCATACTCCAATACGTGCTCAGGAAAATACTCTCAACCTCATAACCCGCCAAGCCATCGCCCACGTCACGCGAGTCTCCGCGACATCTTTTTAGTGCGGCCGCCGCACCAATAGGATGTCGCCTCACCCACTTTCACACAACCCTCCCCCTCCTACTCGGGAAACCACTATGTTTACATTTTGGTGAAACATCACTAAATACGATGGACGAAGCCCACCCACAAAGAGATTATGAGAAGCTGGCGGATGTTTTCACGGCCCTCGCCAACCCCCTCCGTCTAAAGATACTCGACCTCGTATCCACCAGCGACAGACCACTACACATAAAAGCCGTTGCAAAGCTGACCAAAACAAAGTACAGCCTAGCCTATAAACACGTCAGGATGCTTGAGAGGGCGAACCTAGTAACCATATATGAGGTGGGTAGGTCGCGGGTTGTTGCGTTAAAGTCGCCTGAGCTTCTGCAGAAGGCGTTTACGCTGGGCCATGAGGTTTTATCTGTGAAATAGTTTTACTTTTAGGTGAAATTAATAACAAATTTCATTACCTTTAAATATATGTCGATTTGTCTTTATCCACCATGAATAGGGTACAAAGATTAGCTGTTGCAGCCTCACTTGCTGCACTGGCGTACGCGTTAGGCCTGCTCCCCGCCAGCTTTCCCTTCCCACTTCTGCCATTCCTCCGCTTCGACTTGGCCGAAATACCTGACATCTTCTCCTTCCTCCTCCTAGGCTGGAAATTCGGTTTGGTGACGGCCCTGGCCCACTGGTATGCGCTCGTCGCGACGGCAACAGGCGTGTTCGCCCCGCCGCCCATACCCCAGTTGCTCAAGCTTACGGCTGTCTTGGCCATGTTCCTAGGGGTGTATGTGGGGGTGAGGGTTTCGGAAAAGGTTGGGAGGGGGCGTTTGCTGCTACCGACAATCGGGGGCATATTGGCCAGGGCGGGGGTTATGGCTCCTGTAACCTTCGCCCTCTACTACTTTCTATTCCCCAACATCTACCTCCCGTTCGGGAAACGGGCCTTGACCGCGGCAGGGTTCGTCGCCAACACGGACTTGGCGGTCGCCACGCTAATCACGGGCCTCACAGCCCTGTTCAACGCGATATCCGCCGCCTACTTGGTCCCGTTGGGCTTCAACCTCGTGAAAGCTGTTAGAAAAGCCCTTGGCCCCAGGCTTGAGAGGGCGGCTGAAAAGATATAGGCCCCGGAGGCGCCGCCGCCATCATTTTTCCGCTACGCTGTTTATAACTAACCCCTCGACAGCTGTCCTAGTGTGCGTATGGTGTCTAAGAAACCTGCTGCCGAGAAGGAGTTTGATATCTTCGACCTGCAGAGCATGAGGGGTTTCTGACGTAGGCAGCGATACCGTGCCCCATGCGGCCCGCGCCGACAACGTCCGTAATATCCGCCATCGGCGTAGTCCGGGAACCCTATTATCTAAGGTTTTGCAGGCTGTGGTGAATGGTGCTTTTTTCGGTGGCCGCTGAGGGAGATAAACCACTCCAGAAATATCTTCAGGCCGCGGGGGTGATGGATGACGCGGGCTTCTACAGCCTGCAGCTCTATGAACACATCCCCTACGCGCCCGCATGGGCCCTGGCCTTCGCGGTGGCGCCGAGCCTTAGGCGTCTGAAAATAGGGCCTGTGACCGTTCCGGCGAGGCTTTACAGCCCCCTGGTTAACGCCCGGTTCATGGTTTTACTTGAGAGCATTAGCCCCGGCGCGGTTCTCGGCATCTCACGTGGAGCATACATGGGTAGGGATAGGGCGGGTGTGGTGGAGGTGGTGGAGGCCGTGAAGGCTGTCGCAGACTTGGTTAAAACAGCTTCCTTCGAGCCGGAGATATATGTGGGGACGAGCGGCCCGAGGCTTGTTAAGGCCGCTGCCGCGGTTGGGGCCGTGAAGGCTGTTGTCGTGGACAACCTTGCGAACCCGGCCTATGCCAGGTTTTTGAAAAACATCATGGATGGGGTGGGCAGGAAGGACCTAATGCTCATCGCCAGGCCCTTCACCTACATAGCCGGAAGCAGCGACGCCGCCGTCCCACCGCTCTCTAAACATGTTCAGAAATATCTACCTGAGCTTGTGGGCCCTTCACCCATGGTTGAGGCGGCTGGGTTAAGTTACGACGACCTTGGGAGCGGTGAGCCTGAGGTTGTCCGCAGGGTTCTTGACGCATTTACGCTTCACGGCTCGGCTGAGGATGTGCTTGACCAGGCCGCGCGGCTGATTGAGGCGGGCGTAGACCATCTCTGTTTCGGCCACCCTCTCGCCGAAGATTTCGTCGAGGGTGTGAGGATTTTAAGGGACAGGGTTTTACCGTATTTCGCCGGGCTGCGTTGACGGCTTTATATACAGCTTTTGGACACTTTGAGCCGTGCCGGAGCCGTTAACACGAGTTGTTGGTAAGGCTGTGCCGTTGGAGGCCGACGACGTCGACACGGACCAGATAATTCCCGCAGAGTTTCTCAAGGTTATTGAGCAGAAGGGTCTCGGCCGCTACCTTTTCTACAGGTGGAGGTATGACGATAAAGGTGTTTTGAGGGGTGATTTTGTCCTTGACAGGCCTGAGTACAGCGGTGCGAAGATAATTGTTGCGGGCCGTAACTTTGGGATAGGCAGCTCAAGGGAGAACGCTGTCTGGGCTTTGACGGATTTCGGCATACGCTGCGTGATTGCCTCAAGCTTCGGGGACATATTCTACAACAACGCCAGCAAGAACGGCCTCCTATGCATCAGGCTTCCAGAGGAAAAGGTGGTTGAGCTGAGGAAGCTGGCGGCTGGCGGTGGATTAACCATGGAGATAGACCTGCCAGCCCAAACCATAAGGGCCGGTGGGCGAGAGATAAGGTTCGAAATAGAGCCCCACATCAAGAAGAGGCTTGTCGAAGGCCTTGACGACATACAGATAACCTTGGAGAAATACTATGGGAAAATTAGGGGCTACGAGGAGAGGATGCCTAGATATTTGGAGCCCCGTCCGAGAAGTTTTCTCCACGAGTGAGTGCGGGGTGAGCCGGGCTTGGATGGGTTCCGGGCCCGCAGGCCTGTTCCCTTTGTTCCCTCTCCGCTGGATGTTGTGGAGAGGATGCTTGAGATTGCGGATGTGGATGAGGGTGAAAAGGTCTATGACCTCGGCTGCGGCGACGGCAGGGTTCTTCTGACCGCGGCCTCAAAGTATGGGGCTAAAGGTGTGGGATATGAGATTAGGGAGGGGCTTGTGCGGCATGTGCGGGAAAGGGTTCACCAGCTTGGGCTCGACGACTACGTTCAGGTTTTTCAGAAAGACCTCGCTAAAGCCGATTTGGCTGGGGCTGATGTAGTAACCCTCTACCTTACCCCCTCCATGCTGGAATCAATCTCCGAAAAACTGTATAAAGCGCTTCTCAGGGGTGCGCGGATTGTCTGCCACGACTACCCAATACCTGGTCTTGAGCCAACGGAGGTCTATAGGTGGAGGGATAGGTGGCTTTACCTCTATAGGAGGGCTCGGCGGGTTTAGATGTTCGCCATCTTCCTTATCTTTTCACCGACCTTCTCGATCGGATGTTCTGAGATTTTCTCCATCAGTTGCTTAAGTGTTTCGTAGGCATTGGGGTTGCCTGTCCAGCTCTCTGCGAACTCGCCGCTCCGAATCCTCTCCAAGGCCCTCACCATGTTCTTCTTCACATGGCTGTCAACTATCGTCGGCCCAACCGTCAAACCCCCATACTTTGCTGTGTCCGAGACAGACTTCAGCATATGAGTTATCCCGCCCTGGTAGATTAGGTCAACGATGAGCTTCATCTCGTTGCAGACCTCGAAGTAGGCCAGCTCGGGCGGGTACCCGTTCTCGACCAAGACCTCGAAGCCGTTTTTTATCAACTCTATTATCCCGCCCACCAGGACCGCCTGCTCGCCGAGGAGGTCTGTCTCCGTCTCGTCCTTGAATGTTGTTTCTATCACGCCAGCCCTTGAACACCCGCAGGCCTTCGCCAACCCTAAAGCAGTATCAAGGGCCTTTCCCGTGTAGTCCTGTCCAACACCGACCAGGGCGGGGACCCCTTTGCCCATCAAGTAGAGGTCCCGCATCCTAGGCCCAGGTGCTTTAGGCGCCATCAGGACGACGTCAACTTCCTTCGGAGGCATTATCTGTTTGAAGTGGATGTTGTAGCCGTGTGAGAAGCCGAGTGTTTTGCCCGGGGTTAGGTGCTGTTTTATTTGCTTCTGGTAGACTATGGGTTGTTCGGGGTCTGGGATAAGGATGTGTATGATGTCCCCAACCTTAGCGGCCTCCTCCACCGTAACCGGTTTAAACCCGTCCTCAACAGCCCTCCGCCATGAAGAACCATCCGGACGGAGGCCGACGACCACGTTAAGACCCGAGTCCCTCATGTTTAACGCCTGAGCTCTTCCCTGGCTTCCATACCCTATGACGGCCACTGTCTTTCCTTTCAGAGGCTCAAGTGATATGTCGTTATCATACCAAACCTTCATGGTCTGCAACCTGATGGTGGGGAGATAAAAACCTTTGTCAAAGGCCTGTTTTCATAAGCTGCGTTCTCTCAAAGTAAGGGTAGTTGAGTAGTTTGTTCGCAAGCCACTCCCCTTTCCTCTCCTCACCCTCCAGAAGAAGTATCGCCGTCAAAATGTTTCCGTTCGCAGACCTATGCATGCTGGCCGACTCGATTGAGAGATTTCCCTGCTTAACGGTCAGCATCAACTTGGCGACGGCCTCGGGGCTGTTGACAAGGTCCACATACAGGACGAACTTCATAAGCTACATCCTGCCGGGGCTTATGATTTTCTGGCTGAGGTCGAAGCCTGGAGGTAGTTTTACATCCTTCAGCCACTTGCCGGGCGGGACCATGGGGAAGACCAGCTCACCTGTATCCACAGGGACGTCGACCGTCAAAGCGGTGCCGGCGCGGACGGCTCGTTTAACAACTGTCAGCAGCTCCTCATAGGTCTCAACCCTGACCGCCTCCACACCGAAGGCCTCTGAAAGCTTTACAAGGTCTGTCCTGTCGTTGTATTCAACGTCCTTGTAGCGTTTGTCGTAGAACATGTCCTGCCACTGTTTAACCATACCCAGAGACCTGTTGTCGAAGATGATGGTTATGACGGGGAGGTCGTAGTCAGCTACACATGCAAGAGTCTGACAAGTCATCAGAAAGCTTCCGTCCCCGTCAAGGTCTACGACAAGCCTGTCGGGTGCCGCCGCCTTGGCCCCGAAAGCAGCTGGGAGGCCGAAGCCCATCGTCCCCAGACCGCCGCTTGTCAGCCATGTGTCCGGCTCCCTGCTTCTCCAGAAGAGCTGGGCCCACATCTGGTGCTGTCCGACGCCTGTTGCGATTATTGTGTCGGGTGGTAGGGCCTGGTTGAGTAGTGAGATGACCTTCCATGAATGCATCACCTTCCCCGCATCCATGTTTATCATGTACTCGTCGTAGGCCTCGCCGATTAGCTTAAGCCTCGTGGCCAGTGGGCATTCAGGTCTTCTGGGGACTATGTGCTTGACATACTCGACAAGCTCCGCGAGAACACTCTTCGCGTCACCCGGCAGCGAAACCGTCGGCTTCACGTTCTTACCTATCTCGCTGGCGTCGATGTCTATGTGTATGGTTTTCCTGTTACTCTCAAAGTCTTTCGCGGGCCCTATGGCCCTGTCTGAGAGACGTGTCCCTATACAAATGACGAGGTCTGACTCGATGACGGCAAGGTCTGCCTCAACACGTCCATGCATACCTACAACGCCCAGCACAAGAGGGTGGTCTTCGGGGACAACACCCTTCCCCATCGTCGTCGTAACAACAGGGGCCGCTATATGCTCAGCCAGAGCTAAAACCTCCCTACCCGCTCCGCTGAAGACCGCGCCGCCCCCCACCAGTAAAACAGGTTTCTCCGAATCCGCGATAAGCTTGGCCGCTTCCCTGATGCTGTCTATGCTGGGCTCGGGTATTGGTTTGGCAAATCTCGGCTCAGGCTCTGTTTTCTCTGCCTCAACAACGTCCTCCGTCATGACGTCGCGCGGTACGTCCAACAGGGCTGGGCCTGGTCTACCGTTCAAGGAGATGCTGTAGGCGTTTACAAACTCCTGCACAAGCCTCTGGGAATCCTTCACGGTTACCGCATACTTGATGTGTGGTAGGAGAAGACCCACTATGTCGGCTTCCTGGAAGGCGTCTGTTCCCATGAATGCCCTGACAACCTGTCCCGTGACTGCTATGACAGGTGTGCTGTCCATGTAGGCGTCGACGAGTCCCGTGATGAGGTTTGTGGCGCCGGGCCCTGATGTCCCGCAGCATATTCCAGGCCTTTTCTTCACCCTCGCGTATCCCTCGGCTGCATGGGCTGCGTGCTGCTCATGCCTCACCAACACGCTCTTGATGTCCGAGTCCCGCAGGGCATCGTAGAAAGGCATGTTGGCGCCCCCGGGTATGCCGAAGATATAGTCAACATGCCGTCGTACCATTTCCCTGACTAATGCATCAGCAGCCCTCATTCAACCTCAACCCTCTCCTGGCTGTAGAGCAGCTGGTGTGCCGCACTCGTCACCGCCGACACAACCGCTATGGCTGGGTCGCTTCCGATACCTCTGCCGATAGCCTCATTACCGTCAACCTCTACTACAACCTCGGCCTCGGAGCTGTGCTGCCCAAATAATGGGGCATGTACCTTGCAGTCAACCAACTGTATGTCGGCGAGCCTGTTGACGGCGTTTAGGGCAGCCCTGAGAGCTGCCTCAACGGAGGAATGTCCTTCACCCTCACCCGCTACAACCTCCCCAGCCATCATCAGCTCACACTGGGCCTTGAATGTCGAGCCAGTCAAGGCTATGAACAGCTCCTTCACATAGGACCTTTGACGCGTCTTTCTCCCATATACTTGTGCCGCCATCGTGAGAATAGATTCCTCCGAAACCTTTCCACCCGACTCAGCAAGCTCCTTAACCTTCCCCAGTATTGAAAGCAACTTCTCCCTGTCAACGGAGAAACCGTATTCGCGGAGAAAGGCCTCAAGCCCGTGAATACCTGAATGCTTGCCGAAGACTATTCTCCTCCTACGGCCGAATACTTCAGGCATTATCGGCTCGTAGGTTGTGGGGCTTCCGAGGATTCCGTGGACATGTATGCCGCTTTCGTGGGCGAATGCGTTGTCCCCCACTATTGCCTTGTTCTTTGGCACAACTATTCCCATAAGCCTCTCGACTAGGCGGGATACGCTGTAGATCTTCTCATACTTTATTCCTGTCTCGACGCCGTAAAGAAACTTCAGCGCAGCCGCTACCTCCTCAAGGCTTGCGTTGCCAGCCCTCTCCCCTATGCCGTTAATTGTCCCGTGGAAGATCTCAGCCCCCGCCTCGATTCCGGCCAAGGAGTTGGCTACGGCGAGGCCGAAGTCGTCGTGGCAGTGTACTGCGACGGGGATTTTGACGGAGTTCTTTACCGCTGAAACTATGTATTTCATGGCGGGGGGTATTGCGGTGCCGACGGTGTCGGGTATGTCTATGCTGTCTGCCCCCGCTGCCTCAACTGCTTGGAAAACCTTCAAGAGGTAGGGTAGTTCTGTGCGTGTTGCGTCCTCGGCGGAGAAGTGTACAGTGAAGCCGTAGGACTTGGCGTACTCGACTGCTTTAACCGCCTTCTCCAAGACCTGTTCACGGCTTAGCTTTAGCTTGTGCTGTAGATGTATGTCGGATGTGGCTATGAAGACATGTATCCATTCCGGCTCCACACGTGCCGCTGAATCTATGTCAGACTTTTCACACCGCGCCAGAACGCAGACCTTCGCCCCTAGGCCCAACCCGGTTATGTCTTTTATCGCCTTCGCCTCACCTGAGGAAACGGGTGGGAACCCAGCCTCAACCACGTCAACACCAAGGTCTGCGAGCGCCTCGGCCAGCCTCACCTTATCCTCCGGCCTCAGGGCAGCCCCAGCCGTTTGCTCGCCATCCCTCAACGTTGTGTCGAACACAACTACCCTTTGGGGCAGAGTTGGCTCTAACAGCTTTCGCCACGCCATACCACAAAACCCCCTTCAAAAAGCGAGGAACAGATTCTGCTTAGACCATCCGTCTTGGCTATTTTTTTCAACGCCTCGCGTGAAGCAATAATCTCACTCCTCGCGTTGATGGATTCGTCGTAGGTATCATATAAATCTTATGAGTCAACATGTTTAGGTAAAAGGCGTTCAGCTGGGTTGAAAGCATATAGTCAGGCGGTTGATGGTTATTTGCGTGACCACTGGGCAGGCAGGGCTTTTAGCAGTGGAGGAAACATCTTCTGTTTTTGACGTGGCGCGTGGTATGGGAACCCCTGACGAGGGTTCCGCGGTCTACACCAAAAGGCAGAGGACCGCTGTAGGCAGGCTCCAGCCAGTAAGCTCTGGCGGGCTGTGGTTTACTGTGTTCACCTACCCCAAGCAGAGCGCGACAACCTCACCCCTTCTAACGTTGACGACAGCTCTTAGCGTCGTGAGAGGCATTGCCAAGACAACAGGGATACAGCCCCTGCTCAGGTGGCCTAACGAGATAACGGTGCAGGGCGATCTTGTGGCCGCCGTGTCTGTGGAGATGGAGGTCGTCAACGACGTGATTGTCAGGGCCTTAGCGGGGGCTGGAGTTTACTGCACAACAAACCAGTCAGAGCTCTCCCCAAACAACACCTCCCTATCAGCGGTGTACGGCTCGGATATTGTCCCTGAGAAGCTGTTAGAAAACATACTCGCCGAATTTTACGAAAAATACGAGGCCTACAAGGCGGGCTGGAGGATTGAGCTTGTGGAGGAGGTGAGGGATGTGATGGAGTATTTCAGGTCACCTGTCTCCGTCACCCTCTCCCACGGAACACAGCTGATAGGCGTCATCGATGACTTGGATGAGCTGGGTAGAGTATCCTTAAGAGTCGACCAGGAACGTATATTGCTGGCCCCCGCCGACGTCGAAAAGATAACGCTTTTCTAGAAAAACTTTTTGACCAGCTGTATGCGTCTAGTGACATGGTTGAGACACACCAACCCGTTCATCTCAAAACCAGGGATGTTGCCAAAAGGGTTGTTGCGGCAGGCGACCCCGCGAGGGTTGTCCAGCTCGCCAAATTGCTTGACAACGCACGCTTGGTGAATGAGAATAGGGGCTTCATAATGTATTCCGGCAGCTTCATGGGCGAGCCCGTCACGGTTGCATGCCACGGGGTAGGAGGGCCGTCTTCTGCAATCGTTTTTGAGGAATTGATAATGCTTGGAGCAAGGCTGATTATCAGGTTTGGCTCGTGCGGCGCCTTCATCAAGGGCATGAGGAACGGTGAGATAGTTATTCCGACCGCCGCCGCATACCTGGGAGGAGCCCTCAAACAATACATACCCGACGCCTACATCACACCAGTCCCCACATACGATGTGCTAACAACCATCGTGGACACATTCAGGGAGGAGGGGGTAAAGACCTACATCGGGCCTGTCTTCTCAAGCGATGCATTCTACGCGGAAGACCCCGACTTCGTAAACAGGTGGGTGAAACGTGGGTGTATAGCGGTTGAGATGGAGTGTGCGACGCTCTTCGGGCTGGGGATGTTGCGGGGAATAAAGACGGGCTCCGCCCTCCTGGTCAGCGACAACCTTGCGGAGATGACGCCCATGGTGGACGCAGAATACCTAAAACCCTTCGTTGAAAAAGCCGGGAAGGCTGTTCTAAAGGCCGCGGTGAAGGCGCACCTATAAAACAAGGCCTCAACATTACGGGAACAAATGGCGTCCATCCTACAGCAAATACCTCCCGAAACCGCTCACCACATAGGGCTAAGGCTTCTAAAACTTCTCCCGTTCACGATAAAGTGCGATGACCCATCTTTAACCGTGAAAACATCCTTTGGGGACATCAAAAACCCTGTAGGGTTGGCCGCAGGGTTCGACAAGCATGCGGCATACGTAACAGAGTTGTCGAAGCTTGGCTTCGGCTACATCGTGGCCGGCACAGTCACCCGCAATCCTAGAAAAGGAATGCCTAAGCCTAGAATCATCAGACGGCCTGGGGAAATGGCCTTGGTTAACGCGATGGGGTTCCCCAACCCAGGCCTGGAAAAATTCGTGGAAAACCTGTCAAAACATAGGGCCGACTGCCCCGTCCTCGCAAGCATCGCCGACGAAGAGTTGGATAAACTTGTCGAATGCTTTGTAGCCGTCCAGAAAACCTCGGACGCCGTCGAAGTAAACATAAGCTCACCCAACACACCCGGTCTCAGCAAATATTTTGAACCGGTTTTCTTTAAGGACGCCGCCGCAATCCTTCACTCAGCTAAACAGAAACCAACCTATCTAAAATTGCCCCCGTTTACGGAGAACACAACAGGGTTCATAGACAGAATTGTCGGAATATGGCTTGAAAATGGTTTTGAAGGAGTGACGGCAGTCAACACCTTACTGGTGGAGGAACCCGGGGTCAAGGCAGGTAGGGGTGGACTCAGCGGTAGGCCATTATTCCCAATACTCCTTGACTGCATAAAGATTCTGAGAAACCGTTTCGGAGAAGGGTTTGAGATAAACGCGGTGGGTGGAATACACACAGGACAGGATGCTTTCACGGCGTTGTACCATGGAGCGGACACAGTACAGATATACACAGCCCTTACATACAGAGGCCTCTACACAGTCAAAAAAATAGTTGAAGAGCTAAAAGATGCCATGAAGTCAAAGGGTTTTAAAAAAATAGATGAGGCGAGGTCCCGGCGATGAGGGGGCGAAACTTTTTGAGGGGCTGTGTATGAGGGCGCAGCTGGCTGTAACAAGTCTGATACTGTTCGGTGTTGTACTCATAGTGATTGGGTTTTTACAATTCCCCTACGTAGCCCAATACAGTGACATCGTGGTCGTGCAGACCTATTCGACAAACGTATCCGATGTCGAGGAAGCAACTGTAACAACCAGGCGAGACACATCGGTACAATCGAACTATACGACCGTCATAGACATCCCCCTAACAACCACGTTTACTACAAAGACGACGAGGACAAATTATTTCACAACCCATGTCGAAACCACACTCGTCGAGACCAGGTACTCCGACCTAAGTTTTATGAGCTTCATGGGTTCTTTCCTCGTCTTTGTTGGGATTCTTTTCATGGTGCTGATGCTTAAAACAATGCCAAAACCCTATATTGACCAAAAATAATGGTTTTCTCTGTGTTGTTTATGCCCGACAGGATAGTTGAAAATATTGCGGGGTTTGCGGCAGGCGAGGTCAGGTTAAGCGATGACGTTGTCAGGGAGGTGAAGAGGAGGGTAGTCGACAGCATAGGTTGTTTTCTCGGAGCATGGGATGAGGAGTTGGTTAAACGGGCTAGGATGGCGGCTGTAGGCTATGCGTCCGGGGCCGGGCCCTCGACTCTATGGCTCGGTGGGGAGAGGACAACCCCCGACTGGGCGGCGTTCGTCAACGGAGCAGGCGTGAGGGCCCTCGACTTCAACGACACCTATCTCTCCAAAGAGCCTCTCCACCCAAGCGACATAATACCCGCAGTTGTGGCCGCTGGAGAGGCTGTCTCGGCTTCTGGGTGGGATGTTGTTGAGGCCTTGGCGGTGGGCTACGAGGTTGGATGCAGGCTTTGCGACGCGGCCTCGCTGAGGAAGAGGGGCTGGGACCACGTCAACTTCACCATGGTTGGCGCCGTGGCCGCCGTGGGGCGGCTTCTGGGACTTGGGGAGAGAGAGCTTGGAAACGCGCTGGCCATGGCTGTTGTCCCACACGTGGCCATGAGGCAGACAAGGGTCGGGGAGCTCTCGATGTGGAAGGGGGCGGCCGCAGCCGACGCATGCCGCCAAGCGGTTTACGCATGCATGCTGGCCGAAAAAGGCGTCACCGGACCCGCCCAGCCCTTCGAAGGGGAGATGGGGTTCTTCAACCAGGTCTCAGGGCCCTTCACCCTTGAGAGGTTTACAGAACGGCCCGAGATGATTTTGAAGACCTACATAAAATTCCACCCGGTTGAATACCATGCTATGACCGCTGTCGACGCGGTGTTGAAGCTGCGTGGCAGGGTCGGCAAGGTTGAAGATGTTGCTAAAATTGTTGTCGAGACGTTTGAGGCCGGCTACACCATTCTGGCTAAACATCCCGAGAAGTGGAGGCCGACAACCCGTGAAACAGCCGACCACAGCCTCCCATACATAGTTGCCGCCACATTCCTCGACAACGGTGTCTGGCTCGACAGCTTCAGCCCAGCCAGGATAGCGGCCGAGGATATCCGAAACCTGATCCACAGAGTCGAGGTTGTAGAGAACCCCGCACTCACCGCCCGATACCCCGAGGAGCTGCCCAACATGGTCCGCGTCATCCTCCGAGACGGACGGGAGTTTTCCGTTGAGGAGAGCCTCCCAAGGGGTCATTACAAAAACCCGATGAGTGACGGCGAGGTCGAGGCCAAGTTTAAAAAACTGGCGTCCAGGAGATTGAGCGAGGAGAAGATGTCCGCGGTGCTGGATGCTGTCTGGAGGCTTGACAAGCTTTCGGACATACGTGAGCTGACGGAGCTGGTGAGAATGGGATGAGCCAGTACATCCCAGGGTTGGAGGGTGTTCCCGCCGTCGAGTCATCCATCTGCACCATAGACGTTGAGAACAGACGGGTTGTTATACGTGGCCATAGCTTGGAGAAGCTCGCACAGGAAAAGACCTACGAGGAGGTTGCCTACCTGCTTCTTCACGGCAGGCTACCCGACCGGGACGAGCTTGGCGCTTTCAGGAAAAGCTTGGTCGACAACAGAAACATACCTCATGCGGTCGTTGAGATGCTGAAGCTCCTGCCCCCGACCACGCACCCAATAGACGCCGTCAGAACAGGTGTTTCGGCGCTGGCGCCCTACGACCCCGACCTGGAGGATACCTCCGTCGAAGCCAACAGGAGGAAGGCCGTCAGAATAATAGCGAAGACAGGCATGATAACGGGTAACGCCGACAACCTTCTCCTGAAAAGGTCTTGGACAAACCCAAGTGAGTCTGACAACCATGCCGAGGCCATACTGAAGCTGCTGACCGGTAGAAGCTATGACGAATACATGACCAGGGCCTTTGAGACAATATTCATCCTCTACATAGAGCATGAGCTCGCCGCCTCAACCTTCGCATCCCGTGTCATATCATCCACTTTGACAGACATGTATGGGGCGGTGGTTGGCGCAATCTCCGCCTTAAAGGGGCCTCTGCACGGTGGGGCGAACGAAAAGGCCGTGGAGCTCTTTGAGGTCGATGACCCGATAAGGGTTGTCAGGGATAAGCTCGCCCGGAAGGAGAGGATTATGGGTTTTGGCCACAGGGTTTACAAGCGTGGGATAGACCCGAGGGCTGAGGTTGTGAAGAGCCTTCTGGAGGAGGCATGCAGGAGGGCTGGCGACGAAAGACTGTACAGGACAGCCGACAGCATCGAGAGGCTTATGGCGGAGGAGAAAAACCTCTACCCCAACCTCGACTTCTACGTTGCAGCCTTCTACAAACTCATGGGCTTAAGGCCGCGTGTTTACACACCGATATTCCTGGCCTCACGCGTCGCCGGGTGGGCGGCACACATCATCGAACAGCAGGCTGAAAACAGGCTTTTCAGGCCGAGAGCCGTCTACAAAGGCCCCCTATAGCTACTCCCCAGGCCAATCCTCCCACATGTAGGAAGCAAGCCGGCCCTCACGAGTATATAGGTGAATCTTTTCAGCGACCTCCTCCCTTCTCTGGCTGAACTCATCCAGAAACCTCTGGACTTTCTCGATTAGTATCTCCTTCAACTCCCCGGTAAGAAGCTTTCCGGAGACATAGTCCTCCCTTATCTTCTCCATTCTCCTGTCATCATCCTCGAAGAAGTAGTAGAGCCACTGGTAGGCCACATCGACGTCGGGGTTTCCCCCAAGCTTTCTATGCAGCTCAACGGTCGGCTGCCCCCCTGAAAATGCCTGCCAGATCTTTTTACGGACGGTTTTGTGGTCGTCTGTCAGAAACACGGCTGACTCGGGCTGGGAGGCGCTCATCTTGCCCGCGGGCCCCGTTAACGGCATCAGGAAGCGGCTGTGTATTGCGGCGGCCTTGTAAAACCCAAGCCCCTCAGCGATGTCCCGCTGTATCCTCCAGTAGGGGTCTTGGTCAATCGCGGCCGGTATGAGGCAGCGCTTTTTCTCAAACATCGTTGGAACAATCTGTATGGCTGGGAAGAAGACCATGCCGATGTTTGTCTGCTCGTTGAAGCCGAACACAGCCCTAACCCAGCTGAAGTTTACCTTGCGCGCAACCTTGAGCACGAGGTTGTACATCCTGCCCATGAACTCTGTGTTTCTGAAGATGAATGTCCTGTCCGGGTCGAAGCCTACCGCGGCGATGTTGAGTATGTTGTCTTTAGACCAGTAGGCTGTGTCCGCCAGCGATAGACCCCTGCTCTCCTCCAGGAACTTCTCGTCATCGGTGAGCTGTATGTAGAGGTTGGCCTTGAACCTGTCCTGCAGCCATTTCGTGAAGTAGAAGGGGATTATGTGGCCGACGTGCATCGGGCCGCTCGGCCCCCTCCCTGTGTAGAGGTAGAACCCTTTTCCCGATTGATGGTCGTCGAGGACATGGTTCAAGTCCCTGTGCGAGAAGAAGATTCGGCGCCTGAGCATGTGGTTGCTCTCCCCAGCAGCCCCAATAAGCCGTTTCATCAAGTCATCGGATATCAGCTCCGTTCCAAACTCTCTGACAAGCCTCTCGTAGTCAACAGCGCCCTCGACATCCCATGGAGTAACTCTAAACTCATCCCCCGCCATACACAAAACCACCACTCAAGGCTATGTGGAGAAAGCCAAAGGCCTTAAACCGGGCCCCAAAGACAGCCACCGGACAGCAACACAATTCCCCAACAATATCATTATTTAAAGTTAAAACCCATATCCACCCTCCACAAGCCTCATCCAACTGCTGAAAAAAGGTACCCCCGGTTTCTCAGTCGGGAAACTACAGATGCTGCTCAACCTATGGATGATAGCGGCAAGTAATCAAAACAGACCAAATAGACTAGGCATAAAAATTAAAGGGGGATTTGTTTGCGGCTCTCAGGTCTTTGTCTGAGAACTTGGAAGGCTGCCTTTAACATCCGTCGGGCCAGGTGGCGGCGGTATGTATGATGGTTTTCTCCGTCTGGCGAGGCTCACAACCGTGACCACCGCTAAGATGCCGGCCGCCAACAGTGCCAAAAGTCTCTGCATGTTCATGCTGTTCAGTTCATTCTGTGTGCCCAGCAACTTCTCCTTAAGGGTGGCTACTTCGTTCTGCAAAGAATTTTTTTCAGACACCGCTTTGGAATATTCCTGAGACAATGCATCATATTTTGTTCTAGCCTCCGCTAAAGCGTCAGTCAGCTCCTTATTCCTTGACTCAAGGGTCGCTATTTCCCGGTTGGCTGCCTCCAGCTTCTGCCTGTATTCGTTTAGAGTTTTTTCCAGCGCCATGTTTGTGTTCTTAGTTTCCTCATAGAGTTCTAGATATCTCCATACCAGGGATGGCGACAGGATTAGAAACCTAGCACTAGCTATTAACTCATCGTCTAGATATGTTTTTACAGACCACACTCCGTAAAGTTCTTCACCGATATTTCCAGCTATTCGTATTCGCGACCAAGCCCACCAATCGCTGAAAGTTTTCGCCTCCTTATTTTCTATTTTGCCCGTGGTAAATAAGTCACCCCTCGGGGTATACCATTCTGTCTTAAGGAGAAACGGCCCAGTTATCGTCTTAAACTTAACATATGAATGTACGAAGTCATCAACCGAAAGAAATACAGCCATC
>OGCH01000609.1_pt1 | contig 17334 bp, 18 predicted proteins | sample 1570111 | NCBI WGS metagenome assembly OGCH01 (sample SAMN03436243, study PRJEB24508) | hot springs metagenome | biome: Desert Springs; feature: Hot Springs; material: Water | place: USA: Great Boiling Spring, Nevada | collected 2008-12-01 | depth 0 m m | reverse complement strand
CGGGCGGCCTCGAGGTGGGCGGCCTCCACCTTGAGCCCCAGCTCGGGGAGCTCGGCCAGGAAGCGCCCCGGGCCCAGGAGGTCGTAGCGGGCCTGGGCCATGGCCTTTTCCAGGTAGCGGGTGATCGCGCCCACGCCCTCAAGCATAGCAGGGAAATGGAAAAACCCCGGCGAAACCGGGGCCCAGGTGGTGCCGGGGACGGGACTCGAACCCGTACGGGGGTTATCCCCCAGCGGATTTTAAGTCCGCAGCGTCTACCATTCCGCCACCCCGGCGGGCACCTCCCATGCTACTAAAGGGGAAAGTCCCCGCCAAGCCTCAGGGTGAGGTCCGCCCCCAAGACCGCCTCCCCCGAGATGCGGTAGGGCACCCCAAGGGCCTTCCCCAGGGCCTCGGCCAGAAGCCCCGGGCCGTTTTCCAGGACCTCGGTGCGGGACGGGGGCAGGGCCACGGGATGGCGGAGGGTCCTGACCCCCAGGGGGGCGAGCCTCCTCTCCGCCCGCTCCGCCAGCTCCTCCTGCCCGGGAGCGTAGACCAGGGCCACCCTAAGCCCCTTCAGGCTCACCGCCTCCCAGGCGCCCTCCCCCAGGAAATAGTGGGCCACCAGGGTCTTCAGGGCCTTTTGGTCCACCACCCACCCCCCGTTCCCAAACCCCCCGGGGAGAAGAAGGCTCACCAGCGCCGGGCGCTTCAGGGCGAAACCCAGGAGAGCCCCCTTCTCCTCCCGGGTGAGGTCGGTCCTCACGTAAGGCTCCACCTCCGCCACCGCCCGGGGCAGGCGGAGGAGGCCCGCCGGGGAGAGGGCCTGCTCCTTGAGGGCGTGGAAGAAGGCCTGCTGGCGCTGGATGCGCCCGATGTCCCCCAGGGCGTCCTGGCGGAAGCGTAAGTACCCCTCGGCCTCTTTCCCGGAAAGCACCTGGCAGCCCGGCTTTAGGTCTATCTCCAGCCCGGCGGCGGTATCCCGGTAGCGCATGGGCCGCTCCACGCAGACCCTGACCCCACCCAAGGCGTCCACCAGGGCCTGAAGGGCCTCGAGGCTCACCACCAGGTACCGCTCGGGCCGAACCCCCACCACCCGCTCCACGGCCTCCTTCATGAGCTCCGGCCCCCCCAGGGGGCTTGCGGCGTTCACCTTGCGCCAGCCGTAGCCGGGGAGGTTCACCCAGACATCCCGGGGAACCGAGAGGACCACCACCCGGTTCTCCCTGGGGTCCAACCGGACCAGGAGGATGGTGTCCGCCAGGCCCCGGAAGCGCTCGGGGGCCCTTTTGTGGTAGCCGGCGTACTCCGGGCTGGAGCCGTAGACCAGGAGGGTGAGGGGCTCCTTCAGCCCTCCAAAGGCGGGCCAGGCCCCGTGGCGCACCAGGGGGCCTAGAAGAGGGTAGGCCCAAAGGGCTAGGGCCAAAAGGAGGGCGAGGAGGAGCACCGGGAAGACCCGCCGCACAAAGCCCCAGTCTAGCGCCTACCGGGTGAGGCGGGTTAGGGGAAGCAGTAGGTGGTGTCCGTCATCACCCGGTCCGCCCGGACCAGGCCGAAGCCGTAGCCCGTATCCCTTCCCCTAGGCCCCAAGTCCTCTGCGGTCTGGATAAGGCACTGGTAAACCTGATCCGGCGTCGGGTAGCTTCCATAAAGGCGCTGATATCGGCTCATGTAAAGGGCCACCACTCCGGAAACCATCGGGGCAGCGAAGGAGGTGCCATTGGCTCGGGCCTCCCTTCCATCGGGAGCTAAAACAACTACTTCAACCCCAGGCGCTACCAAATCCAACACAGGACCACAGTTGGAGAAAGAGGCCTTCTGCTTATTGTTATTCACGGCTCCCACGGCGATAACCAGAGCAGAGGAGGCGGGATACAAGATGCCATCTACGCCGTCGTTGCCAGCGGCAGCCACTAAAACCGCCTCCTGTTCACGAGCGTAGGCGAGGGCATCTTCCAAAAAAGGATCAACTGCCTCTCCACCTAAGGAAAGGTTGATGACCTTGGCTCCTAAGTCGGTAGCCTTCCTAACTGCATTTGCTACTGCTGTGGTCGTGATCTGGCCATCTAAAGAACGGGCCACCTTTAGAGGCAAGAGTCGCCCAAACCAGGTCACACCCGCCATCTTCTTTTGGTTGTTAGTGTCCGCTCCTATGACCGAGGCCACAGCCAAGCCATGGCTAAAGGGAGACGAAGTTACTGTGGAGGGGGTATCGTCTGTAGGGTCTATGTCGTTATCGCCAAGGTCTAGGGTTTCACCTTCCGGCAGATACCATCTAGTCGCATCCTCGTGCCCTAAATACCCCGTATCCACTACCGCGATAACAAAGTTTATATTCCCTTTTTCGTATTCCCAAGCGGACTCCAGACGTAGAAGGTCATTCAGCTGAGACCGTTGAGTGGCATAAGACGGGTCGTCGGGAGCAGTCAAGAGCCGATAGAGGTAGTTGGGCTGCACCCAGCGGGCCCCGGCCCGGAGGAGGGCCTGGGCCTTGGCCTTCTCCTGGCCCGGAGGCACTTTCACATGGAGGAAACCCCCGTCCAGGGCCCTTTGAACCTCCACCCCTTGAACCCGGGCGGCCAGGCTCTGGGGCGCAAGCCCCCCGGGAAGCACGAGAAGCTCCCCCGGCACGTGGGGGGCGGAGAAATCCCCCAGCCCTTGCGGTTCCACCAGGGCCTGGGTAGAAAGGCTTCCCGTGGGAGTGGGAACGCAGGTAGAGGCGGGCGGTGGAGGCAGGGTTTGGGGGCAGGCGGTGAGGAGCAGGGCCAGCAAGGGGAAGAGAACCAGGGGTCCTAGAGGCCTCATGGTCCCACTATACCGCCCCCAGGCTGGGCTCACTTAAGCTTTGCCTAAGGCTTCCTCCACCCTCTGGGCGGTTTTTTCCAAAAAGGCGAAGAACATGGGCCCGTAGTGGGCCAGCTCGTCCCCGTCCGTGGCGGCCACGGGAAAGTCCCAGCCCCTCTCCTGGGCCAGGGCTTTGGCCTTTTCCAGAGGATTTTTGCCCCAGGGCTTGGGCTCGTAGAGGAAGAGGTGGGGCCGCCTCTTCTTCACCTCCTCGAGGTCCGGGGCGAAGTAGGCCTGGGGCATGTCCAGGAAGATGGGCCTGAGGCCCAGGTGGAGGAGGGCCTGGGCGATGTAGCTCCCCCGGCCCACGGTGATGGGCCCCCCCAGGTCCATCTCAAAGTAGACGGTGGCCTGGAAGCGCCCCTTGAGGCGGGCGTAGCGGAGGGAAAGCTCGTGGGCGAGCTCCAGGGCCCTTTCCTCCACGTCCAGGAGGTGGCCCAGGGTGGAGAGGTTCTCCAGGATGCCGTAGGGGCTGGTGGGCAGGGGCACGGCGTAGACGGGAAAGCCCTCCTCTTTGAGCCTCAGGGCCTGCTCCCGCTGGACCCCGGTGGAAAGCAGGACCAGGTCCGGCTCCAGGCTCCTGAGGAGGTCCAGGCGGGTCTTGGTGTAGGAGGCCACCACGGGCAGGGAGAGGACCTGGGCCGGGCGGTGGCAGAAGGCGCTCCGGCCCACCAGCCTCTCGCCAAGCCCCAGGGCGAAGAGGGCGTCGGTGAGGTTGGGGGCCAGGCTCACGAGGCGCCCGAAGCGGTCGGGGAGCTCCAAGGGCCCCAGGAGCTCGTGGAAGATCCTCATCGCCTCAGGTCCAGGGCCCGGGCGTGGCCCTCGAGGCCCTCCGCCCTGGCCAAAAGGGCCCCCTTGGCGGAAAGCTCCCGCGCCGCCCCCTCGGAAAGCCCCACCACCGGGATCACCTTGAGGAAGTCCCGCAGGGCGAGGCCCCCCTGGAAGCGGGCCGTGCCCGAGGTGGGCATCACGTGGCTGGGCCCGGCGATGTAGTCCCCCAGGGCCTCGGGGCTCCCCTCCCCCAGGAAGACCCCACCGGCGTTCCGCACCCGGCCCAGCCAGGGAAGGGGATCGGAAAGGGCCAGGCAGAGGTGCTCGGGGGCGTAGAGGTTGGCGAGGTCCAGAGCCTCCTCGAGGTCCCGGGTCAGGACCAGCCCCCCCTTCTCCAGGGCCCTTCTGGCCACCTCCGCCCGGGGAAGGCCCTCCAGCTGCCGGGCGAGCTCCGCCTCCACCTTCTCCAAGAGGGCCCGGTCCGGGGAGAGGAGCCAGGGCTCGGAGTCGGGGCCGTGCTCCGCCTGGGCCAGGAGGTCGGCGGCGAGGAGCCTGGGCGAGGCGGAGCCGTCCGCCACGATCAGGGTCTCCGTGGGCCCCGCCAGGCCGTCCAGGCCCACCACCCCAAAGACCTGCCGCTTGGCCGCCACCACGTAGGCGTTGCCCGGGCCCACGATCTTGTCCACCCGGGGGATGCGCTCCGTGCCGAAGGCCAGGGCGGCGATGGCCTGCGCCCCCCCCATGGCGAAGAGGCGGTCCACCCCCGCCACCCAGGCGGCGGCCAGGACCCCGGGGTGGACCCTGGGGGGGCTCGCCACGATCACCTCCCCCACCCCCGCCACCTTGGCGGGCACGGCGCTCATGAGGAGGCTGGAGAGGAGGGGGGCGCTCCCCCCGGGCACGTAGACCCCCACCCGGGAAAGGGGCCTGACCAGCTGGCCCAGCACCCCTCCCGCCTCCGCCTTGAGGAAGCCGCCCTTGGCCTCCTCCCGGTAGAAGGCCTCTATCCGCTCCCTGGCGGTCTCCAGGGCGTCCCGGAGCTCCTCGTCCAGGTCCTCGTAGGCCTCCCGCCAGAGCCTCTTGGGGATCTCCTCCACCGGGTGGCCGTCCAGGTCCAGGCTGAAGCGGTCCAAAGCGGCGTCCCCCTCCTCCCGCACTGCGGCCAGGATTCCCCGGACGATCTCCTCTACCGTGGGGTCAAAGTCAAGCCCCCTCTTGGCAAAGCGGGCCCGCACCTCGTCCGCTTGGTAGATCATGCCTCCACTATACCCAGCGGCGGCGCCTCTTCACCTCCTCCACGCCCTCCAGCGCCGCCTCAAAGACGTGGTCCCCCACCTGCTGGGCGATGCGCACGGGGAGGCCCTCCTCTAGCTGGACCAGGGTGAGGCCGGGCCGGAGGCGGAAGTGCTGGCGGAGGCGGCCTTCCACCTCCAGGTCGGGAAGCCGCTCCACGTAAGCCCTTCCCCCGGGCATGGGAAAGCGGGCCACCTCGCCCGGGATGAGCTCCAGCTTGGGCAGGGCCAGGAGGAGGGAGAGGGGGTCGTGGTAGGGGGTGAGGTAGGGCAGGGCCAGGCTCTCCTTGCCCTGGGTCACCAGGACCACCCCCTCCTCCTCCAGGCGCTCCACGGTGAAGACCCGGGCCTCCCGGGCCTCCACCCGCTCGGCGAAGTAGCGGGAGAACCCCTCCCGGTCCGTCTCCGTCTGCCAGCGTTGCCGGGTCTTGGGAAGGGGGAGGCTCACCTCGGCGGTGAGCGTGGCCTTTACCCCCTCCTCCTTTGGGCGCACCTCCAGCCTCCCCTCCCCCGCGGGCTCCCCGGCGAAGAAGTAGCGGTACAGGTAAAGGGCGGGCCGTTCGGTCATACCCCTAGCGTACCTTGATGGTGAGGGGCGGGCCCGGCACCTCCAGGAGGTAGTCCACGGGGTCCCGGCCCGGCACCCGGATGCGCAGGCGGTAGACCCCCCCCTGGTCAAACTCCACCCTTCCCGGGGCGGTGAGGAGGACCTGGCCGGGGACCATCCTGGAACCCTCCGGCACCTCCAGGAGGATCACCTCCGCCCGCTCCGTGGGAGGGTCGGTGCGGAACTCCATCACGTACCCCTGGGAAGGGGCGGGCTTAGGGCGGAGGAAGAGCCCAAGAAGCCCCAGGAGGGCGAAAAGGAGCAGGAGCGCCAGAAGGGCCCTCCGCCCCCCTTGGGGCCTCGAGGGCTCCACCACGGGGAAGGGGGGCTCGTCCTTCTCCTCTATGCGGATCACCCGGGGGCGGCTTGGGGCCTTCTCCGCCCCCTCAGGAGGGGGGGAAGGCGTTTCCCCCTTGGCCTCCACGGGCTCCACCACCAGGCGCTTGGCCGGGGGAGGTTGGGAAAGCTTCCCTGCAGGAGGCTCTAAAGGCGCTTCCTGCAGGCCTCCCTTGGGACCTTCTTCCTTGGCCCTTTCCTCCTGGGAAGGGGGCTTGGCCTCCGGGACCAGGAGGTCCTCCATCCGGGCCTCGCCCCGTTCCAGGGCCTCGAGGGTTCCCTTGAGGGGGAAAGCCTCCCAGTCGGCGGCCAGGGCCCGGGCCAGGGCCACCAGGGCCCTTTCCGGGTCCCCCTCCAGGCCCTTTACCCCCACACCCCCAAGCCAGAGGCGCTTCCCCTTCACCAGACAAAGCTCGGGCGCCGGGGCGAAGGCCACCCCCTGGGCCTTCAGGGCCAGGAGGGTCTGGGCCAGGGTCCTCACCCAGCCCTCGAGGCGGCCTCCCTCCGCCATCCCCAGGTACTGGCTTAGGGGCACGGCCCCCAGGGGCCACTCCAGCACCCAGGCTTCCGGTAAAACCTCCAAAAGGGTCAGGACCCCCTCCCCCTCCACGGGCCTCCCTTGCGCCCCCTTTAAGACCATGACCGGCATGCCCGTGTGGGCTTCCTGGCCCTCGTACACCACCAGGTCAGCAATGCGGGCGAGAATACGCCTCAGCCAATACTTGCCTAAAACCTCCATCCCCCCAAGTATACGCACCCCCGGCTTCCGGGCTTATAATCTGCCAAAGGAAGGGCCTTTGGCCGGAAAGGAGCGGGGATGGAGTTCAAGATCACGCTGACCACGGAGGAGATCGTTAGGGGCTTGAAGCACTACCGCCGCATCGCCAAGCAGGACGTCCTCCGGGCCCCGGAGACGCCCAACCCCGAGGTCTTCCGCCGCCACGCCGAGGCCAGGCGGGAGGTCTACGCCAAGCTGGCGGAGGTGGCGGAAGCCGAGGGCCCCGAGGCTGTGGTCCAGTACGCCCTGGAACTCTACAAGTCCCTGCCCTTCGTGACCGGGACCCCGGAGGACCAGTACCCCGAGATCAAGGGCCAGGAGAACGCCTTGGAGAACTTCTTCCTCATGATCGGCCTGGACCCCAAGACCAGGCGGGAGGCCAGGAAGGCCAGGAAGCCCCTGCAATGACCCTGGAGGTCCTCGAGGCCCAGGCCAGGGCCTGCACCGCCTGCCGCCTGGCGGAAGGGCGCACCCAGGTGGTCTTCGGGGAGGGGAACCCCGACGCCAAACTCATGATCGTGGGGGAAGGCCCCGGGGAGGAGGAGGACAAAACGGGCCGCCCCTTCGTGGGCAAGGCGGGCCAGCTCCTGAACCGCATCCTGGAGGCGGCGGGCATCCCCCGGGAAAGCGTCTACATCACCAACATCGTCAAGTGCCGCCCCCCGGGTAACCGGGCCCCCTTGCCCGACGAGGCCAAGATCTGCACGGACAAGTGGCTCCTGAAGCAGATTGAGCTCGTGGCCCCCCAGATCATCGTCCCCCTGGGGGCGGTGGCCGCCGAGTTCTTCCTGGGGGAGAAGGTCTCCATCACCAAAGTGCGGGGGAAGTGGTACGAGTGGCACGGCATCAAGGTCTTCCCCATGTTCCACCCCGCCTACCTTCTGAGGAACCCGAGCCGCGCCCCGGGAAGCCCCAAGCACCTCACCTGGCTGGACATCCAGGAGGTGAAAAGGGCCCTGGAGGCCCTGCCCCCCAAGGCGGGGAGGGTCAAGCCCGTGAGCCAGGAGCCTCTCCTTTAGCGGGAAGGCCCTCCTGGGGAATAGACTGAGCCCTGCCCCCGCGCCTAGGGGTGCGGCCAAGGAGGAGCCATGTGGGTCATCCCGTTGCTGGTATTCCTGGGACTTTTCCCCGCCCAAGCGCAAAGCGTGCGGGTGGTGGCGGCCTCCGACCTCCAGTACGCCCTCCCCGAGCTGGTCCGCGCCTTCACCGCCCAAAACCCCGGGGTGAGGGTGGAGGTCATCTTCGGGTCTTCCGGCAAGCTCTACGCCCAGCTGGCCCAGGGCCTGCCCGCGGACCTCTTCTTCTCCGCCGAGGCCCGCTATCCCAAGCTCCTGGAGGAGAGGGGGCTTGCGGAACCGGGAACCCTGAGGCTCTACGCCCTGGGAAGGGTAGCCCTGTGGCTGGACCGCCGCCTGGGCCTGAAGCCGGGCCTCGAGGCCCTCAAGGACCCCCGCGTCACCCGCCTGGCCATCGCCAACCCCGTCCACGCCCCCTACGGCCGGGCCGCCGTCACCCTCCTGGAGCACCATGGCCTCCTCCTTAGGCGCCAGGACACCCCCATCCCCGGGTTTGCCCAGCTCCCTTGGGAGGCCATTCCCTGGGAGAAGCTCACCCAGGGCGTGGAGGCCTACTGGGACGCCACCCCTTTGCGCCAAGGAAAGCCCCGGTTCTCCTTCGTCTATGGGGAAAATATAAGCCAGGCGGCCCAGCTGGCCCTCGCCGCCACCCAGGCGGGGATCCTGGCCCTACCCCTGGTGGTGAACGAGAGCCTTTCCAAGCCGGGCGTCTACTGGGTGGCGCCCTCCGGAAGCCACCTGCCCCTGGAACAAAGCTACGTGGTGCTCAAAGGGCGGGCCCGCCCCGAGGTCCTGGCCTTCCACCATTTTGTGGGGGGCCTCGAGGGGCGGGCCATCCTCAAGCGCTTTGGCTTCCTGCTGCCTGGGGAGTAGGCCCATGGAGCCCGCCTTCTGGACCGCCCTCCTCCTCTCCTTCCAGGTGGCCCTCCTGGCCTCCCTTCTCCTCCTCCTCCTGGGGGTGCCCTTGGCCTGGACCCTGGCCTTCCGCCCCTTTCCCGGCAAGGTCTTCCTGGAGTCCATCGTTCTCCTGCCCCTGGTCCTTCCCCCCACGGTCCTGGGCTTTTACCTCCTCCTCTTCCTGGCCCCCGAGGGGCCCCTCTTCCGCCTCACCGGCCTTGCCTGGGCCTTTCGCTTTGAGGGGTTGGTCTTCTCCAGCCTGGTCTTCAGCCTGCCCTTCGCCCTCACCGCCTACCGGGAGGCCTTCTTGGCCCTGGACCCCAACCTCCTGGAGGTGGCCCGCACCCTGGGCGTCTCCCGGGCACGGATATGGACCCAGGTGGTCCTTCCCCTGGTCTGGCCCGGCCTCCTCTCGGGGACGCTTCTCGCCTTCGCCAAGATCCTGGGAGAGTTCGGGGTCCTCCTCATGGTGGGGGGGTCCATCCCCGGAAAGACCCAGGTGGTGAGCGTCTACCTCTACGACCTGGTGCAGGCCCTGCGCTTCGCCGAGGCCCTGAGGGCCAGCCTGGTGCTCCTGGCCTTAAGCTTCGCCCTCATCCTCAGCGTGCGGCTTCTGGAAAGGAGGTGGCGGGCGTGGAGGTCCGCTACCGGGTGAGGTGGCCCCTCACCCTGGAGGTTCGCTTCCAAATCCGGGGCTTCACCGCCCTCCTGGGGGAAAGCGGCGTGGGCAAGACCACGCTCCTGAAGGCCCTGGCGGGCCTGATCCCCGCAGAGGGCACCCCGTTTGGCGGCCTCCCGGCGGAGAAGCGGCCCGTGGGCTACCTGCCCCAGGACCTGGCCCTCTTCCCCCACATGACCGCCTGGGAAAACGTGGCCTTTCCCCTGAGGGGCAAGGACCGGAGGGAGCGGGCCCTGGCCCTCCTGGAACGGGTGGGCCTTGGGGAACACGCCAAAAAGCTCCCCAGGGCCCTCTCGGGCGGGCAGAAGCAGCGGGTGGCCCTGGCCCGGGCCCTGGCCAGGGAGCCGGCACTCCTCCTCCTGGACGAGCCCACCAGCGCCCTGGACCCCGTCACCAAGGACCGGGTCCTGGGGGAGCTGGTGGAGCTCCTGAAGCGGGAGGGGCTTCCCGCCCTGGCGGTGAGCCACGACCCCCTTTTGGCGGGGATGGCGGACTGGCTGGTGGTCCTGGGCCGGGGGCGGATCCTCCAGGAGGGCCCCCCTGAGGAGGTCCTGGCCGCCCCCGCCTCCCTGGAGGTGGCCCGGCTTTTGGGCTACGAGAACCTCTTCCCCGCGCGGGTGGTCCCCGGAGGGGTGGAGGCGGAGGGGGTGTTCCTCAGGCTTCCCCTGCCCCCTTGGGCCCGGGAAGGGGCGAGGGCCTGGCTTGGGGTGCGGGCGGCGGAGGTGATCGTGGTGCGCGAAGACCGCCCCCCGCCCGAGGGGAATGTGCTAGAGGGCTTTCTGGAGCGCCTTCACCCCGAGGGCCTAGCCTACCGGGGGGTGTTCCGGGGCGCCCTCACCCTGGAGATCCTCCTGCCCCGGCACGTGCAGGAGAGGCTCCGCCTCGAGGCGGGCAGGCCCATCCAGGTGGTCCTGAAGCCCCGCTACCTTCACCTGATGCCGGGCTAGGCGCAAAAGGGTCCCCCAGGGAAGGCCAAACTTGTTCCAAAGCCCCTTGAGGAAGAACCGGGCCTGGGCCCGCTCCAGCCCCAAGGCTTCCGCCAAGGCCCGGGGCTCGAGGTCCACGCCCCGCCCCAGGGCCAGGAGGACCTCCACCTCCCCCGGGAGGAGGCGGAGGCCATAGCGGCCCAAAAGCCCCTCCGGAAGGGTCCTGGGGTCGTCCCGCCGGGTGAGGAAGGCGAAGGCCCTGAGGTCGTAGGCCCGCACCCCCCTCCGGGTGGGCCAGAGGACCACCTCTCCCCTTTCCAGCTGGTCCAGGCCCGCCAGGCTAACCCCCGGGCCCTCCTTCCACGAAACCGAAAAACCCGCTTTCCGCAAAACCTTGTAGACCTCGCCGTAAAGCGCCAGATCCTGGGTGTGCACCACCGCTTGCAAGGACCACCTCCTTTCGTCCCTAGGCCATAGACCGCAAGGCCAGGGGGAAAGGAGGGGCCCGGGGGGCGAAGGCCTGGGATAAGGCCGCGGGGTGGCCCGGCCTTTCCTTGGGGCTTTCCCAGGCCGCCCGCAGGGGCCTTGGGGGGGCGGGCTCCGCCACCGGGGGCAGGCCCGGGGCCACCTGCAGGCCGCAGAAGAGGGAGTGGTCCAGGTCCTTCTCCTCCCCCGGGGTCTGGCACAGGTCGGCCCCCAGGGAGGGGTTTTGGACCCGCATGAGGTACATCTGCAGGGCCACCCCGGTGGAGGCCACCAGGGCGAGGGCCACGTAGAGGCCCGCGAGCGCCCCCCTCAGGCGCATGGCCCCAGCCTAGCAGGCTTCCTTTTCCCTTGTAAAGTGAAGGGGTATGGCGGTTCGGGGCACCAAGGACCTCTTCGGCAGGGAGCTCAGGCTTCACCAGCGCATCGTGGACACCGCCAAGAGGGTGCTGGAGGCGGCGGGGGCCATAGAGCTCATCACCCCCATCTTTGAGGAAACCCAGGTCTTTGAAAAAGGCGTGGGGGCGGCCACGGACATCGTGCGCAAGGAAATGTTCACCTTCCAGGACCGGGGAGGGCGCTCCCTCACCCTGCGCCCCGAGGGCACCGCCGCCATGGTGCGGGCCTACCTGGAGCACGGGATGAAGGTCTGGCCTAAGCCCGTGAGGCTCTGGATGGCGGGGCCCATGTTCCGGGCGGAGAGGCCCCAGAAGGGGCGCCACCGCCAGTTCCACCAGGTGAACTACGAGGCTTTAGGCTCGGAAAGCCCCATCCTGGACGCCGAGGCCATCGTCCTCCTCTACGAGAGCCTCAAGGAGCTGGGCCTGAGGCGCCTTTCGGTGAAGCTCTCCTCCGTGGGGGACCCGGAGGACCGGGCCCGGTACAACGCCTACCTCCGGGAGGTCCTCACCCCCCACAAGGAGGCGCTTTCCGAGGATTCCCAAGAGAGGCTGGAGCTTAACCCCATGCGCATCCTGGACTCCAAGAGCGAGAAGGACCAGGCCCTCCTCAAGGAGCTTGGGGTGAAGCCCATGCTGGACTTCCTGGGGGAGGAGGCCCGGGCCCACCTGAAGGCGGTGGAGCGCCACCTCTCCCGGCTTCAGGTGCCCTACGAGCTGGAGCCCACTTTGGTGCGGGGGCTGGACTACTACGTGCGCACCGCCTTTGAGGTCCACCACCAGGAGATCGGGGCCCAGTCCGCCCTGGGGGGCGGGGGGCGGTACGACGGGCTTTCCGAGCTCCTGGGGGGGCCCCGGGTGCCCGGGGTGGGCTTCGCCTTCGGGGTGGAGCGGGTGGCCTTGGCCCTCGAGGCCGAGGGCTTCGCCCTCCCTGAGGAGAAGGGCCCCGACCTCTACCTCATCCCCCTCCTGGAAGAGGCCGTGGACGAAGCCTTCTACGTGGCCGAGACCCTGAGGCCCAGGCTACGGGTGGAGTACGCCCTCACCCCCAAGAAGCCCGGCAAGGGGGTGGAGGAGGCCCTGAAGCGAGGAGCGGCCTTCGCGGGGTTTTTGGGCGAGGAGGAGCTTAGGGCGGGGGAGCTCACCTTAAAGCGCCTCGCCACCGGGGAGCAGGTGCGCCTCCCCTACCAGGAGGTGGGGGGCTTTCTCCTCTCCGCCTTGGCCTAAGCATCCTGTAAGCTTTAGGGGATTATGCGCCGCACCCACTACGCCGGGAGCCTTAGGGAAGAGCACGTGGGGCAGGAGGTGGTCCTCGAGGGCTGGGTGAACCGCCGCCGGGACCTGGGAGGGCTCATCTTCCTGGACCTGAGAGACCGGGAGGGCGTGGTCCAGCTCGTGGCCCACCCGGAAAGCCCCGCCTACGAGGTGGCGGAAAGGGTGCGCTCGGAGTGGGTGGTGCGGGCCCAGGGGGTGGTGCGCCTCCGCCCCGAGCCCAACCCCCGCCTGGCCACGGGGGCCGTGGAGGTGGAGCTAAAGGCCCTGGAGGTCCTGGCCGAGGCCAAGACCCCGCCCTTCCCCGTGGACGCCGGCTGGCGGGGGGAGGAGGAGAAGGAAGCGGGCGAGGAGCTTCGCCTCCGGTACCGCTACCTGGACCTGCGCCGGAAAAAGATGCAGGAAAACCTCCGCCTCCGCCACCGGGTCATCAAGGCCATCTGGGACTACCTGGACCGGGAGGGGTTCATCCAGGTGGAAACCCCCTTCCTCACCAAGAGCACCCCGGAAGGGGCCCGGGACTTCCTGGTCCCCTACCGCCAGGAGCCGGGCCTCTTCTACGCCCTGCCCCAGTCCCCCCAGCTTTTCAAGCAGATGCTCATGGTGGCGGGCTTTGACCGCTACTTCCAGATCGCCCGCTGCTTCCGGGACGAGGACCTGAGGGCGGACCGCCAGCCGGACTTCACCCAGATGGACCTGGAGATGAGCTTCGTGGAGGTGGAGGACATCCTGGCCCTCAACGAGGGGCTCATGGCCCACGTCTTCCGCGAGGCCCTGGGGGTGGAGCTTCCCCTCCCCTTCCCCCGCCTCCCCTACCAGGAGGCCATGGAGCGGTTTGGCTCCGACAAGCCCGACCTCCGCTTCGGCCTCGAGCTCAAGGAGGTGGGCCCCCTCTTCCGGGAAAGCCCCTTTGACCTCTTCCGCCAGGCGGAGAGGGTCAAGGCCCTGAGGGTCCCCAAGGCCCTCTCCCGCAAGGAGATCGCCTTCTTGGAGGAGGAAGCCAAGCGCCGGGGGGCGGGGGGCCTGGCCTGGGCCCGGGTGGAGGAGGGGGGCTTCGCAGGGGGGGTGGGCAAGCACCTGGAGCCCGTGCGGGAGGCCCTCCTCCAGGCCACGGAAGCCCAGCCCGGGGACACGCTCCTCTTCGTGGCCGGGCCCTTCAAGGTGGCCGCGGAGGCCCTGGGGGCGGTGCGCCTCCTCCTCGCCGACCTCCTGGAGCTCAAGCGGGAGGGGTTCCGCTTCCTGTGGGTGGTGGACTTCCCCCTCCTGGAGTGGGACGGGGAGCGGGGCGGGTGGACCTACATGCACCACCCCTTCACCAGCCCCCACCCCGAGGACCTGCCCCTCCTGGAGGAGGACCCGGGTAGGGTGCGGGCCCTGGCCTACGACCTGGTGCTCAATGGGGTGGAGGTGGGCGGGGGGTCCATCCGCATCCACGACCCCAAGCTCCAGGCCCGGGTCTTCGCCCTCTTGGGCATCGGGGAGGAGGAGCAAAAGGAGAAGTTTGGCTTTTTCCTGGAGGCCCTCACCTACGGGGCCCCGCCCCACGGGGGCATCGCCTGGGGCCTGGACCGCCTCCTGGCCCTCATGACGAATAGCCCCTCCATCCGCGAGGTCATCGCCTTCCCCAAGAACAAGGAGGGCAAGGACCCCCTCACTGGGGCCCCGAGCCCGGTGCCGGAGGAGCAACTCCTGGAGCTGGGACTCAAGGTGATCCGCCATGGCTAGGATTCCTTACGTGCTCGTGGACGCCTTCGCCCCCGCCCCCGGGGCGGGGAACCGGGTGGCCATCGTCCTGGACGCCCGGGGCATGACCCTCGAGGAAATGGCCCGGGTGGCGGGGCGGCTGGGGGAGCCGGAGACCGCCTTCCTCACGGAAAGGCGGGGCACCACCTTTGGGGTGCGCTTCTTCACCCCCTCGGGGGAGGTGGAGTTCTCCGGCCACGCCGCGGTGGCCCTGGGCCTCACCCTGGTGCGCCTGGGCCTGGCCCCGGAAGGGGTGGGCCGGCTTTACCTCCACACGCCCACGGAGGCCCTGCCCGTGGAGGTGGTCTACGAGGAAGGGGAGCCCAAAAAGGCCTGGGTCCGGGGGCCTACCCCCCGCTTCCGGGACCTCCCCCCCTTCGCCCTCCTGAAGGAGGCCCTCGAGGCCCTGGGCACCAACGAGCGCTACCTCCACCGGGGCCTCCCCTATGGCGTCGCCTTCACTGGCCTCTGGAGCCTCTTCGTGCCCCTCGTGGCCCCCGGCGTGGTGGACGCCCTGGAGCCGGAGATGCCCGCCCTCCTGGAGGTCTCCCGCAAGCTGGAGGTGGCCACGGTCCACGCCTACGCCCCCATGGGGCCAAGGAGCTTCTACGCCCGGGACTTCGCCCCCCTTCTTGGCATCCCCGAGGACCCGGTCACGGGCTCGGCCAACGCCGCCTTAGGGGCCCTCCTGGCCCGCTCCGGGGTGGTCCCCAGGCGGGAGGGGGAGGTGCGCCTCACCATCTACCAGGGGCACCGCCTGGGGAACCCGGGGGTAGTGGAGGTCCTGGTGGAGTACAGCCCCACGGGCCTCCCCTACGCGGTGAAGATCGGGGGGGAGGCGGCCATCGTGGCCTCGGGGGAGCTCTAAATACTCCGCCGGGGCAAGAGCCCAAAAAGCGCGTAGCCCATGGGCGGCAACTTTGTGTTCAGGCTGGTCTTCGTGGACGTGGACGGCACCCTGGTGGGGAAGGACGGGGTGCCCCCTTGCGTCTGGCCCCGGGTGGAGGCCCTGAGGGCCAAAGGGGTCCGCCTCAGCCTCATCACCGGGAGGCCAGGAAGGGGGGAAACCCTGGGCTACGCCCGGCGGCTGGACCCCACGGGCCTCCACGTCTTTGAGTCCGGGGCCGTGGTCCTGGCCCTCTCCCAGGACCCCCACGGGCCCCCCGCCACCCCCTTCCAGGTGGAAGCCCTCCCCCAGGGGGCGGCCCAAGAGGCCATCCGCCTGGCCCGGAGGCTGGGCCTGCCCCTCGAGGGCTACACCGCCCAAGGGGGCTTCTACGTGGAGGGCGATAGCCCCCTCCTCCAAGCCCACCAGGACCTCCTAGGCCTAAAGGCGGAAGGGGCGGACCTCCTAAGGCTGGAAGAGCCCCTGGTGCGCCTCCAGGTCCTGGCGGACGCCCACGCCCCTTTGGGGGCCCTCCTGGACAGCCTCTCCCCGGAGCTCGCAGCGCACATCGCCGAAAGCCCCAAGATGCCCGGGGTCCGCTTCGTCTCCCTCACCAAAAGGGGCGTGAGCAAGCTCTCCGCCGCCCAGTTGGTGGCCGAGGCCCACGGCCTCTCCCTGGCGGCGTGCGCCATGGTGGGGGACGGGGAGAACGATCTGGAGCTGATCCGGGCCGTGGGCCTGGGCATCGCCATGGGAAACGCCCCGGAGAACGTGAAGCGGGCCGCCCAAAGGGTGGTGGCCCCCGTGGAGGCCTGCGGCCTGGCGGAGGCTTTGGACCTCCTGGGGTAGACTACCGGAGGTATGCGGGTTTTCATTGACGAGATCGCCCGCCACGAGGGAGAGGAGGTGGAGCTCAGGGGCTGGGTCTACGGGAAGCGCTCCAAGGGCAGGATCCACTTCCTCATCCTCCGGGACGGCACCGGCTTCCTGCAGGCCACGGTGGTGAAGGGGGAGGTCCCCGAGGAGGTCTTCCAAAAGGCGGACCACCTGCCCCAGGAAACCGCCCTCAAGGTCTTTGGCCTGGTGCGCAAGGACGAGCGCGCCCCCGGGGGGTTTGAGCTCGCTGTGCGGAACCTGGAGGTGGTGAGCCTCCCCCAGGGGGAGTACCCCATCGGCCCCAAGGAGCACGGCATTGACTTCCTCATGGACCACCGCCACCTCTGGCTCCGCCACCGCCGGCCCTTCGCCGTGATGCGCATCCGGGACGAGCTGGAAAGGGCCATCCACGAGTTCTTTGGGCAAAGGGGCTTCCTGCGCTTTGACGCCCCCATCCTCACCCCTAGCGCCGTGGAGGGCACCACGGACCTCTTTGAGGTGGACCTCTTTGACGGGGAGAAGGCCTACCTCTCCCAGTCGGGCCAGCTTTACGCCGAGGCGGGGGCCATGGCCTTCGCCAAGGTCTACACCTTCGGCCCCACCTTCCGGGCGGAAAGGAGCAAGACCCGGCGCCACCTCCTGGAGTTCTGGATGGTGGAGCCTGAGGTGGCCTTCATGACCCACGAGGAAAACATGGCCCTGCAGGAGGAGCTGGTGAGCTTCCTGGTGGGCCGGGTCCTGGAGAGGCGGGCCAGGGAGCTGGAGATGCTAGGAAGGGACCCCAAGGCCCTGGAGCCCGCCGCCCAGGGCAACTACCCCCGCCTCACCTACAAGGAGGCCGTGGCCCTGGTGAACCGCCTGGCCGAGCAAGACCCCGAGGTCCCCCCCCTCCCCCACGGGGAGGACTTCGGGGCCCCCCACGAGGCCGCCTTAAGCCGCCAGTTTGACCGCCCCCTCTTCGTGGAGCGCTACCCCGCCCGCATCAAGGCCTTCTACATGGAGCCCGACCCCGAGGACCCCGAGCTGGTCTTAAACGATGACCTCCTGGCCCCGGAGGGCTACGGGGAGATCATCGGGGGAAGCCAGAGGATCCACGACCTGGAGCTCTTAAGGCGCAAGATTCGGGAGTTTGGCCTCCCCGAGGAGGTCTACGAGTGGTACCTGGACCTGAGGCGCTTCGGGAGCGTGCCCCACTCGGGGTTTGGCCTCGGCCTAGAGCGCACCGTGGCCTGGGTCTGCGGCCTCGCCCACGTGCGGGAGGCCATCCCCTTCCCCAGGATGTACACCCGCATGCGCCCCTGAGGCGAGGGGCTAGGGGATGTGCTGATATGGCTGCGTGCGCACCACCCTAGACCTCCCCGACGCCCTTTACCGCCGTCTGAAGCTCCAGGCGGCCAAGGAAGGGAAGACCCTAAAGGAGCTGGTCATCCGTTACCTGGAGGAGGGCCTCAGCCGGAAGGCCCCCTCCAAAAGGCCCCTCCCTCAGGTCCC
>OGCH01000598.1_pt1 | contig 17519 bp, 13 predicted proteins | sample 1570111 | NCBI WGS metagenome assembly OGCH01 (sample SAMN03436243, study PRJEB24508) | hot springs metagenome | biome: Desert Springs; feature: Hot Springs; material: Water | place: USA: Great Boiling Spring, Nevada | collected 2008-12-01 | depth 0 m m | reverse complement strand
ACCCGTCCCGAAGCCATCAAATTGGCTCCGGTTATCCGAGAGTTATGGAAATATTCTGACCGGACGGTGTGCAAAATATGTGTCACTGCCCAGCATCGGCAGATGCTGGATCAGGTGCTGCGGCTCTTTGAAATCAAGCCCGATTACGACCTGAACGTGATGGAAGACAACCAATCTCCCACCCAGGTGGCTGCAGCGGTCCTGGCCCGGCTGGAGCCGATCCTGCAGCAGGAACGGCCCGACTGGATGTTGGTCCAAGGGGATACCACCACCGTGGCGGCGGCCTCCCTGGCGGCCTTTTATGCTAGGGTGAAAGTGGGGCACGTTGAGGCAGGCCTGCGTACTTACGATAAATGGCAACCTTTCCCCGAGGAGATCAACCGCCGGGTAGCGGGCGTCATCGCCGACCTGCATTTCGCCCCCACCGAGCGGGCCCGTCAGAACTTGCTGCGCGAAGGTGTGCCCGCTGAGCGTATCCTCGTCACAGGGAATCCAGTGATTGATGCCTTGCATTGGGTGGCTGCCTTACCATCACCGCCCGAAGTAATTGAACTTCTTGGGCGTTTGGGCATGCCTGCAAAAGAAGATTTTCTACCTGCTTCTAACCCTATTCGCCTGATTCTGGTGACCGCCCATCGTCGGGAGAACTTTGGCTGGCCTCTGGAGAATATCTGCCTGGCCTTACGCGATATTGCGGAGCACTACAGGAGAGAGGTGCACATCGTATACCCGGTGCACCTGAACCCCAATGTGTGGGAACCAGTGCATCGGTTGTTAGGGGATGTGCCTAACATTACTTTGGTTCCACCGCTGGATTACTTGTCTTTAGTGCATCTTATGAAGCGATCTTACCTGGTCTTGACTGACTCTGGCGGTATTCAGGAGGAGGCGCCCAGTCTCGGCAAGCCGGTATTGGTGTTGCGAGAGGTGACGGAGCGACCGGAAGGGGTGGAGGCAGGGACGGTGCGTGTGGTTGGTGTGGAAAGGGAAACCATTGTGCGGGAGACCGTTCGCCTGTTGGAGGACAGCCGGGCATACCAGGCGATGGCTTCGGCAGTGAACCCATACGGAGATGGCCACGCCGCAGAACGGATTGTGGCAGCATTATTGGGGGAAAGGGTAGCACCTTTTGAACCAGTTGGGATGCCGAAGTCTGCTTGAGTCCCTTGGGTTAAGTCAAAATGATGTCGGTGCGGACGCGTACGTTGGTGATTGAAGTCGTAGATGTCCAGGGCCACTGCCCTGTTTACAAAAAGGGCGACCGTTTCCGCATTGAGGAGGGATATAAACTGGTTAGTGACCGGCCAATATGCCTGCACGCTCTGCAATCGGTAGTCCCGTACTATGCGGCACTCAGTCGGGGGATTCTCCCTGGTGACCTGGGCCTGGCTGGTCCCGATGGCGCCGCCTACGTGCAGTGCCTGGATCCGCAACGTTACACAGGCGGCGGAACCGTCACATTCCGCGTTGCGCTTATGGAGGGAACTTGAAGAAGATTTGCGTCCTTGGGCTTGGTTACATTGGATTGCCCACCGCTGCGATGTTCGCCACCCATGGCTTTCAGGTGGTGGGGGTGGACATCAATGAGCGGGTGGTGGAGACCCTTAATAAGGGTGAGGTGCACATCCACGAGCCCGGGTTCAAGACCCTGGTCCAGGCAGCATTGAAGAGCGGCAACCTGCGCGTGGCCTGTGAGCCTGAGCCTGCCGATGTCTTTATCATCGCCGTACCCACCCCCTTGCGTAAAGGTTCGGAGGAGCAGAGGAGCGAGGGAGCGGAGGGGAATGCGGCTCTGCACAAGAAGGCGGACTTGAGTTATGTGATCGCTGCTGCCGAGTCCATCGTCCCCCACCTGCGCCCCGGCAATCTGGTGGTGCTGGAGTCCACCGTCCCGCCCGGCACCACTGTGGAGGTCCTCGTTCCCATCCTGGAGCGCTCCGGCCTCCGGGTGAGCAGGGAAGCGGAGGAGATGAGGAGCACGGGAGCAGGGGAGCAGAGGAGCGAGGGAGATTTCTCCTCTGCGCCTCAGCACCTCTGTACCTCCGCACTGTACGTCGCCCATTGCCCTGAGCGGGTGCTCCCCGGTCGCATCCTGGAGGAACTGGTACGCAATGACCGGGTGATCGGTGGGGTGGACCGGGCTTCCGCAGAGATGGCAAAGGCGCTGTATGCCTCGTTCGTAGAAGGCGAAATCTTCCTCACTTATGCTACCACGGCGGAGTTGGTCAAGTTAATGGAGAACACCTATCGGGACGTGAACATCGCCCTGGCCAATGAGTTTGCCCTGGTAGCGGAGCGACTGGGAATCAATGTGTGGGAAGCCATAGAACTGGCGAACCGCCACCCGCGGGTGAACATCCTGAAGCCCGGTCCCGGCGTGGGTGGCCACTGTATCGCAGTTGACCCCTGGTTCATCGTTCAGGTCGCGCCGGAAGTGACGCCGCTCATCCAGACCGCCCGGCGGGTGAACGACAGCATGCCCGCGCATGTGGTGGAACTGGTGAAACGTGCCCTTATAGAGTACAAGAGTAGAGACCAGGAAGAGGAAACCGAGGATGAACTTCTCTCCCCCGTTTCTGGTCCCCCGTCTCACCGGATCGCCGTACTGGGCCTGGCCTACAAGGCCAACGTGGATGACGTGCGGGAAAGCCCGGCGTTACGGGTAGTGGAATGCCTGGCGGCCTTAGGCTATGAACTGCGTCTCTGTGATCCCCACGTCAACGCGGTCCTTCCCTGGCCCCTCCTGCCCCTTTTGGAGGCAGTGAGGGGAGCCGACTGCCTGGTGCTTTTGACGGATCACGCTGAGTTTGCGGCGCTTAAGCCGCAAGTCGTGGGGCCTTTAATGCGGCATCGTCGGGTGGTGGACACGCGGGGCTGTCTCAATCTACAGGAGTGGGTGGCGGAGGGGTTCCAGGTGATGGTCTTGGGAGATAGGAAGGCGAGGGAGCAAGGGGGATAAGGAGCAAAGGAGCGGAAGAGCAAAGGAGAGTTCGTTTCTGTGTCCCAGCACCTATGCTCCCTTGCCCAATTCTGGAGGCTGGGACGGCCTGGCTGGCAGGGATTGAACCGGGGAGAATCGTAGCGGAGACTGCTCATCTATTAGAGGACAGTCAGGTCTATAAAGAGATGGCCCGCTCGGCAAACCCTGTGGGAATGGACAGGCTGGCATCCGGAGCGGAGGAGCGGAAGCGAATTTCCTTTGCACCCTTGGCTCCGTGCTCCCCAGTTCAGAAGGCTGGGAGAAGTTCTATGCCGAGCGGGTGGCATGGCCTATGGCCGGCATTACCCAATGAAGATGCATATCGTCCGCTATGAAGGCATGAACTATGGCTGAGCATTTTGTCTTGAAGCCGAATTCGCATGTCCATATTATTGGAACAGTCTTGCGGAGTTCAGTGGCCAAAAATGCCGCATCTTTGTATGCTATCCAGTTTGCCAATTATATTTTACCCCTGATTACAGTTCCCTATCTGGTCCGGGTATTGGGACCCGCCGGATACGGTGCAGTAGCGTTCGGACAAGGGCTGATTAACTATATTATGCTCTTTGTGGAGTACGGTTTTGATTGGTCAGCCACAAGAAAGATTTCGGTCTACCGGAATGACCCGCAAGCGGTGAATGCTACGGCGCTTTGCGTCTGGGCGGCCAAGGGCTTTCTGGCGCTCATAAGTTTTGGGGTTCTTTTGGCCCTGGCAGGAATAGTTCCAAGGTTAAGCGAAGAATTTCTTTTGATTATGATACTTTATGGCATTGTCTTGGGCAATGTGCTCTTTCCAACCTGGCTGTTCCAGGGGATGGAGCGCATGGTGGCTATTTCCATTATCAACCTGGGGATGAAACTGGCAGTACTGGTAGGCGTATTCACTTTTATCCGAAAACCGGAGCACTACTTGCTTTACGCGGGCCTCATGAGTTTCGGGGCGGTCCTGTCCGGAATGACCGGCATGATTGTGGCTTTCCGGATGTTTCGCTTGCGGCTCAACAGGGTCGCATGGTCTGGGGTATGGGAGACCTTGAAGGAGGGATGGATTCTTTTCCTGTCAAAAGCGTCGGTAAGTCTTTATACAGCCGGGAATGCTTTCATCCTTGGGATGTTGACCAACAACACAGCTGTGGGCTACTACAGCGCTGCGGAGAAAATTGTGAAGAGCATATTAGGTTTGCTTAGTCCGATTGCTCAGGCGGCCTATCCCAGGTTCAGCAAGTTGGCAGCAGAGTCCATAGATCAGACTTTGGCCTGGGGCCGTCGGATGCTTGCTATAATGGGGGGAATAGGGTTTTTGTTGATGGTTGGGGTTCTGTCGGGTGCTCCATTTATTTCAGCCTTGCTACTTGGACCGAGGTTTGCACCGTCTATTGCCGTAATGCGCGTGTTGGCTCCAATCATCTTCTTAATCGCGTTGAGCAATGTTCTGGGCATCCAGCTGATGCTTCCTCTGGGCAGGGATAGGGCCTTCACACTCATTCTTTTCGGTGCCGGGCTTATAAACCTCGTATTAGCGGCGATCCTTGCCCCACTGTGGGAGGCGTTGGGCATGGCTGTTGCCGTCTTGATCAGTGAGTTGTTTGTTACCGTCACAATGTTTGTCTATCTCTATGGTAATAACAATAATGTGATAGCCCCGAGCGGAAGGCCAAGAGTATGAGCGGAATTTTAGGGGCCGGTATGACCGGGCTGGCGGCCGGGTACGCTTCTGGTTTACCTGTATACGAGGCCACTAAGAGCCCAGGGGGTATCTGTTCTTCATACTATATGCGCCCCGGCTCTGGAGAGCGCCTATCTCAGGCGCCCGAGGACGGCGAGGCATACCGCTTTGAAATCGGCGGCGGCCACTGGATTTTCGGCGGCGATCCGCTGGTGATGCGCTTCATCCGTTTGCTGACGCCAGTGAAATCATACATCCGCCGTTCGGCGGTATATTTCCCGGAACAAGAGCTGCTCGTGCCGTATCCTCTTCAGAACCACCTGCGCTATCTGGGCCAAAAAGTAGCGGCGCAGGTACTCCAGGAGATGGTTGATGCGCAGCAGACCAGAAAGGAAGTGGTCACAATGGCCGACTGGCTTCGCGCCAATTTCGGTCCTACCCTGTGCGAACTCTTTTTCGAGCCATTCCACGAACTATACACGGCAGGCCTCTTTCGGCAGATTGCGCCCCAGGACGCCTACAAAACGCCGGTGGACCTCTCCCTGGTCATCCGGGGGGCATTTGACGACGTCCCACCGGTAGGTTACAATGCGATCTTTGTTTACCCAGAGGAAGGCCTGAACGTCCTGGCCCAACGGATGGCCGAGCGGTGCCGGATCCAGTATGGCAAACGAGTCGTGAAGATTGATGTGGGAAACCATGAACTCTTCTTTGAAGACGGGACCAGCATAAGATATGAAACCCTCATTTCAACCCTGCCTTTAAACCAGGTGCTGGAAATGACGGGCCTTGAGGTGGGTGAGCCAGCGGATCCGTACACTTCCGTGATGGTGCTGAACATCGGGGCGCAGCGAGGCCCAAAGTGTCCGAATGACCATTGGGTCTATGTTCCCAGGAGCAGGGCAGGCTTCCATCGGGTGGGCTTCTACAGCAATGTGGACGTGTCCTTCTTGCCCAAGAGCGCGCGGGAGCGTAATGATCGAGTCAGCATCTATGTAGAGCGCGCTTACCCAGGCGGCCGGCGACCGAACGATACCGAGGTGGATGAATATTGTCAAACTGCCATTGCAGAGCTTCAGAGTTGGGGCTGGATTGGCGAGGTGGAGGTTGCGGATGCCACGTGGATTGAGGTAGCCTACACCTGGTCGTGGCCTGGCTCCAAATGGCGACAGAGGGCGCTTAAAGCCCTGGATGAGTGCAGCATTTATCAGGTGGGGCGGTATGCCCGCTGGGTGTTCCAGGGGATCGCAGATTCGATAAGGGATGGGTTGATAGCTGGTTCAGTTCTAAAAGCCTCACCAAAAGCTAGTCTTGGTTGATTTTAGAGTCCGGGGGGCGAAGTCAGTGTATTTCCGGGGTAGTAATGAGATGCCAAGGCATGACAATACTTGCATCATCGTTATAGATTTATTCCAGCTACATAGGTTTAGCGGTGGATACCTACGGTTCGCAAGTGTGTTGATAAAGGCGTTACGCAGGGCGATTGAGGAAGAGTTTGGATCGAGTGGGCTTATAGTGGCGCTAGTTCGAAGGGACTGGGCGCAAATGGCGGAAGCCGAGGCATTACGGGAAAACGCGGACGTTCGGGAGGTATATTGTCCGCGCGGGTGGATGAATCTGCTCAAGCGTGAATTATTAATATGGAAATATAGTAAGCACTATCCCACGAGCATCTCGGTATTCCCGGGAAACTTCGCCACCTATGCATATGTTCCCCGAAACAGTATCGTAGTGGTTCACGATGTAAAGTTCGCTGACTTACCAAACACGGTTCCGCCACCTAAACGGCTGCTTCGGCGGATTCTGGTCGGGCGATCTCTAGGAAAGGCAGCCAAGATTGTGGCAATAACTTACTACACCCGAGAACGTCTTCTCTCTTTGTACGGGGGCCAGCTTGTACGGAAAGTATCTGTGGTGCGCACGGCGTTTGATGAGACGCTACTGGCGATACCTCCTGATCTGAGAGTCCTCAATGCGCTCGGATTGGCATCAAGAAGCTTCTTTCTGACTGTCGCGACTCGTCAACCACACAAAAACGTCGATACCTTAATTGATGTGTTTCAGCATCTTCGAGGGGAGCGATTAGTCGTGGTAGGGGACGGCGGCTCAAATAGGCCAATTCCAAACAATGTTGTGCATGTCGGACATGTCCCTGACAAGGTTCTGGCAACGCTGTATGCGCACGCAAAAGGGTTTTTATTTGCCTCGCTGTACGAGGGGCTAGGTTTACCGGTGCTGGAGGCCGGCGCTTTTGGGCTGCCAGTAATCTGCTCCAATTTACCTCCGCTTAGAGAAATTACAGGCGGACATGCTGTGGCTTACATAGAGACTCCTACGAGCCTGAGCGAGTGGGTTAGTGTGTTAACAAAATTTCGCTTTGAGGAAATGCAGTACGTTGGTTACAAATTACGTCGTTTTGTGCTAAGGGAGTTCTCGATGGATCGCATGATCCTTGGTTATAAAAACGTGCTAAGGGAGCTTCGTGAAACATGAGCTATTTACAGCAGAATCTTGGCTTTAGTCTTATATTGGCAACGTTAGGAGACCGGCTGCAGTTGTTAGGCAGACTTCTTGATTCCCTTGCTTCCCAAATAGAACAAGGAGTTGATGTCGAGCTTATAGTGGTTGAACAGTCAGACAGGCCACGGCTATGGGAAAAAGCCCTTAGGTCATGGAGAAACCGGGACCGGATCATTTATAAACACGTTAATTGGCGTGGGCTGTCCGCTGCAAGGAATTTCGGACTCACTCTGGCAACCAAACCATTCATTGGTTTCCCAGATGATGACTGCTGGTACCCTCCGAATTTGCTTGTGAAGATAGGTAAATTACTACAAAATGGCCTAGACATCGTTGGAGTTAGGCACGGGCCTCGCGCGGCTTGTTGTATTGACGCGTTCCAGTTCAAGGTTATCGGAGTGAGGGAAGCCAGAGAGCTTTTCAGATTACCGGCTTTTGGGCTGTTCTTTCGTCGTCATGTTTTTATCGAATTAGGCGGCTTTGACGAGCAACTTGGGCTAGGGCGGGAGATCGGAGCAGGAGAAGAAACGGACTTGCTCGTGCGAGCCTACCTTCGTGGTATGAAAATAGCGGTTGTCTCAGGATGCACAATCGGTCACCCGACATTAGACGTGACAAAACTTGATTATCGTCGCGGTCGGGCTTACGGTTTAGGATTTGGGGTCATATGTCGTCGGTATGTAAGATACCTGCCCCTGACTATTGCGTTGATATTTATGGAGCGTTGCTTCACTGATATAAGCTCGGCCATAGTGCGGGGACTTTTGAAGCTCGACAGGGCAAGAACGGTGTACGATCTCGCCAAATTGAGTGGCCGGCTCCATGGTTTCTTCTTGACGCATTCGGGACTTGATAGGCCACACGATTCTGGTGACCGTCTACTCCATGACTAAGAACAGCACCCGTTGCTGCGACCTGGAAGGGACTATCTGGATCGGATCAAAAAAGAGCGGATCGTCGCTCGATTGGTTAACTGCATTCGCTCATGCAATTTAAGCGTAGTGCTATGGCTGCTTGAAAAAGCTGATGGAGTCATGGTTTCGCAGGAGATAGACCATGGCGCTTGGCCTTTTTCGTAGGTTGGTCGCGCCTTACATATTCTTGCCCTTACTCTATGTCACAGGTACTATGGCATACCTGTTTATGTCGATTATAAATGTAGACTTTCCCTTCCGGTATCATGCAGAGTATACTGTCGGCCTTTTTAAGGTTGGCGCATTTTATGTCCTCTTAGCGTCGTGCAGCTTTATCAGCTATGCTGTCAGTCTTCAATGGCTTCGTTGTCCATACGCTACTGCCGGTGTGTCAGCATGGGCGTTCGCTGCTCGACGACTGGCACGGATGCTCATGGTGATGGGTGTGATTACAATACTTATCTATACTTACTTGGTGATATCAGATTTTGGCGTAGATCGGATATGGACGGATATAATTTTGGGGAACAAACAGCTAGGGATTTTGACACGCTATAAAGAGCGTATCCCTTTTATAGGGGCTTTTCACTTCCTTCTCCCGACAGCTGCTACGCTGTATGCGATATGTCAATTTCATAAAGGATTGCGCATTTCGGCGCTGGAGTGGTCCATTTTGTTGGGGATTTCGGTACTCAGATCTTTTGTCAGTGTAGCCAGGTTATACATAGTTTGGACCATCTTACCTATCATCATTGTGGGTTTATCTAGCCCCGATTTCAGGGTGCGCAAGCGCATGGGTATGAGGAGCATCATCGGGGCTATTGTATTCGTGGGATTCTTTACGTTGCAGGGTGTGCTTCGAAGTTACCGCGATGGAAGTTGGGGTTCGGTGGCTGTTTATGGAGGAACAATGTTATTGTACTACCTAGTAGGGGGTCTACACTATTCCGCGGTGCTAGGGAGTTCAGGTTCTCCTTACTCTTTCCCGATCGAATCAACTCGGTGGCTACAAACAATTGGGACTTCGTCTCAGTGGGAGCGCTCAATAGATTATGATGCTTTCCAAGCAACGTATGGTTTACCCTCTTTTAATACGTATGGCCTTTTTGGAACTCTGTATTTGGATTTTGGGGACTGGGTGTTTGCTGTGGCCATGTTTATAGGATTGTGGCTAGGTATACTATACGCTTTGTACCGTAGAAAGTGTGTGTCTGGTTTGATTCTATATTCGGTTGTGTTCCCGTATCTAGCCGACTCTCTGCGTATCAATGCGTTTGTAGTTACACAGGGTGTCATTCCGATAGCAACAGGCATCATGTCGGCGGTAATACTTGGCTTGCACCTAAGGATAAGGAGAAAAAGGGGATAAGCGAGGAGCGGCCTGATTAAATGGATCGTCGCATCGTTGTTTTTAGCAGCTCACCATTAAGAGCCCGAGGCGGAGGCCCGTCCACTTATTTGTGGAACCTCCGGATGGGTATCTGTAGACTTGGGACAGAGATAGGCAACTTGGTCGCTTTTGCTGTCCCAGAAACAGTTGAGCGGTCCGATAGGGTGATGACTAGGATCAGAATGAGCGCGGCACGCTTCGCGCGATGGGGGGTTGCGATGTTCCCAGAGCTTTGGTGGGAAGCGTATAGCGCTTATGTTAAGCATAAAGTGGCTCGACGTGTGGAAAGACTTGTTGTGTTATATCGAGAGGTTCTTCGACACTCGACCTTCGTACACGCCCATTCGGTCCTGGATGCATATACCTTACGGCGGCTCGTACATATTCCTATGATTTTGACTGTTCACACCCCTGAGCCTTTAGATAAGGAGATCGGGTATCTTTTGGAAAGACGCTATGGATCTGCTTCTGAGAAGTTGCTGAGGTGGATTGCACATGCGGAGCGCGAGGCATTTCAGATGGCATATGCGCTTTTCTACCCCAGTAAAGAAGCAACTGAGGCGCATCTCACTGCGCTGCCGTGGTTGGAGGAGGTATTCAGTAACAAGAAGGTTTACTTTATTCTAACAGGCGTGCCAGCAATGAAGCGGTATCCTTCGGCAGAAAAATTACGCGAGCAACTTGGAGTCGGCGATGCTATCTTTGTACTGTACGTAGGTCGCTATAACACAATAAAAGGCTTCGATTTATATATAGAGATATTTCGACGCCTCCAGGGGCACCCCTTTGTGTTTGGGAGCTTAGGTCGGGGGGACATTCAGGCTCCAAAAGCGCCTGGGTTTATTGACCTGGGTTGGGTTGATGACCCCAGTCCGTTTATGAGCGCCGCAGATTTGCTTGTTTTACCGAGTAGGATGAGTTATTTCGACCTTGTGGGACTTGAGGCTATGTCGCTAGGACTGCCAATACTTGCTTCTGCAGTTGGCGGCAACAAAACATTAGCGCAGTACAGCAGGGGTGTCGTATTATTCAAAAGTGGGGACGCAGACGCAGGAGCGCGAGCACTATTAGATGTAGCGCAGGCTGGACGCTCATGGCTCAGGGAACTTGGAGTTGCCAATGCGCGGGCATACCAGGATCATTTTACGCTTGAAAAGTTTGCAAAACGATATCTAGATGCGGTTCTTGAAGTATTGAACGTTCAAAACGGGTAAGAGCTCATGCTACCTTCTCCACGCTGACCTGGTTGCCCAGCGCCTTCGGCTTATGCGCGCGACAGCGAAGAATGTGCCGCTCATTCAACCGCCTGAAGTAATCTGACCCCTGTTCAAGATCCAGACGGCCTTTTTGGGCCTTCTCTTCGCGAATGTGTTGGCAGTGTCGTCCGCTGGCACGTTACAGGTCTTTGACCGTGCGCGGGTCTATCCCGAACGTGACGACGACCGCCCAGGGAAGAGAGCCGTTTGCTAGCAGGCTGATAATCCGGGCGATGATCAGGTGGTCCCATTGACGTCGGTATAACGGAAAATACCATTGATTGGACCGCATTTGACCTGTTTCTTCGCTTATTACCTGGGGCGTATAATGGGTAATTTCTGGTATATTAAGGCGGTGAAATGAAACAAGTTCTCCAAAACCTCAAAACTGGAGCCATTGAAATAGCTGACGTCCCAATGCCTCTCTGCCGACCAGGCCACTTGCTTATCGCTACCCGTCGCAGCTTGATCTCGGCCGGCACGGAGCGGATGCTGGTGGAGTTCGGCCAGGCCAGCCTGTTGGCCAAGGCCAGGGCCAGGCCGGATCAAGTCCGCCAAGTGCTGGATAAAATCCGCACCAATGGGCTGCTCTCCACGCTGGAAGCCGTCTTCGCCCGGCTGGATCAACCCTTGCCCCTGGGCTACTGCAACGCCGGGGTGGTGTTGGAGGTGGGCAAGGGGGTGACAGGTTTCTCCGTCGGCGATCGGGTAGTCTCCAACGGCCCTCACGCCGAGGTGGTGTGCGTGCCCCAGAACCTCTGCGCCCGCATCCCCGATAATGTGAGCGACGACGAGGCCGCTTTTACCGTGCTGGCGGCGGTGGGCTTGCAAGGCATTCGCCTGGCAAACCCCACCCTGGGCGAGAACGTAGCCGTCCTCGGCCTGGGGCTCGTGGGGCTGTTGACGGTGCAATTGCTTGTCGCTAATGGCTGCCGCGTGTTGGGGACCGATTTTGATGCACACAGACTGGAACTCGCCCGGCAGTTCGGCGCGCAGACGGTAGACCTGAGTGCGGGCCAGGACCCGGTGCAAGCGGCGCTGGCTTTCTCCGACGGGCGGGGCGTGGACGCAGCAATCATCACTGCTTCAACCACGAGCAGCGAGCCGGTGCACCAGGCGGCCCGGATGTGCCGCCAGCGCGGGCGTATTGTCCTGGTGGGTGTCACAGGGCTGGAACTGAACCGGGCCGATTTTTACGAGAAGGAACTGACCTTCCAGGTCTCCTGCTCCTATGGCCCTGGCCGCTATGACCCAAACTACGAAGAAAAAGGTCACGATTATCCTTACGGCTTCGTTCGCTGGACCGCCCAGCGCAACTTCCAGGCCGTTCTCAATCTGATGGCCGCTGGGCGCCTGGATGTCACTCCCCTCATCACCCACCGCTTCCCCATCGAGGAAGCTCCCAAAGCCTACGACCTCATCACCGGCAAGACTGGAGAGCCGTTCCTTGGCGTCCTCATCATCTACCCCGACCAGCCCAATCTCTCCAGGCGAGTTGGAATTCGACCGGGGACCGATGACCGACGACCGAGGCCTGTGTCGTCCGTTCTCCGTCCTCCGTCCCCTGTCGCCATAGGCTTACTCGGCGCCGGCAACTTCGCCACCACGACCTTGCTCCCCGCCATGCGGAAGGTCTCTGGCGTCCAATTCGTGGGCATCTGTACTGCCACCGGCCTTACTGCCCGCCATGTTGGCAATAAGTTCGGCTTCCGCTATTGCACAACTGACGAAAATGAAATACTTAATGATCCCGACATCAACACCGTCGTCATCGCCACCCGCCACCACCTCCACGCCCGCCAGGTCCTGGCTGCCCTCAAGGCCGGAAAGAACGTGTTCTGTGAGAAGCCCTTGGCGCTCAACGAGAATGAACTCCAAGAGATTGTGCGAGCGGTGGGCGGAGGAGCGGAGGAACAAGGAGGCAAGGGGGCTGAGGAGCGAAGGAGCAAGGAAGAGTTCACCTCTGCACCACCGCACCATAGCACCCGCGCTCAGAAAGCACCTCTGCTCATGGTAGGCTACAATCGTCGCTTCGCCCCTATGGCGCGGCAACTGAAAGCATTCCTGGCTGATGTCCACGAGCCCCTGGTCATGCACTACCGGGTCAATGCCGGTTACATCCCGCCAGACCACTGGGTGCAAGACCCTCAACAGGGTGGCGGGCGCATCATCGGCGAGATCTGCCACTTCGTGGACTTCCTGACCTTCCTGGCTGGTGCTTTGCCTATCCGGGTCTATGCCCGGGCGTTGCCCAATGATGGGCGCTATCGGGATGACAATGTGGTCATCACCTTGGAGTTCGCCGACGGCTCCTTGGGCACTATCGCCTACGTGGCCAATGGGGACAAATCCTTCCCCAAGGAGCGGCTGGAAGTCTTCGGCGGCGGTGCCGTGGCGGTGCTGGATGACTTCCGCCGCCTGGAATTGGTGCGCAACGGGCGCAAGAAGGTGGTCAGGTCCCGCCTGCGCCAGGACAAGGGGCACCGGGGCGAGTGGGAGGCCTTCGTCGCTGCTGTCCAGAATGGCGGGCCAGCACCCATCCCGTTTGAGGAAATCGTCGCCACTACCCTTACCACCTTCCGCATTCTGGATTCCTTGCGCTGTGGGGGGCCAGTAGCCGTATACACCGATACCTTCATCGCCACAGTTCTCAGTCCTTCTGAGCATGAGACTCCTGAAGGCGATGTTGGCTGGGAAAACAGAGGAACCGGAGGGGGTCATGAATAGGCGCCCTAACAACCCGACCTTTTTCACCTCTGCACCTCCGCACCCTTGCTCCCCTGCTCAGATAGCCCGTCGTCTGCACTACTACCGCCGCATCTTTGCCGCCTACCTGACGCCTCAGAAAAGCCACCTCACCTTCTGGCACGAGGTGCCTGAGGTGAACGAAAACTTTCGGCCGGGCGAGTTGGGTGAGTACTATATGCCTTTTACTGCCAAAGCGGACTACCCAGGCCAGTACGACCAAAACGGCATCCCGCTCTTGAATTATCACGGCAAGGTGGGGTTGCAATATAACCCCATCGCCATCGCTCAATATGGGCTGGGCAACTACAACCTCTTCCGCCGGACAGGAGGCCCGGAGCGCCGTCATAAGTTCCTGGCTGCGGCCGACTGGCTGGTGGGCAACCTGGAACAGAACCCGGCCGGCCTGTGGGTGTGGAACCACCACTTTGATTGGGAGTACCGCACCCCTCTTAAGGCTCCCTGGTATTCTGCCCTCGCCCAAGGGCAGGGTATCTCCCTTTTGGTGCGCGCCCACCAGGAGACGAAGAATCCGCTCTATCTGGAGGCCGCCCAACGGGCCTTCGCTACCTTCCTTAAGACCATTGACGAAGGTGGGGTCACCTGCGTGGATGATAGGGGCTACACCTGGTTTGAGGAAGCCATCGTAGACCCACCTACTCACATCCTGAACGGCTTCATCTGGGCCGCCTGGGGCGTGTACGACTATCACCTTCATACGGGGGATCAAGACGCTGCACATCTCTTCGCCGAGGCAGTGCGCACCCTCAAAGACAACCTACACCACTTTGATGCCGGCTTCTGGTCCCTTTATGAACAATCAGGCACCCGTATGAAAATGCTGGCCAGCCCTTTCTACCATCACCTGCATATCGTCCAACTCCAGGTGATGCACAGGCTGACTGGCGATCCCCTCTTCGCTGACTATGCCCGCCGCTGGGAGGCGTATCGGCGAGACCCGTTTAAACGCACTCTGGCGCTGGCATACAAAGCGGTGTTCAAGCTGTTGTACTACTGATGAGCACGGGAGCATGGGGGCAGGGGAGCGGAGGTGAATCTCCCCCGCACCCTAGCACCCTGGCACCCCTGCACAGAATGGGGGCGGAGGTGAGACGGTGAGCCGAATACAGAGCCATGAAGAACTGGATGTGTATCGGCTAGCGTTTGAAGTAGCGATGTGCATCTTTGAGGTATCCAAGGGATTTCCTCGCAAGGAAACATATTCACTCACCGATCAAATTCGTCGCTCATCCCGGTCGGTGTGCTCGAACATCGCGGAGGCCTGGCGAAAACGACGCTATGAGGCAGCCTTTGTGAGCAAATTGAACGATGCGGAAGCCGAAGCGGCAGAGACCCAGACGTGGATCCACTTCGCTGTAGAATGCGGCTATCTGTCCAAAGAGCAAGGTCAAGAGTTGTACCAGACTTACGATCACATCATCGGCAAACTCGTTAACATGATTTTCAACCCAACACCATGGATTCTGCAGAGAAACAGCCGGTGACCTCTCCCTTGCACCCCAGCTCCCCAGCACCCATGCATATTTTGCTCATCCACCAAGCCTTTGCTACTGAACAAGAAGCTGGCGGTACCCGCCACTACGAACTGGCCCGGCACTTGGTACAGCAAGGCCACCGGGTGACTATCATCGCCAGCCGCGTAAGTTACATGACCGGACAGGTTCTGCTTTCCGCGCGCGGCCACTGGACTGTTCGTGAACAGATAGGCGGCATTGAAGTCCAGCGCACCTGGGCCTATGCCGCCTTGCACCGCAGCTTCTTCACCCGCATTCTGAGCTTTCTAAGTTTCATGTTCTCATCCTTCGTGGCTGCCCTGCAGGTCAGGAATGTGAACATCGTATGGGGCACCAGCCCCCCCATCTTCCAGGCGGTTACTGCCTACCTGGTGGCTCGCCTCAAGCGTGTCCCCTTTGTCTTTGAAGTGCGCGACCTGTGGCCTGACTTCGCGATTGAAACCGGTGTCCTGCGCAACCCATTGCTCATTTGGGCTTCTCGGCGACTGGAGCGCTTTCTCTACCACCATGCCGACCGCCTCATCGTCAACTCGCCCGGCTTTATCCCTCACCTGCGCCGCTGCGGTGTGCCTGAAGAGAAGATCGCCCTGATACCCAACGGCGTGGAAGTTAGCATGTTCAACCCGGCCGACCATGGCGAGGAGGTACGGCAGGAATTGGGGTTGGAAGACAAGTTCATTGCCCTCTACGCCGGTGCCCACGGCCTGGCCAATGACCTGGGAACCGTACTCTTGGCCGCCAAACGCCTGGAGGCCTATCCTGACATCGTCTTCGTCCTGGTGGGGGACGGCAAGGAACGCCCCAACCTGATCCGTCAGGCCGAAGAATTGGGCCTGAGTAATGTCCGTTTTGTCCCTGCCCAGCCGAAGACCCGTATGCCCCAGTTCCTGGCTGCCGCTGACGTCTGCATCGCCATCTTGAAGCCCATTCCTATGTTCACCACTACCTATCCCAACAAGGTTTTTGATTACATGGCTGCCGGCCGTCCCACGGTCCTGGCCATTGATGGTGCCATCCGCGAAGTGATTGAAGCCGCCGACGGCGGCACTTTCGTCCGGCCCGGAGACCCCGCTGCCCTGGCCGAGGCTGTGCTGAGATATTATCAGGACCCTGATTTGCATCACCGACACGGTCAGAACGCCCGTTCCTACGTCGCTGTCCACTTTGACCGCAGCCAGCAGGCTCTGAAACTGGAGGGTGTGTTCCAACGTGCGTATCAGGAGAGGAGGATGAATCGGAAAATTGCCCTGGCTATTAAACGCGCTTTCGACATTATCGCTTCCATAACTGCGCTGATCCTGCTCTCCCCCTTTATGGCCCTCATCGCCCTGGCCATCTGGGTCACGATGGGGCGGCCCATCCTCTTCCGCCAACCCCGCATCGGCTACCGGGGCCGGGTGTTCACCATCTACAAGTTCCGCACGATGACCGAGGAACGGGATGAACAGGGCAACCTTCTCCCCGATGAGCAACGGCTCACCCGGCTGGGCCGTTTCCTGCGCAGCCTGACGCTGGATGAACTCCCGGAACTCTTCAACGTCCTCAAGGGGGAGATGAGCCTGGTGGGCCCCCGGCCATTGTTGGTGGAATACCGTGACCTCTATACCCCGGAGCAATGGCGGCGCCATGAGATGCCCCCAGGGATGGCTGGCCCGGTCCTGGCCAGCGGCCGGAACCTGCTGGACTGGGAGGAGAAGTTCCGGCTTGATGTGTGGTATGTGGACAACTGGTCTTTATGGCTGGATTTCCAGATTCTGGCCCGGACGGCATGGAAGGTGCTAAAACGGGAAGGTGTAAGTGCTGAAGGACATGCGACGATGCCGAAGTTTATGGGAAACAAGAGAATATTGGCTGATTCACAGAAAGTAGAACAATGCGAGTCTTAATCCTTGGTGCAGGCGGCCATGCTCAGGTGGTGGCGGATATCTTACTGCAAGCCTATCGGGCAGGATCAAGTACTTATCCTATCGGGTTCTTGGATGATAATCCGGCATTGATAGGAACAACGATCATGGGCCTCCGCGTGCTGGGAACCATCGCTCAAATTGATAGCATTGAGCATGAGGGTATTATCGTGGCTATTGGCGATAATCGTACTCGTGCTCGTCTTTTTGAATTAGTTCAGGCAAAAGGTAAGCAGATTGTAAATGCTATCCACCCTACTGCTGTGCTTGCTTCTAATGTGTGTTTAGGCTGTGGGGTGATGATCTGTGCTGGGGTAGTGATCAATACGGGAAGTGTAATTGGAGACAACGTCATCCTTAATACAGGCTGTATTGTAGATCATCATAACCGCATTGGAAACCATGCACATATTGCTCCGGGCGTCCGTTTAGGGGGTAATGTTACTGTGGGAGAAGGTACGCTTGTTGGGATTGGCGCTGTAGTACTTCCCCAGCGCACTATTGGGGAGTGGTCTATAATCGGCGCTGGCTCGGTGGTCACTAGGGATATTCCACCTTACGTGACAGCAGTAGGCGTACCAGCACGGGTAATTAAACACAACAAACCTG
>OGCH01000597.1_pt1 | contig 17532 bp, 18 predicted proteins | sample 1570111 | NCBI WGS metagenome assembly OGCH01 (sample SAMN03436243, study PRJEB24508) | hot springs metagenome | biome: Desert Springs; feature: Hot Springs; material: Water | place: USA: Great Boiling Spring, Nevada | collected 2008-12-01 | depth 0 m m | reverse complement strand
CAGCAGCGACGCCGCTGCCATTCTGCGCTCTTTTCAGCAGCGGCGCGCGGCAGCGAAGCTCGGGTCCGATGTGCCCTTTTTTCTGAACGGCGTTTGCGCACGAGTGGGCGGGCGCGGCGAGCGGGTCAAACCGCTGCCCCCGCTGCCACCCTTCTGGTGGGTGCTGGCAAAACCGCATGCGGTTGGCGTCTCTACCGCTTGGGCTTACGAGCAGCTCGGGCGGACACATAGGTCTGCCCCAACAAGGCGTTTGCCACGCGCCACCTTGCGCCTGCAAAAACGCCTGCTCAACGGCGACATTTGTACGCCCGAGGACCTCGCCCCGCTGTTGCACAACGATTTCGAGGCGGTTGTGCTACCCACTTTGGAGCTGTTGCGTCGCCTGCGCGCTCGTATGGAGGCATTGGGCGTGTTGCGTGTGTTGCTCTGCGGCAGCGGCGCAGCACAAGCGGCTCTTTGCCGCTCCCAAAGTGAGGCGGAAACACTGGCACAAACCCTCCGACAAGAGGGCTATTGGGCAGAGGCGACACAGATGCTTATTTCGGAGCCGTCTTCGCCTTCAGGAGGAACGGGTATCCTTAGCTTGGCATGATTTATGACATCAGCCTGACGCTGGAGCCGGAGATGCCCATCTATCCGGGCGATGCGCCTTATGCGCTGGAGCCGATGCTGCGTATCGCAGAGGGCGCAGTGTGCAATCTGTCGCGCCTAGTGATGGGCACGCACACGGGCACGCATATTGATGCGCCCTGGCACTTCCATGAGCAGGGCAAGCGCGTGGAGCAAATCCCGCTGGAACGGTTGATTGGGCAGGCTTGGGTGGCAGATGTGCGCGGGCATCCCGCTATCACCGCCGAGGTACTCCAACGCGCTCGCATCCCGCTCGTCACGCGACTGCTGCTGAAAACCGACAATAGCGCGCTGTGGCAGAAGCGCAAGTTCCAGAAAAACTTCGTCTATCTGACCGCCGACGCCGCCGATTGGCTCATCCAGCATATGATTAGCGTGGTAGGAGTGGATTATCTCTCCATCGAGCAGTTTGGCGCGCCTGAACCAGTGGTGCATCGCAAGCTGTGTGGCATGGGCGTCGTGATTATAGAGGGCTTGAATCTGAGCGAGGTGCCCGAGGGCGAGTATGAGCTCATCTGCATGCCGCTCAAAATTCGGGGTGGAGACGGTGCGCCTGCTCGCGTCGCCTTGCGTACCTACTGACGGTATAATCTGATTGGCGATGCGACCCGTTATCGAGGTTCGGAATATCACAAAGGACTATCGGCTGGGCAAGATTATCGTGCCTGCGCTGCGTGGTGTGAGCCTGACGGTGATGCCGGGCGAGTTCGTCGCCATTATGGGACCGTCCGGTTCGGGCAAGTCGACCTTTATGAACATCATCGGCTGTCTCGATCGCCCCACCAGTGGCGAGTATTATCTCAACGGCGAGTTGGTCAGCACGATGAGTGACGCGCAGCTGGCGCAGATTCGCAACCGATATGTGGGTTTTGTGTTCCAAACTTTCAACCTGCTGCCGCGTATGACGGCGTTGCGCAATGTGGAGCTGCCGTTGCTCTATGCGGGGGTACGCCATCGCACGGAGCGGGCAAAGCGTGCGCTGGAGTTGGTTGGGCTCGGCGACCGCCTTCACCACCGTCCCAACGAACTTTCGGGCGGACAGCAGCAGCGTGTGGCGATTGCTCGCGCTATCGTCAACGATCCGCTCCTAATTTTAGCCGATGAGCCAACTGGCAATCTCGATTCGCGTTCCAGCGAGGAGATTATGGCGATTTTCCAGCAGCTCAATCGCGAGGGGCGCACCATTCTGCTGGTGACGCATGAGCAGGAAATTGCCGAACATGCGAAGCGCATCGTGCGCTTTCGGGATGGCAAGGTTGTCGCGGACGAACCCATCCCTAACCCGCGTGATGCCCTCCGCGAGTTGGAAACCATGCCTGCCCTTTAGGTGAACCCGAGGCTGGCTTCAGCGTGGGGGATCCAGCTCCTCCCAGTAGAGGAGGCGGGCGCAGCTCTCACAGGTGATGAGTTCGGTGCCCTGCTCCAGCTGCTTCAGCAGATAGGGGGTTAGCAGCGTGTGGCAGAAGTCGCATGCGCGATTCACCACTTTGGCGATGGCAATTTCGCCCAATCGCTCTCGGATGCGTTCGTAGTGCGCCAAGGCTTCGGGATCGATCTGGCGGGCTAACTCGTCGCGTTGCTGCTCATGGAATCGGATTTCGCTCTCTAAGCTTGCCTTGCGATACTCATACTCTTGGCGATAGGCTTCGTAGCGCATTTCGATTTCGTTCATGCGCTCCTGTGATTGGTTGATTTGCTGGCGAAGGGTCTCCATCTTGTCCCACATTTCCAGCAGGCGCATGTCCAAATCGCTGCGGCGTCGTTTAAGATAGTCCAGGTCGCCCTGCAAGGCAGCGAGTTCCTTCGGGTTCGTGATGCGTCCGGAGTAGAGTTCGCGCTCCACCTCGCGGAACTTCTCGTCCATCTGGCGCAGTTGCAGCTCCTGATCCACCGCTTCGGCATGGAGGGTATCGTACTCGCGCTTAATCTGCTCCAGTATGGCGCGCTGACGCTGGATCTCTTCCCGGATATGCTCGCCCGGGTCGAGCTTCTCCAGCGTTCGGCGCAGCTCCGCTATATAGCGGTCGAGCTGCTGCAACTCATACAGCGAACGCATCGCGGGATGCATCGCTCACTCCCCAACAGGTTTGGCAGAGATGATATAGGGACGTACCTTCTTGCGAATCGGTTTGTTGATTTCGTCCTCCTGCAGGTGCCAGACGGTGGAGCCTTTGTGCAGTTCGAAGCATGGGTAGGCACTCAGCAGGGAGGCGGTCAGCATGCGGGGTGTACGCCGCACCACATTCACTTCGTTGTGCAGCGTCAGGAAGTCGGCGCCCGTCGGATGCAAACGCATCACCTCTATCAGGATATGATAGGTGGACATCTTGTCCGCCTGCTCTTGCAGTTTTATCAAACGCTCGTAACGAGATGGGGAGATGGCAAGCAATGGATCTACCTGCCCGGTGTAGAGAAAGTGGAACACATCGGGTCGGTCAGTCTTATGCAGCTCAAAGATTGCGCCCGAAAGAGGCTCCAGCTCGGCGAATCGGTCGAATAAACCGAACACCAGGCGCACCAGCGTGTTGAGCCAGACCTCGTAGGCACGTCCCTCCTCGTCGATAAAGGTGAGCTGCTGGATGTCGGGCGAGTCTTCGAAAAAGCCAGGGGGAATTTGGCAAAGAGGGAGGGTACCCAGGTCCTTATGGGGCGGGCGCAGCACGAGGCGCACCTTGTCGGGAACCACTTCAGGCACAATCATCTGGTCGTCATCGTTCACATCTTGGGCGCGCAGGTCGTGAATCTCTTGGCGCAACGGGCGCGGGAAGGCATCTTCCAGCAGCAAAATATCATACGGCTCGCCCTCCTCGTTGCGAATATCGGGTAGCTCGGGAAAGAGGAACACCGACGGTAGCTCCCGCACATAGGCTGGAATATCGCTTTCATGCCCGAAGCGGTCATAGCCCAGCCAGCGGATGCGCGAATCGCCTATCAGTGCAGAGATAAGCGTGTCCAGATCCTCCTTGAAGGTGCGGCTAGTGGGGGACACCTCGAACATCTCTTCCAGCAGTTGGGCAGCGTGGGTGATGCCCTCCCGCTGCTGGATCAAGGTCACGATTTGCTCCACCTCGTCGGGGCGCAGCTCCAAAGGTTGCATCTCCTCTTCGGGCAGCTGGCGATGCAGCTCGGTGGCGATGTCCAACGCGCGTTGGAGCCACTCCGCCTGTACCGAAGCAGGATGCCACTGCCCGTCCGCTCCCCAAATGAACTGACCCGATTGCTGAACCACATCGAAAATGGCGACCGCATCATACGGGTAAACCCAGCGTGGGTCAGGTGAAAGGGTAAGATACCAACTCAAAAAGCCCAGAATGCGGTTCGACAACGGTGTCTCGAGCTGCTGCAGGAACTGAAGCGGAGTATCGGGCAGCCGCCAGTCCAGCTTCTGGGCACGCTTGAGATAAGGCTCCACATCCGACCATGTGAGATCGTTGTAGAAGAGGGCATCTTGTGCCGCTCGCTCCCGCTCTTCGGGATGCTCCCATTCGTAAGGAATTGGCTCAATCCAATCGGGGATGAAGAGCCACTCGCGCAGCCCCACGATGCGATGGGGCGTGCAGAACAGATTCTCCGAATGCTGGCAAACTCGTGGCAAAATCGTCTCGTAATATTCGTAGCTGCGCCGATAGTGGTTGCCGCACTCGCGCGCCACCTGCTCCACAGTCAGGGGCTGTCCCACTGCTTGCACCACACGCTCCACAAAGGCGGTCAAGGGCAGGCGCGAGGAGACCTTGCGATAGAGGGGCAACCAGCGTCGCTCCTCCTGCAAAAATCGCTCGGGGGCATTCAGCAGCAGCCCGCGTAAGAGCGCCGAACTCAACGGAAGGTTCCGAGCTTCCAGCCGTGCCACCAGTTCGTTGGTGCGCAACGGCACAATGGCACCCTCCATAAACGCCTGTAGGATCTGCCCCAGCAGATACTCCATCGCCAGCCGATCTTTCGGGTTCTGCACAATCGTCTCTATCATCGCCGATTCTCCTCAGGTCGCTTTCTGACAGGTCGGACGAGTCAGACCTGTTAGACGGGTCAGATTAATATTATGACACACTGCGGCGCCAGCGGGCGATTAGCCCCAACAGCAACCCCACCACCAGCCAGCCGAGACCATCCTGCACCAGCATCAGCAGCACCTCTGGATCAAGGGTGGAGGCGAAGGGAGCGTTGCGACTCGCCGCATCGAAAAAGCAGATCAACGGCATCGGAAACCAAAGCCTCTGAATGGGAGTGATGGCTTGAAACTGAACAGGAAACTCCGCAAAGAACAGCGATTGGGCAAACGGTGGCAGAATAAGCAGCGCAACGGTAAGGGTGATGGACATCCAGCGCGCCACACCCAGCCCATAACGCCCCACCATCGCCGAACTCACCCGCCCCACACCCCACAACAGCACCCAGATGCCATACAGATAGAACACCATCGCGAAAAAGGCTAACTGTTGCGACAAGTTCAGAAATCGCCAAAGAGGTTGGCTCCCCAGCACAATTGTGCCTGCCACAATCAGCCACAGCAGCGTGATGTAGGGCAAAGCGCCTGCCGCCGAAGGCGCAAACATGCGCAGCGGGTTGAAAAGCCCGTCATCCACAGCGGGATGCTCGTCGCGCTTGCCTATCGGGGTAATCAGCAGCACCGCTATCGCCATCGGGACAGACACAATCAGCAGGAAGAGGGTAACGGCGTCGGCACCACTGCTCCAGAATCCCGGTCCTCCCACAGCGCCACTCAAGACCGTTGCCATCCCCACGGTCGTCAGGTAGGTATAAACAGCTGCTACCAATAACAGCTGGCGGCGGAAGGAGGGCAGCACATCTTTATCGTACAATCCGACCCGTCGCGCCGCGCCCGTCATCACCAACCGCACAAACAGTAGGCACATCACAAGGCTCACCGCCCATGCTGGAATCTCCCAGCTGCCCACCTTCAGCGATAAGCCCGCCAACACAGGGGCGCTGAACGGGTTCAGCACGCTCAACGGCGCCACCAGCTCGCGCCCCTTCACCGTAGCGACCCCGCCAGTGACCGCAGCGAAGCTGAGTACCGTGAAAGGCAAGGTAGCCAGCAGATAGGCAAAGCAGAGCAGATAGCCCCCAAACACCGCCCACATTGTGTTGCGCGAATAGGCGGAGGTGAACAGCGCCAGCGCGCTCAGAGTCAGCCCGCTGAGTGCCAGCATGAGATAACTCTCCAGTACCTCGCCAAAAGTGGCACCACCCAGCAGCACGCAGACCGCACTCGCCGGCAGCGTCAGTGCAATCAGCAGCACCAGAAAGGCGAAGGAACCCACCAACTTGCCCGTCAGCAGCTGGCGCGCACTGAGCGGCGTTGCCAGCAACAGATCCAGCGTGCGACGCTCCCGCTCCAGCGTCACCGCACTCGCCGTCAGCCCCGGCGCAATCAGCACAATCAGCGAAATCAGCGTGCTAAAAATAATCCAGTAGAATGTTTGTAGATGCTGCTGGGCGCGATAGGGGTCTATCGTAATCTGGTTGCCCAGCGTGCCCGTGTAGGCAACCCCCACAATCAAAATTAAAAACAGCAGGTAGAGTGCCTGCAGCCAGTAGGCACGGGCAAAGCGCACCCGCACCCGCAGCTCCCGCACTACCACCGGATTGCCCACCACCTGCGTCACGATGCCCGCTATGTAGCGCCACCACTCACGCCACCATGAGCGCCGTATCGGGATGGAACTTGCCATTGCGAACCTCCTTACCCAACGGGAATAGCGACGCCGTGTAGGGCGCGCGCCGCAGGCGAACAGAGAAACAGAATCACATCGCCCACCGCCTCCGGTGCAACCCAGCGACTAAAGTCGGCGTCGGGCATCGCCGCGCGATTAGCGGGTGTGTCGATAGTGCCCGGCAGCACGCAGTTCACATTAATCCCATGCTCCCTCAGCTCGGCAGCCAGCGATTCGGTGAGCCGAACCACCGCGCTTTTGGCAGCGGCGTAAGCTGCCACCCCCGCTGACCCCGACAGTGCCGCACGACCCGCCACATGCACGATTTTACCTCCACCTGCCTGCAGCATCAAGGGCACCACCGCACGCGAAACAATAAAGGCGACCCGCGCGTTGAGCGTCAGCATCTCGTCCCAATCGGCAGGGAACATCTGATGCACGGGCACACCGCCCCGATAGCCCCCCACCGTGTTCACCAAGATATCGATTCGCCCGAATCGCTGCGCCACTTGCTGCACCATCGCCTCGGCGGACGCCATCTCGCGCAAATCGACCCCACCCAGCAGCAGATGATGCGGATCCAGTGCCAAGTCGGGGAAAAGTTGGTGCAATTTCGGCTCGCTCCGACCAGTTAGCACAAGGGTTGCGCCCGCTTGCTGAAACTGTCGTGCCACCACGCGCCCTAATGCGCCCGTCGCACCCGTAATCAACGCCACCTTGCCCGTCAAATCAAACGGTGCCATCCTCTGTTAGATTCTACCTCCCGACAACACTTCGGCAAATCTCCTACCGAGGAGTAGCACCTTACGCCTTAGCATCCCTCGCCAAAGTGGAACAGCACCTCCAGCAGGTCGGCATCATCTACGATGCCATCGCCGTTCAGGTCTTCTAGCAGCCCCGAACCCGTGTTGCCAAACGCCAACAGCACCGCCAACAGGTCGCTGCCATCCACGCACCCGTCGCCGTTCACATCACCCTCGCGCCGCGCAAACGGGTTGCGCGCCACCACAACGGTCGCATCATCGCGCCCGTACCCGAACAGCTGCCCATTCGGCGAGAACTGAATGGAAAGCACCACACCCGTGCCCGTTTCTTGCGTGCCCGTTTCTTGGTCGTAGGTCCGCAGCAGCGCCCCATCCGACACACGCCACAACCGAATGGTGGCATCCTCACTCCCCGACGCAATCAAACTGCCATCAGGTGAAAAGGCAACGCTGTAGACCTCCCAAGTGTGCCCCGTGAGGGTGGCAACCAACGCCCCATCCGACACACGCCACAACTTGATGGTGTGATCCCAACTCCCCGACGCAATCAAACTGCCATCAGGAGAAAAGGCAACGCTGGAGACATAACCCGTGTGCCCGCCGCGCATCCACACGATATCGGGGCGTCCTTGCCCGAACGCGGGCAACACCATCGCCCACACCAGCCAAAGCCACACGCAGCCGCTCCACCAGCGGCTCAACACGCGCCCTACGCCTCGCGCAAACGCTCCATAACCTACTCGTGCCCTCTGTCGCTTCATCATCGCCTATACCCCTTTCTGCTGCCTGTGCGAAGAGCAGCTACCCAATTATAGCACATCCAACCCCCGTTTGTCAATTCCCAAATTTGGGAATTTTGCCCTTTTCGCACCCCCAAATTGGGGAATAATAGGGAGATTTAAGGGGCGATTTTCAGCCGATGGACTGCTTAGGAAGCTCTATCAGCCCCAGTTCCACCGCCTGCACAATCGCCCGATGAAGACTGCACACGCCCAGCTTCTCGTAGATATGACGCAGATGCTTGCGCACCGTGTCGGGCTGCACAAAGAGCGCATCGGCAACTTGCACCACACGGTCGTAGCGACATAGCATCTCCAACACGCTGCGCTCCCGCAGGGTCAATTGCGGGGTTGCGTGCCCCTTCTGAATAAGCAGTTGTTCCTTTCGCATCGTCAGCCTCCACTTGGTTATTATATCTCGAGTTGCCACTTTGTGACAGTTCACGCTTTGGCTTGCGGCTTGTTTTGGGTTTGTGGGGTGGGAGGTGGCTTTGTTTGCGGGCGGGGGGCGTTCGCAGCCCGATGTGGCTTTGTTTGCGGGCGGGGACGCCCGTGTTCCCAGCCCGTGCAGGATTGGGTTCCCCCAAGCGGGCAAGGAGAAACCTAACGGAGCGAGGTCGAAGTTTCCCCCATTTTCGAACACTCTCAGGGCGACTTGTTGGGTTGCTCGTATAGGATGGATTTGGGTGCCAGGGTAATAGGCTTGCAAGATGGTGCGGTAGTCTTGTCCAGCGAGGGCGCGTCCTTGCGCACCCCATTGGCACAGCCCGCTGCCATGTCCGCTGCCGCGCCCGGTGATACGCCAGCCGTTGCCCTCTGGCTCCAGCGTGAACATAAGGCTGCGGATGCGCCGTAGCCCCACACGCTGACGGAAGAGAGTTCCCGAAATCTCTATCGTGGCGTGTTCGCCCTCCAATTGCAGGCGCACCACATGCCCGCTGGGAGCGCGCTCCTTAATCAAGAGGCGTTTCGGCTTGCCGGCGTCGGGAAAAGTGCGCTGCAGCTCTTCGGCGGAAAGGGTCAGGCTCCAGCGCGGGTTGGGCGCCACATCGCAATAGAACCGTTCCGCCTGTTCGTCCCAGTCCAGCACGCCTCGCAGTGGCTCCAACGGCATGCTGCCACCGCCCACATGTTCGTTCGGCGCGGTATGCCCACCGCAGTTGCTGCAATAGAGCGCCTCAAAAACCCGCCCGTTGTGCCAGAGAACCTCACCCGCTGTCGCTTCCACCGCCTGATTGGTCGCGGGGCGCTCCGCTTGAACGCCTCCATAAAGCTGGCAGTGTTCCGTATCGCAGAGGTCGTAGCCCTTCTCACGGTGGCGATTGAGGCGTCGGAAGGTAAACGAGCGTGCGGCGACCGCTTGCGCCTTGAGCGCCTCCCTATGGAAGCTGGCGGGCACTTCGACGGGCAGCACCGCCTTGAGATAGTCATCGAGGCGCACCCAGTTGAGGGTCAGCAGCTGCTCGCCCCGACGCTGCCACTCCATCGCACCCCGAAAGGGTTTGAGGCGCGCTGTATCGGTGCCGACCGCAATCAGTGCATCGCCCAATGGTTCGGCGCGCAATCGCTTGCCTTGCAGACGAGAAGGTGAGGGCGCATCCACTGTCTCCACGCGCAAGCCGTCCCCATCGCTGGTCACGCGCCAGAGCCTGCCTGCGGGCGATTCGGCGACCGTGCGCCCCGTGTCGATATCGACCCAGCGGCATGCCCCACCTTCCGACCGCACAAAAATCTGCTTGCCTGATGCCTGCCGCTCCAACCCGACCCGCACCAGCCATTCCTGATCGCTCCCATCCCCCAGCGCCAAGATGCCCCAGCCGAGCAGCAGCGCAAGGGCAATCCGCCTCCAAGATGTCGGACCTCTGCCCGATTGGCTCATCCTTGCCCACAGACAGGATACCCGCTTTGCACAAGGCTTATAGGAGGGCACATCCATACATTCAAACGCGTTACAACCCTAAAAACCCGTAGATTTACTCGGAACCTGACCCTGCATGGCGTCTGTCCAATAGCCGATAATCCCTTCTGGGAGAGGGAACTCCCATCCATATATTAAGTGGGGCGATTGACCATGTCAGGACGAGAGCTTAAAGTGGTGCGCCTGCTGGAGCCGGAGCTTTGCATGCGGTGCCGATTCGCCGATATTGCCGATGTGGAGATGGCGGATGGGCGGGTGCAACGGATGCTTTACTGCCGACGACTGGATTGCGACAACTGGGACTACTCCTCAGCGGAACCTGCGAAGCGGGTGCATCTGTCTAATGAGATTGAGGAATGGGACGATGAATCGTAGAGAGCGGACACGGTTGGTGAAGCGACGGCATGAGCCGTCGGTGGTGGGGTTGGTGAGAATGACTTCGCACATGCCTCCTTTCAGTGGGGTGAATTGGGAAGTTAAGGTCGTGCTCCAGCAGGCACTGGCGCGGATCGGCGAAGCGGGGCGTCGGTTCGCCCAGTGCCTTTTCCAGACCCGCCTGTAGCCTTTCTCCTCCCACGCACGCGCCCTTCACACGCAGCGCCGGAGCCGCCCACCTCCGGCGCTGCCCTCTTTTCGGGCTGCCCTGTCGGGTATAAGGATTCCAGAGGAGTGAGCAAAGATGGCAGGACATTCTAAGTGGCACAATATCCGCATTCGCAAATCGAGGCAGGACGCGATGCGCAGCAAGCTGTTCACCAAGCTGGCACGCGAGATTATCGTGGCGGCGCGACTGGGAGGCGGCAACCCCGATGCGAACCCACGTCTGCGGCTCGCCATCGAGAAGGCGCGCGAACATCATATGCCTGCCGAAAATATCAAGCGTGCCATCCAGCGTGGCACGGGCGAACTGGAAGGCGCCCAGTATGAGGAGGTGCTGTACGAGGGCTACGGTCCTGGCGGAGTTGCCATTATGGTGGAGTGCATGACCGATAACCGCAACCGCACCGTCGCCGAGCTGCGCCACCTCTTCTCGCGCTACGGAGGCAGCTTGAGTGAGGCAGGAAGTGTCGCCTGGCAGTTCAAGCGACAGGGTGTGATCACTGTGCCCGCCGACTCGATAGCCGAGGATCGGTTGTTCGAACTGGCGCTGGAGGCGGGCGCCGAGGATGTCACCACCGAGGATGAGTTCTATCGCGTCATCACCGCTGCGGAGCAGTTCCACGCCGTGCGCGACTATCTCCAGGCGAAGGGCGTGCCCATCGTGGAAGCGCAACTGGAACTGACTCCCACCACCACCGTGCGCGTGGAAGGTGAAACCGCCACAAAACTGATGCGGCTGCTGGAAGCCCTCGAAGAGCATGACGATGTGCAGCACACTTACGCTAATTTCGACATCCCAGACGAGGTACTGGCGGGATTGTCATAACACACTTTAGCCGCCCTTGTGCGCGAGATGGGATTGACCCGCCTCCGTCAAAAAACATTTGGGTTGCCGTTCTGGACATTATTGCTTGTCCTGCTCAACAGCATCGCAACCCTGCTCGTGGCGGGGGACGGGCAGCGCGTGGAGTCGCTGGGCTTTACGCCCGCTCACCCCACGCTTGTTAGCCTGTTCACCAGCCTGTTTGTGCATGCCAGCCCAGCACATCTGCTACGCAATCTGCTCTTTCTGGCGTTTTTCGGCTGGTATGTGGAGCGAGGGCTTAGTGCGACGCGTTTTCTGCTGCTTTATCTGCTGGGCGGTCTCGTGGCGGTGCTGACCCACTGGCTGATGACGCTGGTTCTCCAGCCTGCCCTCTATCAGGAGTCGTTGGTGGGGTCGTCGGGGGCGATTTCGGCATTAGTGGGCTATTTCGCGCTTCGATTTTATCGGGTGCGAGTGCGTCTGGTCTGGTCGCAGGTGAGTCGTTGGGGGCTTGGCGTGCCGATGTGGATGGCAGTGCTGCTATGGGTCATCTGGCAGGGTGTGGGGGCGGTGTTGAGTGCGGGCGCGGAGCAGCCCGTTGAAGTGGGCTACTGGGCGCATCTGGGCGGCTTCACCTTCGGGCTGCTGCTGGCGTTGCTGTGGGGCGCGGGCGCGCAGGGCGAGCGCGAATATCTGTTGCAAAACGCCGAACACCAGCTGCGCTACGGCACACCCGATGAGGCGCTGCGCTGGCTCCAGCCCCTGCTGCAACGCCCCCAGCCCGACCCGCTGGCGTCGCTGAAGGCAGGCGAAATCTGGCTGCTGCTGGGCGACCGAGAGGCAGCCATTAGCCACTGGCTAAAAGGGTTGCGCAACACAACAAGCGACTGGAACCTCATTTGCGCCTTCGCCGATCGGCTAAGCGCTCTGAACGCGCTGAACCGCCTTGAACCTGCTGAGCTGGATGCCCTGCTGCAACAGGCAGAGCGACATCACACACCGCAGCATGCCGCCAACTGGCTCGCCACGCTGGTCGCCGACGCAACCCTGCCCCATCGCCCCGAACTATTGCTGCGCTATGCCCACCTGCTGGAGCGACTTGGGCAGCATGAGCAAGCACAGCAGGCACGACAGCGACTCCTGCATGACTATCCCGATTCCCTACAGGCAGACCTGGTGCGCCTGCAACGGCGTCCACCCTAAAGCAGGAATAGGAGGTAGAATCCCGAATTGCTTTATAGCACTGGCGGAGGTGCTTTCTCGGTGGAGCGAGTTTCGATCTTTGTGGATGGCGCGAACATGTATTACGCTCAGAAGCGGCTTGGATGGTTTCTGGACTATCGCAAGCTGTTGTGCTATTTTCGCACACATCTGGGGATGCAGGTGGCGGACGCTTTCTATTACACCGCCTATGACCCCAGCATGAAGGGGCGCGATGCCACTTTTCACGACTACCTGCTGCATTCGGGCTATGTGCTGCGCACCCGTCCCATCAAAGGCTGTTGCGACGCAGCCCGCGAGGAACCCCCATGGGAGCGGGTGGAGCTGACGGTCGATATGACCATCGATATCTTGCTGACGATGGGGCAGTACGATGTGTGCGCTATCTTCAGCGGCGACGGCAATTTCGAGCGGGTGGTGGAAGCCCTGCGCGCGCATGGCAAACGCGTGATGGTGTTCGCCCACCCGGAGATGACGGCGCGCGAGCTGCGCAACGCCATCGGCATCCACTTCCACGACCTGCGCGAGATGGAACAGTATATTGCCCGCACTGACCGTGTCCCTGAAAGCTGCCCGCATGAGCGTGAGAACCACGCCGAGTCTCGAGAACAATGAGTGAATCCACGCCGATAGCCGACTTCCGCGCCGGTTTCGTGGCGGTGATGGGCAAGCCGAATGTGGGCAAAAGCACGCTCATCAACCATTTTGTGGGGCGCAAGGTAAGTATCGTGTCGCCACGCCCGCAGACCACTCGCCGCCGCATTTTGGGCATCGCGAACTTGCCGAACGCACAGATTGTGTTCGTGGACACGCCAGGCATCCACAAGCCGAAACATAAGCTCGGCGAGCAGATGGTGGAGGCGGCACTGGGTGCCTTGCCCGATGCCGACCTCATCCTGTTTGTGTGCGATGTGTCGCGTCCGCCCAACGATGAGGATCGACAGATCGCCGAGATTCTAAACCGTGAGGCGCGCGCACCCATCGTGCTGGTGCTGAACAAGATGGATCGCTTGCCACCCGAAAAAGTCAAGCCCCACACCGAAGCCTATTGGCAGCTGGTGCCCCAGCATGCCGACTGGATGATGACCAACGCCGTCAAGGGGCACAATTGCGACAAGCTGCTCGATATCATCCTGAAGCATTTGCCTCAAGCCCCACCCTTTTTCCCACCCGACCAGCTTACCGATCAGCCGATGCAATTTTTTGCGGCGGAAATCATTCGCGAGAAGGTGCTGCTCAACACCTATCAGGAGGTGCCGCACGGAGTGGGAGTCGCCATCGAGCGATGGGAGGAGCGACCGAATAACCTACTGGCCATCAGTGCCACCATCTATGTGGAGCGCGAGTCGCATAAGGGCATCGTGATTGGCGAGCGTGGCAGGATGCTCAAAAAGATTGGGCAGCAGGCGCGCCAAGAGTTGGAGTTATGGCTCAATCGGCGTATCTATTTGGAGCTATGGGTCAAGGTGCGGGAGCGGTGGCGCGACCAGCCCGCCTTCTTCCAGCAGCTGATTTAGGGACCCGAAGCCCTGTGCGGAACGATGGAAATCGATCGCGATTTTCTCTTGCAGGTCGTGTTGAATCTGCGTCGGACTGCAGACGAGTTGGAGAAGCATGCGCGCGTCTCTGCCGACGATTTAGCGGCTGACCTCACCCTGCGCTGGGCAGTGCAGCACGGACTGCTCGTCGGTATCTCGCTTATCCTGCACGCGGCGCAACACATCCTGACACGCCGTTTCGGGACGCTTCCTGAAAGCTACGAAGCTTGCCTTACCGAGTTGCGAATGCGCGGCGTCATCTCTGCCGCACTCTACAGGCGGCTGCGCGGGGCAGGAGGCTTTCGAAATGTGTTAGTGCAAGAGCACCTGCAGGTGGATCTGAAGCGCATCGCCCAGTACGCACGGCGCGCGCCGACTACCTTTCGCCACTTTGCCGACGAGTTGATCCGCTCGCTGGCGCAGGCATAGCTCCTTCTGCACGCCTCATGAAGTCAAGAGTCTCTTGCAAGGAGCGCACGCCTGTGGTTGCCCCCAGCTGAGTGACGCACATCGCCCCGACCGCGTTCGCCAATCGCGCTGCCTGCTCCAAATCCCAGCCGAGTGCCAGCCCAGCGGTAAACCCTGCGCTGAAGCAGTCGCCTGCCCCTAAGGCGTCCACCATTTCCACTTGATAGGCAGGCAGATGGAAGGCGTGTTGCCGATTTTTCACGAAGCAGCCTTCCCCACCCATCTTAATCACCACCGTGCCGACCCCTTCGGCAAGCAGGCGGTCGGCGATGCGTTCGGGATCGGTTTCCCCCGTGAGGTGGGATGCCTCGCCATAATTGGGCACGATATAGTCCAGATGAGGCAGGCAGGGCGCCAGCGTCTCCATCCAACCGCCTGTGGCGTCCCAAGTGGTGTCGAGGCAGGTGAGCATGCCCATCGCGCGCGCTTGCTGTAGCACTTGCGCCGCTGGCTCGCCATCCATCGCTGGCATCAGGAACGCGCCCGCCAAGTGGAACACCCGACATCCTTGAATGAGCGACCAATCGATGTCGTCGGGGGTGAACAGCGCGTTCGCACCCATATAATGGATGAAGGAGCGTTCACCGTCGGGGTGAACCATCACCATCGTGCTGGAGGTGCCCGCTTCGCGGGTGCGTCGGATGCCTTCAGTGCGCACCCCATGGCGTTTCAACTCGGCGACTAAAAAGTCGCCGAATGGGTCATCGCCCACCTTGCCGATGACGGTCGTTTCGATGCCCAGCTTGGCGAGTGCCAGCCCCGTGTTGGAGGCACAACCGCCCACATGCAACTCCATCCGCTGCACATGCACACAGACGCCGCGCTCAGGATAGCCACTGACCGGGTATGCTACCACATCGGCAACCAGAATCCCCACAGATGCCACTTGCGGCATGGTTCACTCCTCGCGTCGCAGACTGCGTTTGAGCTGTTCCAGAAAGCCTGCAGGTTCCGCGTCGGCATATTTTTTGAGGCGGATGCCACTAACTTCGGCATACTGGCGCAGCAGCTGGCGCTGGGCATCGGTGAGCTTTTTGGGCATTTTCAGCCCGATGCGCACGCGCAGGTTCCCGCGCCTGCCCGTGCGGCTATCGGGCAAGCCCAGCCCCTCCACTATCAATTCACTATTCGGCTCGGTCAGTTCGGGTATTTGCAGCGTGTATTGGCCGTCCAGCGTTTCGATCTCAACCTCGTCGCCCAACACCAGTTGCGGGAAGGAGAGATTGAGCTGGGTGATGAGGTCATTGCCCACTCGCTTGAAGCGGGGATGGGGGGCGATATGCACCACCACATAGAGGTTGCCGTCGCGACCGCCGCGCAGCCCCGAATCGCCCTCACCCCGCAACATAAAGACGGTCTCCTCCTCCACTCCAGGTGGGATGGTGAGCGGGATGGTGTCGCGTTGCAGCACGCGCCGCTCGCCTTTGCACTGGCGGCATGGAGTGCGGATGATTTCGCCCTCGCCTCGGCAACGCTGGCAAGGCACCACACGCGTAATCGTGCCCAAGATGGTGGTCTGGGTGAATCGGGTTCGTCCGGAGCCGTGGCATTCGGGGCAGCGTTCGGGTGTGGTGCCCGGTTCGGCGCCCAGCCCTTTACAGCGCGGGCAAATTCGTAGCCGCTCTACCTCCATCGCGCGTTCGAATCCGTGCAACACCTCTTCAAGGGTGAGGGTGATGTCCACGCGCCGATCGGCGCCATCGACGGCACCGCGCGTCGCCACGCCCGCACCCCCACCAAAAAACATCTGGAACAACCCTTCCACTGTTTCGAAGGGGTCGCCCGAAGACGCTGTGGGCACATTGTGCCCGAAGCGGTCATAAAGGGCGCGCGCCTGCGGGTCCGAGAGAACCTGATAGGCTTCGTTGATGAGTTTGAACTTCTCTTCGGCTTCTGGATCGTCGCGGTTCACATCGGGATGGTATTGGCGTGCCAGCCTGCGGTACGCCTTTTTAATCTCTTCAGGCGAGGCGTCCCGCGCCACACCCAGCACCTCGTAGTAGTCTGGCTTGCGCATGACCATCCCGATGGAGGCTTACTCGTAGGAGCGCGTCGCTTCCTCGTAGGCTTCGGCTACTTCCTCTTCTGGCTCCTCCTCTTGTTGGGCGCGCAGCTCTTTGATGTCGCGTGGCACCGACCACGCGCTTTCAGAACCTTCCACCAGCACCTCCACACGATCGGGTGCCAGCACCAGCGGCTTGATTTTGCCCTCTTCGATTTCGCGGAGCGCAACGCTGAGCGGATTGAAATCCTGCCCGTCGACAGGCACTAAGGGAGTCGCGCCTTCACGCAGCAAGCGGGCACGCTCCGCAGCTAACAGCGTTAGGATATAGCGTGGATACTCATTCAGCTCGTCCTTCTCCGGATAGATCATCCGTTTATCACCATCCTTTTAGGTGGTTTTGGCAGATGTAACGGTTGGTGTCAGGCGTGCAAACAGGCGCGGATGCGTTGGTACTCCCGCGCCCCCCGCTCTTATGTCGCAACTGGCGTTTTCCCATGATGTCGAACCTTCATTATACCCTACAGTGCCACGATGTCAAGTGGGTTCGAGGGTGTTCAAAAAATTGTCTCTGCTGCGTGGTTTGGAGTGTTTTTCTGGGAGCATAAGTAAAAAGTGCCCGAGCAGAGCGACCTGCCCTTTTCGGTTCCGCTCGGCAAACCGCCGCCTACAGGACACAACGCCCCGACCGACATTGCTGCCGATCCTTAGGCGCCGCCACTCCACGAGTGAACGGTCTGCTCGATAGCGGTTCCTATCCGCCGCTCGCACGCGCCCTCTGCTGGGGCATAGGCTACGTGCGTTTCTCCTCGCTCGGTAGGCATCTTCTGCCGGTCGCCGGCGCAACCGGCTCCAACGCCTCCTTGCGAGGCTCCCCGCGGCAGGGGCATTCGCCTCCGCTCGGGCTGGGGTTATCGGGTTTCCCCAATAACCGCTTCTATTATACCCTATCGATGACGGCTATGTCAAGGGGTAGACCCCAAATCGGGGGATTTTAGGAGGCAAATCGGGCGGATTTTGTGGTGGCTCCCCACGAACGAGCCTTACAGAATGACCTCCATATCGCGCCAGTTGTCGCCCACTTTGGCTTCGACGGTGAGTGGCACACGCAGCGTGTACGCCTGCTCCATCT
>OGCH01000591.1_pt1 | contig 17695 bp, 21 predicted proteins | sample 1570111 | NCBI WGS metagenome assembly OGCH01 (sample SAMN03436243, study PRJEB24508) | hot springs metagenome | biome: Desert Springs; feature: Hot Springs; material: Water | place: USA: Great Boiling Spring, Nevada | collected 2008-12-01 | depth 0 m m | reverse complement strand
CGGATTTTTATTGGGGAAGTGAGTTGGCTAACGGAGCGTGTGCCCCCCACCATTCGGGAGATTGACAACTTGTTTGGCGAGGATGAATTGGTTTTAATAGATGACGAGTTCATTGAGAAAGTAAGGGCAGCCTTTGATTTGCCTAACCCAACCAATTACACTCTCGCAGACCACGAAGTTGTCGTCAGAATGCTCAAGTTCCATAAAGGTAAATATGCCTTCCCCGTTTCGTGGTAAATACCCAAAGGCTACTTCCCCACTCGGGCTGAGGTATAATTACACCGAGTTGCCACCTTAAAAGGCAAAGTAAAAGAGACGATGTAGGTTACTTTTGGGGCGCTATAATAGATTACGGAAGTGTAGATTTTATTGCTGCCCGCAACGCTATGTTGCGGGCTCAGGGCATCAACCCACGCCCTCAGATGCCCGAAGGGTTCAATCCCCTTCTTGGGCAAGGTTGCCACTAAAAGTGGCAACTTGGGTTGAGAGGGGTGACCTAAATTGCGCCGCTTCCTTATCATCATTGAAAAGGCGGGAGATAACTATTCAGCCCACGCTCCCGAATTGCCTGGCTGTATAGCAACTGGCAGAACGAAAGCGGAAACAAAACGGCGGATGCGTGAAGCCATCCGCCAGCATTTGGAATTGTTGGAAAAGGAAAAATTACCCGTCCCGCAAGTGGAAGTTTCAGTTGAGTGAGGTGATAAATAATGGAAACTTTGTTCAAGAACTTGGTCAGGAAAATGCACAAGTTGATAAAAGCAGAACTGGAGAAGAGATGGAAGCAGAAAGTAAGGGTAAGGCTACACTCTGTCACCGTCTTGGGTTCAACTTCTACCTTAGAAAGGGGAACTGTCGTCCACTGCACCGCACAGATAGGTAAAACGAAAAAATCCTATACTGCTGTATTTAACATCCTACCTTTCCTGCTGAATGAAAAGGCTAACCCCAAACTCCTACGATTGAAATTGTCACAATAGGCAGGTGAAGAAGATGAGAAACGAAGCCCTAAGAACCTTCACTTACTATTACCCGCTCGGAGAATGGGAGAAAATTGAAACCCCCCGCTTAATTCGGCTTTATGAACTGTGGCGCTATCAACCCGCTAATTTCAGAATTGTGGCTATAAACTTCCCGCTGGAATGGAACAAGGGCTCAGGATTAGATGGAATGAACAATCCATACGAATGGGGGGTTGAAGTCGTCGTCGGTAACCCCAGCCTTGAAGAATTCCCCGCAGAAAGCGAAACCAACCTCACGAAAGTAAAAGTTCACTTTAATGAGTATGGAGATGCCGTCGCTATCAGTTTCAAGGGCTGGGCATACCGACTTGAAGGAACTACCTTCGTCCCCCTTAAGTTTGTGGATATGAAAGAAATCTTCGTGGCAGCCCTACCCCCAATAGACCTTGAATGACGACAACACAATTTATTCAAATAAATTCTGTTCCACGGGGGGGGGGATGAGGATGCCGTCGCAGGTCGGAGAAGCTATCGGGCTTATCAGAAAAAGGATAGCCTTGCTTCAAGAATGGGGGTTAAACATTACCAAGGTAGAACCCCATTATTGGGTTTGGGAAGGAAATAATTTTCTCCACTTTTTCTGCACGCCTACTCTTCTGACCATAATAGGCAAGGCTGGCAACTGGGAAGATAGCCGCTCATTATATTTGAATTCTTCTCGCCTTTCCCACTCGGTTGCCCTTTTCCTTGCCGACTTAGCGGAAGCAGCCATTATTACCTTGTTTTCTCGGCAATATGGTGGGACAATAAACCACTACCGCAGTGCAGGAAAATTGATTTTCCCCGACTTTACCCTGTATTTTCATCTCAATCCCGAAGATTTTAGCTGGAAATTTGAAATTGGCGTGAAAGATGTCGGTTGCTGGAAAATTGCGGAAGGGACAGAAGATATATCCCCGCTTTCCGCATTTCCCCAAGTTGCTCGGATTTGCTCGCTGGAAATTCTTTAAGCGCTTAGAGAGTTATGGGCTTAAAATTCCATAGTGGGATGTTTCATGAAAGAAAAGGACTGGGAAAAGGCGATAGAAATTGTAGAAAAGAATTACGGCAATAAGGTTACACGGGGCAGCGCCCAGTGGTGGTCTTTAGTTTTGGGTGTTTATAAGCGGATGCAAGGGCGAAAGATGCTCCGCCGTCTCAAACAGGCAGGGATTTTGAGAAAAAGCCTTGATTTAATCAATTTGCTTGCCCCGATTTTGACCCCTCAGTTCCCGATTTCCATAGAACAATTGTTGTTTGACTTGCCTGCGCCATTCACCATCTCTCCGCTACACGAAGCCCTTTCACCTCATTATCAAATGCTCATCCCACAGGCTTTCGTTACCCCACCAAGTCAAGACCCGCCGTTGGTCTTTATCCCGCTGACAGGCGAAGAGACGGTAAGGTTAGGACATGGCGAAACTTTGCCACTTGCAACTGTTGAAGAATTTCCGCAGTGGGTCAATACATTCCACCGTGCATGGTATCTGGCAATCCTTTGTGGAATTTTGGACGGAGTTTTCGTCCCTCGTGGCGAAGCGGGGTTAAAGTGGGTTATTCAGTTAACATCAAACCCAGTCCTACAAGCATATTTGAGAAATAACCTCAGCCAAAGCATCAAAGAGTTGGAAGAAGAATTCGCTAAATATAGGGATGTTACTTTAGCCGACGCACTGAAATGCCAGCATCGCTTCGGCTGCTTTCACCTGAAGAGCCCGATGATGGGAGTATTCTTAAGACCTGCTTCAATTGGACGGGTTTGGTGTGTTCGCCAACATTGCCTTTCTAACCCCCTCTTTCCACGAACAGCGACACCCACAAATCTTTACCGATGGTGGCTAAACTTGATACAATCCCTTATGCCGTGCCAATATTTGAATGATGGAGACGAACATGGTTGGCAACCTGTTATTGGCGGCACGCTGGGCGAAGAAGATGTCGGAGCCCTTGTCGTGTTCAGCGGCTTCGGCATCATTTCACCAACCTTGAGAACTATTGAAATTGATTTTGATACGCCTTATAGTTTACTCAGGGAGGTCGCTGCGAAGGTAATCAAAAAGAGAGGGTAAAATCGTGACCGACGACAAGGAACTAACTCAAGCATTAGAACGGCTTAGACAGGCTATAATCTCATCGCCAGCATGGGATAGAGAACTGGCGGTTGCCGACGCTGCCGTCGCCCCAACACCTAACGAAGCCATTGCAATGCAGTTGTTAGAAAAGGGTTTCCCGACAGCCCCAACGACCTTCGTTACAACATCGCTGGATGAAGCCAGCCGACGGCTCGTTGAACAAGTTTGGCAATTAATGTTGGCGGGGCGTTCGTCACGGGTTCGCCGCAGTTGGCATGTCAATTTCATATTGCTGCGACGATTGTCGTGGCTAAACCCTATCATCCGACCCGCCATTAATTTGATTAGGCAAGAACTTAGGCAACTCAAATGGGAAGTTGTGCCGTTGAAACGAGAAGCCAAAGGGCGGACTTTATTGGCTTATCGGTTATTGCTTAACCCGCATCCGCTTCTCTCATGGGGCGAATGGCTTGATAAAATGGTAGAAGATAGCCTTGCTTTAGATGCCGCCGCTACCGAAGTTTGGACTGCAAGATATATCCCATTCAACATTACTTACCCGCAACTGATTTTGCCCCAACTTGAAGAGAAAAAACCTCAAGCCCCTGCTCCGACCCAAGCACTGCCCCCCGATATTGAAGAACTTATCGGGCTGGGTGCTCGCCTTCGCAAAGAAATGATGTCATCACTTCTCCATACAAAACGAATGGCTGAATATGTCGTCAAAGAAAGGGTTAACTGGCTTGAAGAGTGCGGGCTCGTGAAATCCGCAGCAGATATTTATCGCTACATTGATGCGATGTGCAATAGATTGTCCAAAGCACGAAATTTGCTGGAAGCCCACGAAATCATGCTCAATGAAAGCCCCGTTATCCTCAAGAAAACTTTTGGCGGTTCAGAAGAAGAATTGAATAAAGCTTTTAGAGTAAACGAACCTAATCTTTTACCTTACCCGATGGATTTGCCGCTGGCTCTTATTCCTGTGCCCGGAGAGCAGATAGAGTTTCAGGGCGATATTTACTTAATGGTTGAAGACCCATATTTCCCTTACTTGCGGGTTGTTAACGGTGTGATTATGCGGGCATATCAGCGTGACGAATTAATGTATGTCCGAGAGAACCCCAGAACTTGGAGTTTCTATGGGTTATCGCCTATTGAATGTGTTATCATCGTCGCCCATGTGATGCTCTACGCTCACGATGTCCAATTCAGATATTTCTTGACGGGGGCTGTTCCCGCAGCCATCGTCGGTGTCGTCGGTGGTGGCAACATCTCAGAAATCCGAGCCTATTTGAATGAAGTTGCACGGGGCAAACAAGAAGCCATCGCCGTCGTCGGTGTCCCACCACAGGGCAACCTTATCGTCCAGCGACTGGCAGAAACCAACCGAGAACTCCAATATATCCAGTTGCTTGAGTGGTATGCTCGGTTAATCTCTATCGCTTTCGGTCTCCAGCCATGGGAATTGGGTATTCTATCTGGTGGAACGCCTTCCCGCAGGCTTCTCAGACAGCGACCTGGCATTTATGGACGCTTCATTACTTGGGAGAACGCCATTAACTTCCATATCCTTCAACGGGGTTTCAAGTTAACTCCAGCCGTAGATGCTATCTTTAGGTTCGTAAATAAAGACATTGGCGACTTCGGCGAAGAAGCCCAAGCGGTAGGGACTTTAGTTGAGCGTGGCATCATTACCCGCAACGAGGCAAGACACAGGTTAGGTTACCCGCCTTTGGTCGGCGGGCTACCCGACCATGCCTATACCGTCGCAGGACAAGCCTTGCTGCTACATGGAAAAACCCCGCCTATAGGAGTTGAAGAAGAGGAAGTAGAAATTCCTTCTATCCCCAGCCCAGTGGGATTTTGGGTTCCGCCCCCTGTTGGCGGGGTTAGCGCTGCTATGATGGCAGGAAGAGGGGGTCGTGGCGGTGCTGGTGGTGCTGGTGGACTTGCTGGTCTTCTGGGATTGGCGAAATCGCTCCTTCCTGACCCCAACACAATTTATTTGAATAAATTCTCTGATGGAGTCCAGACGGCGCTTAAAATCTTCGCAAGGGGAATGGTAGCAGGTGGAGAAGTTAAGGATTGGCGAGAAGGTATCGCCTTGGGTGTGGCGCTAAAAGATGCGTTGGAGAAGGAATTGAAGCGCCCAGTTTCGGATGGTGAATGGATAGGGATGTTGCGCCGTGCTATGGATTTCCTGTGGGAAACGAAATGGAAGGCTCAATGGGATGAACTGATGAGTAAATTTGTTGACATCACCGACGAATTGAAGCCCCCTGAGGGGGTATAATGGGTGTAGGAAAAGGGTAAACATCCATGCCAAAGGGGGTAACGAAAATGGCAACATTGCGTAGTTGTTTCTTTGCCTACAACCATGAAGTCTCTGGGGCTAACATGGACGAGGAAGTAAAAATCGTGCGGGTCAAGCGAATTGACTTGGATTATGAAATTAATGTCTGCGAAAATTGCGCCAAAGGGCTTTTGGCGTCCAACAATTTCGTCTTGGTGGACGATGAAGTTTCGGTTGATGTCAGCGAAGAAGCAATGACATCCCTTGAGGAAATTCTCGGCGAAGAAAGGACGGATGCCGAAAATGATGGAGGAGAGGGAAATAATTGAAGCCGAAGAGATTGTAGGAACTTATCTGTTCATTCACCCCGAAAGTTTACATATCCCCTATAGCCTCAAATCGTTGAATTATCGGGCTCGCAGTCCCTATTTCGCCGAGTTGCTACAAGTAGCGTGCACGGGGCTAAGCGGGGGGAAAGTAAACTTTAGAGCTCACCTTTCACCAGAGACCTACCGCTTTTGGCACGAAAAGTCTATGATAAAATCTCTTGCCCCGTCCCATTATGAGCAAGTCGCTGATGCTCTGGCTTTGCTTTGCGATACCGCTAAGTGCGATGCGCTCCAAAAAACTCTCAAAGAAATTGAGCAGAAATTATCGCCTCACAACATCTCAGTGGTAATGCATGAACTGTTAGAACGGACTGCTGTAGCGCTCTATGCTGGCTCATGGCAAATTCAGGCGGGCTCTACTCTAAGAGACCAATACATTGAACGCTTAAAGAGTATCCACGAAACCAAAAACTTCCCTCTTTACACTCACCTACCCATGCTGGATGAAATGGATATTTTTCTCCCCCGCCGAGAATACACCCTAATATCGGGTCGGACTGGGGTCGGCAAAACAAGTCTGGCTTGTATCTTAACCTACAATCTCCTATTTTCGCATGAACGAAACGATGAAAAAGCAGCAACCCGACCCCTCAATATTCTCTACATTTCGCTGGAAGTCCCCTCGGAAGCCATCTTTGCCAAAATCGTCAATACATTCGTGCACAGTTACATCCTGCCCAAAGAAAAGTTAAACATCTTCCCGCAGTTCAGCGAAGAAGATTACCAACAGATGAAGAAACTGACTTGGAACAACTTCTATGCCCAAATATCCGAAGACAAATTTGAGTTAATTCAAAAGATAGTTGATACTTTCATGTCCACCATAGGAGATAGGTTAGCAATTTATCATAGCCCAGTGCTTAGCGGCGATGATATTGTCTTGCTTGTCACTTCCCGTGCTTTAGAATTACTTGCTCAAGGTAAATATTTGGATGTCGTCGTGATTGACTTCATCCAAAACTTGAGAACCCGCAGCGAAGCACGAGGGCAACACAGAGAGGGTATCTCTTTAACCCGTGAAATTGGACATACCATTCAGGAACTCCAACAGGTTTTCAGCAAATTTGAAATCTGCGGGATTGTCCTTTCACAAGTCAATGATGTCGGAGAAGTCCGTGATAGCCGTGTCCTTGAACATCTGGCTGCAACCCATATTCGCATCGGAGCATTCGCTAAGGACTTCACTCCACTTTTCATGTCTCACTTCTCCCAACAAGAAAATGTCTACTTGAAAGGTAAACCTGTGACCCGTGAAGTTGCCAAACAAGAAGCCCAGCGACTCAATTCCATCGCCCAAAGTCTCCCGCAAACGAAGCTGCTGGACATTGCAGTCACCAAAAACCGTTACGGGCGGGAATTTAGAGTTCCCCGCTTAATCGCTTGGAAGCCTGCCATCCCCAAGATTGTGAATTCCTACAATCTCGCCGATGCTATTTCCTTCTTGGAGAAGTGTGAAGATGCCGTCAGAGACAAAATGAAGAATTATGTTAATGTTACTCCACTTGACGACTTTCCTTTCTGAAAGGAGGATGCGTCATGGTGTTGAAATTCAAATCCCCCCACGGAAATTCCCTTGCGATAGAAACCTATGCTTTCCAACTATTTGATGATAGCTGGAAAGGACTTCATTCTTTTTGGAAGTTGCGGGAGATATCTTTCTCAACTGCCGATATTCCCTACGGAAGTCTTTCATGGAGCAATAGCGTTTTGAGCAAGGTTTTATCCCCCCAATGGTATGACGACTATAGCATTGAACTGCGATTGAAAGTGATTGAAGAAAACAACACTTATTGGGGGTTTATAAGGATACAAAGCCTGAAGGATATCCACTGTCTTTCCCTAACCGAATTTCTTTACTCTCCTCGCAAGAAAACCTTCCAAGTCCTGAAAACAACGCTGAACAAGCCCCTTCATTTCAAGAAAATTTGGTGGAACTTGAACCTCGGAGAGGTAAGCAATACCTTGCTTTCAGCGGAATATCTTTCAGGACGGACAGTCCCTTACTACACGCCTACATCCTTGTTCGTGCAAGCCAAGTCGTATCGGGGCGAAGTTTTCCTTTGCTGGACGATGAACTTTAAAGAGATTGAGGTCGTTAGAACTGAAGAAAATTTAAGGAGGGCATTGGAGGCAACGGTGCGAGTGCGCTGCTGGCAAACCGAAATTCACTACGAAAGGGGATTGCCTCCCAAATTTGTAAAAGATTTCGGCATAGCCAAAAATATGGTGTCCACTTCACGATGTCTCATCTACGCCAACCACGCCCATCACTACGACAGAACTGAATTGAGACCCCCCTATTACCTATATCTGGGGGTTGACAAGTATGCCTCTCACATAGACGAGATTGTCAGAAACTTTGAAGTAGCGATACCTCCGCAATTCTTCCCACTCTTTGAGTGTCTCCTGAGAGTGCCAACCGACAAAAGGAGCATCCAGACCTTAAAAGGCTTGAATAACCTGTGAACTGGGGGGGGTATAATTCCTCAAGGAAAAGGAGGGGATTAGAGTGCCTGCAGGTATACAAGGAATATTGAACGGAGTCAACGAATTGGATTTCCTATCTAAGAAGAGGTGTGACGCATTTTCCATTCACATCTTGAGTGTCCAACCGACCCAATTTACCCTTGCTCTTCACCGCAAGGTCGTGTCATTTAGGTTTCCCAGCCACCTTCACGATTTCCTTACCTTTCCTCCGAGCAACCAATTGCGCCTTGTCCTTTTTGACGACAACGGTTTAATTGTGGAAAAGTTGAACTTATCCCATGTAAGCAGCGATAGCAAAACGCTTCAGTGTTCAATCCCCAGACACTTACAGCACCATTTCGTCTCAATGAAAGAACGAACGAGAGAAGGTTATCCGCTCTACGCTGTCCTAATTAAGGAAGTAGTCACGCAGACCCCAGCACCCTTAGCGAGAACTTACCTTCTTTTCTACGATGGCTGGTTGGGTGTCTTCTGGAAACAAAAACCGCAAAGTAAACCAAGCCTTTGGAAAAAACTTCTAAACTGGCTAAGAAGGAGGGATGAGCGATGAAAGTCAAAGCAGGCGACTTGAGGGAAGCATTGCAGTTACTCTATTACGCTACTGATGCCTTTGGCAGCAAGTATTTCGGCAAGTATTTCTCGCTGGAGAGTGCTGACGGAAAATTAAGGCTTCTGGCATCTTCAAGTGACGCTATCGCCCAAGTGGAAATAAAGGATGTCAGCGGGGACGAACAGGGCAGAGCGATTACGAGCGCCAAATTATTTAAACTCTTGCAACTTATCCCGCCAACATCCGAAGTCCAAATTACCTTCGGCGAAAATGATGTGATTATCTCCGACGGCAAAAGCACTTGGTTCATCCCACAAATGCAGATGGACGAACTGCCTACCCCCGAATTGACAGAAGAAGAAATGATAGACCAAATTTCCCTTGAAACGAACTGGGCTTCCTTCCGCTCATTCCTTACCAATGTAGCCCCCTACACGGAAGGAAAATTTACCTTACAACCGCCAGTTTACTTTGAAATTTGCCCCGATGAGGGAATGTGTTACTGCGTCGGGTTCTCTGGCAAGGAAGCATTGATAGACAAAATCCCTGTAGAAAGCACCAACGAAATCAAATTGATGCTTCCCTATAAGTTATTGAAGCCCCTAACGAAAGTTACCCCACTTAGGTTGGAGGTGTTTCCGTCGGGGGTGCGGTTCGTCGGACACAATTGGTGGTTCCTTGTCCCGCTCCTTAGCGTGGAAAGTGCTGACCATCGGCTCTTCAGACGCCTCTATGAGAAAGTCACAGACAAAACGATTAAATGTAGGGTTGAAGTTGAGAGAAAAGCGCTAATTCTTCTTCTGCAGCGCCTCAAAACTGTAGCGGACATTAGTGGGGCGATAAAACTTGCTGGCGGCGGCGTGGAAGCGCAGGTCAAACCCCAAAATGGGGAACTGCTGTTTACCACTCAAGCGGTTGGCGGCGGGATTTTATCTCACGAAATTTTACCAGTCCGAGAATTGGACTGGGACGAAAACATTACAGACCCGATAAGGATAAATACTCTTAGCCTTCAGCATGCAGTTGATGTCTTTGATAAGTCTCCAATTCTTCAACTGGCTTTTACACACACAGACGGGCAATGGAACATTGGTCGTGTGACTTCCGAAGCCCAACCACTCAGAGAAGCCTATTTCGCTTTGTTGGTAGGTGGTTAAAATGTGGGAGGTTTCGCCTTCTCAACTTTACGCCTACCTGAAAGAGGACTTACAGCAAGGAGAAAATTGTCCCATCATTTTCATCTGGGGGCAACCGGGCATCGGCAAGACAATGATTGTCCAGCAAATTAGCGCTGAATTGGGGTATTACCTCGTTGTCCTTGAAGTCTCTACCATTCACCCCTACGCTTTGTCGGGCATCCCCGTGCCCGATGTCTCCCGCAAGATGGTAGAACTATTACCCCTACGCTTTGTCGCCGAAGTAAGAGAACACCAAGATGATGACTGCATCATCTTTTTGGACGACTTCGGCGCAGCTGACCCCTACCAACAACGAATTGCCCTCTCCCTCACCACCTATCGGGCAATCGGGGATGCCCAACTTCCCAAAAAGGCTCGGCTTATTATCGCTACCAACCGAGAAGAAGATGCCGCTTATGTAATTACACCTTCCTACGCCATCCTTAACCGAGTTAAGCATTACAACCTTGCCCCCAAATTTGAAGATTGGGTTGCATGGGTGCATAAAACTTATCCACATAAATCCTCGCTTCTCCAACTGGTTATAAGTTTTCTAACCGCCCATCCCCAATTTTTCTGCTGGACACCTGAAATGGCAATAAAAAGGAGAACGGCAGCCTACCCGACACCCCGTTCGTGGACAAATTTCATCGCCAATACTCCAGAGGATATTATTGCCGACACGAAAGAATTAGCACTCCGTTGCTCTTTTTGGGTCGGTAAAGAAGTCGCCACAGAATTTTACAAGTTCTGCTTAATCTCAGAAGAAGAAATCCGTGCGATATTGAAGAATCCGTCCCTTATCAAACTCAAAAACAAAGTTTGGCAAATCCTTACTATCTCGCACATATTGAACACAATCTACAAGCAACACCCAACGGAAGGAAACTTGCGGGTATTGGAGGCTTTATTGGGAATGGTAACAAATGATGTGGTCGCCGCCATCTTACCTTCCCTAAGCGGACTACCCGAATTGGAGAGATTGCGAGCCCGCCTTAGCGCTCAAATTGTCTCAGGGAAAAAGAGCGAGTGAAGGTATTTCCAACCTTCCCGCTGGTCGTCGCTCCAGATGACTTTTCCGAACGATTGAAGCCACGGATGATAGAACAAATCCAAGTGGGGCGTCACAATTACCGTAGGGCGCTCATTGAGAGAAGCAGCTACTATTTCCATCGCCACTCCAATAGAAGGGCGTTCCAGCCAAAAGAAAGCAGCGTGAGAATTGCTGATAAGCTGGATGTCTCCAATTACTAACTCTCTGGAAGCCTCGTGGAAGGGCTTTTCCAAGACCAAATTAGCCCAGCGATATCGGTCGGTTGCATCTAAAGGAACGAGTGGCTCAAATCCGAATTCCCGACCCAGCCTTTCAAGGTAAAGGAAAATTTCCTCGTAATTTCTCTCGCCGTGAATGTTCCCGCCAATGTAAACTCTGGGCTTGGAAGTTGGGTCGCCGAAAGTGTTCCGCAGATAATCCAACACTTGAACCATCGCCCATTGCCTATTTTCGTCGGTAACCTCAACGACATAATCGCAAGCCTGAGGCGAAAGTTGTTCACTGGGATGCGGGTCATATGGAGCACCCAAATAATTGAGATAGATGACCTTCCCACCTTGCTCATGAATGAATTCCACCTCATTGGGGAATCGGACATCGGGGATGATACAGCGATAGAATGCTCCGAAATTCGCTTGCCAACATTTTATCCACAAATCTCCCTGAACGGTCATTGAGCGCCCCGCCATGCCCGTATTCTGAAGCCATTGTCTTATCTCCTGCGTCCATTGCGGTCTAAAAGCGAGAAGAGAACGATGATAGGTTGCCCCGCCTTTGATTGCCGCAGCGAAAGGAGCAACAACAGCGTCATAACGCCCCGCCAAAACCCACGCCAGCGTCGTCTTACCGCTCCGTTTCTTCCCAGCAATCCCCACAATGAACTTTCGTGGCGGATGCTTGATAAGCCTAAATTCTTCTTGAATGCCTACTTTTTCCAGCATCACAGTCCCTCCTTAGCGACAGAATTTATTCAAATAAATTGCGTCCTTCCTGCCGCAGATTGTAATGCACATAGTCAATGTAAGGTTCGCTGATGTCTATCCCCCAACCAATTCTGCCAAGTTGGAGGGCTGCATAGATAGTGGTTCCGCTGCCGACGAAGGGGTCTAAAACGATATCATCTACGAAAGAGAACAGTTTGATAAGGCGATAAGGTAATTCTGGCGGAAAGGGGAAAGGACACACATTTCTCTCCCTTGATGCTTCCAGTTCCCAAATCCCAGTGCTACACCAAAGAAGTTCTTCTTTACCGAGTTTGCTTGCCTGTTTTCTTTCCCGACTGATATCTTTGCGTTTGCCAGCCTTCTTGAACACGAGAATGTATTCGTAAAAGTTAACGAGTGGGATATCGGGAGGAAAGGGAAAAGTTCCTCTGAGATATTGACCCCCACCTGAAGCATGAATGCGCCTTATCTGGGAATAAATAATTGAGCCCTTGTATTCCAACCCACAATTATCCGTGAGATGGACAATAATATGAGCGTGAGTTGGCAAACATTTATTTACCCCTTCACGCCTAAAGTTCGTCCACGAATCAGAGATATTGATACAAAGTCTACCGCCAGCGACAAGGACACGGGCACATTCGGTCAAAATGGTGAGCAGTTTCGACAAGTATTCTTTCCAAGTTGGAAGGTTCTCCAAGTCGTCGGGCAAGTTAGTGTAAGGTTTAGATTTAACGAAGTAAGGTGGAGAGGTCACGATAAGGTGAACGCATTCGTCAGGAAAGGTTTGCAGCACTTTCAAGCTATCACCTGCCCACAACTTATAGCGTTCTCCTTCGTATTTTGGCGGCAACAAAGCTCAAATTCCCTCCTTTCCCCCTTCAAGATTTTATCTCAGGTTGAAATTTTCGGCAACTCCCGTTATAAATGTAAGTGAAAATCTGACCCAAGTCCTTGTTGCCGAGTAATAGAGCAGGTGGCAAGCAAAATCCATGAAAGGAGGGTATACATCGTGAAGATGAACATTGAGGAACTCACCGCCGTCGCCGTTGCCAGAAATTTGCTGGTGAGACAGAACCCCATTTTGGGCTTTACAAGACGCACTCCGTTTCGTGAATGGGCATGTAAAGTTTTGGACTGGGCGTGTAAGTCACCAACACACTTTCACTACTTCGTGAAATTCGTCTTCATCAACCTTGGAAACAGAGCTACATCCTATATCCTGCCGCCAGAACCTACTTGGTCTCCTTTTCAGACAATGACTGAAGAGTTTAGGAAATTACTTAGCGAGGCACGAGGAAGCGGACGCCAGCATGCCCGTGATTGCGGAGGCTGGGTTTGGTTGCTCATCCGAATCTTCGCTGATACTTACTTCAATCTGAGTGAGGACTGGGACATTGCGAGGAAACTCATCACTCACGCACAAGTAAGGGGAGTCTATTCCATCCTTGCACTGCACGGCATAACCCCCACCACAATTGAAGATGTCAATGACGGTAGAACTTTGGGATTACGGCTCGTCCACAAGTTAACTGAAAAATGGCTTCAATATGCCCCTTGTGAAATCCTTGAGGAAGCGAGGTGAGAGGAAATGCAAGAAGAGAAAACCAAAGCCGCAGTCAATGGTTGTCTAACCATTCTCGTCCTTCTGTTTATCGGCGGAATTGTCTTGGCCTACATTAGCAGAAAACTACACTTCATTGGTTTCTATCAGAAATATGCCCCGCAGAAAGAATATCAAGAGTATCAGAGGTGATAGTAAGATGCTTCTCCGATGGCAGATTGAAAAGATGAAGGACGAGGAAATCATCAAGGAAATGCCTTACGAAGAAGCAGTGGAAGTCCTGATGAAGCGCTATGAGGGATACCTTCACCGGCTCGCTGAGACCGTCTGGAAGGAAACACTCGGAAACCTTTTCGTGCCAAGAGAAGATTTAATCTCCGCTGCCAAGTTGGGGCTCGCTAAAGCCGTGAAAACTTATGACCCGACCAAGGAAGCATCCTTTTTGACTTACATGGTAACGGTTGTGAATAACTGCTTGCGCCACGAAGTCCGACGCTACATGCCCATCAATCTGGGCAAGTTTGAATGCAAAACCGAGGAAGAAAGAGAAAAGCTGGGCGAACTCCTGAACAGCTTCATATCAATTGAAGCCGCAGAGGATGATGAAGAAAGAACTCAAGAAGAGGAAATCGGAGAAGTCTGTAAGGAACTGGAAGAGATAGAAAAGCGCTGGAAAATTCGGCAAGCCCTTAAATACCTCCCCCCAATTGAGCAAAAGGTAATCTCGCTGATGTATGGACTGGAAGGCAACTACCCGCTAACTTTGAAGGAAGTCTCTCGCATTTTAGGGTATACTATCCCGCAAATCCAGCATATCCACCAGAGGGCGCTGAAGAAGTTAAGGTCATTGCTCAGCTAATCAAGAAGTTCCTTGAAGAGGGGATGGTGTTTAATTTTCTCCAGCGCTTGTTTGACAAGTTGTTGTGCCCGTGAGCGGCAAATTCCCATTATCTTTCCAACAGCAGCGAAATTCCCCATGGCTTCTTCGGAAGCATCGTCAAACCCAAAATAGAGGCAAATGGCTTCCTTTTCTCGGTCTGTCAAGTCATCCAATATCTTAGAGAGGATGCGGCGACGGTAAAATTTCTTCGTCAATTCTTCCTTCTCTTCTTCCGCCACCTCTGTCAGGATGTCCCTAAGAAATTTATCCCTATCATCCGCCGACAGCTCATCGTCTACAGGTTGGTCTATAGACAAAACTGAAGGGAAATTAATCATCTGGAAGGCTTCCTTTGATAACTCAACCTCGTTCAAAATTTGAATGAATTCGTCGTCAGATAATTTCTCAACATCTATCCCACGCTGGGCAAGCAATTTCCGCAACCGTGACCACCTCTCCAATGTGCGGACAGATATTTTTATGCCACCATGAACGCCACTATATGCTAACAGTTTCCGCCCTACCTCTTGATGTATCCACCAAATTGCGGTTGTAGAAAATTTTGTCCCCTCATTAATGTTGTAGTGGTCTATCGCCTTACCTAATCCGATAATGCCTTCATAGAACAAATCCTCAAAGTGAGTGCCAGCAAAGCGTGGAAGTTTAGAAACGACAGCAACTACCAACCGCAAATTGTGGTTAAATAACTTCTCACGGATGCGCTCTGCTTCTACCACCAAATCCCTTTCCTGCGGCGAGAGTTCATCTTTACATTGCCAAAGCATTTCCCACAGCTGGTTATAAGGAAGTTTCAATTTCTCGGATAAGTAGCGAAGATATGCCGCTATGGGCTCATTTGAAGTCTTTTGGCGGATTTTACACCGATAAGCAGACTTCAACTTCCTCGCCAAAGCATTAGCCAGCACGCTCATCGCAAGGTTATAGCGGCGGAATAACATCTGTTCCTCAGCAGCGTCCAAGGGCGGATACATATTTAGCATCCGCTGAATTTCTGTGGACAACTCTGGGATTTGAGACATAACCGTCACCCAATAGTATTTTACCAAAGTCGTGACTTGGAAGTTTAAAACCCTGCTTTCTCTTCGGTTAGGCTACCCTTAATCTTTTGCGGGCGTGACCATTTAGAAATGTCCTTCAGAAGGGCTTTGATGGTCTCAGGAGTAACTTCCTTATTGAATTTCTTCATGCGATAAATCTTCTGGGCGAGAGCGGCACATTCAGCATGGGTTCTCCCTTCAAATACCTTTTCATCAACGCTAATCTCTTCTATACCAAGCTTCCTACAGTGATATTTGAAGATTTCCAACCCCAACTTGCCGTCTTGAATTGGCGAAAGTTCAATCAATTCATCCATGCGGATGGGTCGGAGAAATGCAGGGTCAATCGTGTGTGGTCGGTTAGTCGTAAAAATTATCCCCCAAGAAGCGTAAGTCTTGTGGGCATAACCATCCAAAAGTTGCATAAGTTGGATAAGTTCTCTCGTCGGTCGCTGCTCTCGGTTTTGAGCGAGAAATTCACACTCATCAAAAATGAAAAGAACCAAAGGAAAGATTTTGATGACATCATAGATAATATCAAGTCCACTAACCCCTGAAGCAAAAATGACTAATGCCTTCTTTTCTTCAGCAGCATATTTAGCGAGAAGTGTAGCAAATAAACTTTTACCCGTTCCAGGTGGCCCAGCAATAAGAGCACTAAAGTGTAACCCCGAAGCAGGCTCATTGGCGATAGTGTCCATCATCTGGATGACCCGTCTAAAAGCAAGGGCTGTTTCTGGGGGGTAAAAGGAAAGGAACTCATCCAAACTAATGTCTATTTTCTCAAAAGGAGAACCAATATTTTCATCCAGCAAAAGAGGAGGAATATTCTCTTCCGCTTCTTCGTCTTCCCAATCAGAGAAGAGTTCCCCCACGGAAATATTGCAGATAACCCCCGCCGATGCCGCCCGCAACGCCTTCTGAAAATCTTCGTAAAAAGATTGCGGCGAGACTTTTTCCTCATCAATATAGAACCGAAAGTAAGTATAAAAGGCGGTCTCGTTAACTTCAAGGACAACATAAGGAGAACACCGCCAATAGCCAGCATGCACGGTATGGGGGATAGAGTTCCAGCGCAAAGATTGTATGTGAACCCTTGTATACGGGGACATTTGGGGGAAGAGTTGCCGTAGAGCCCTACCCACAATATTTTGAAGAATGACAGGGATAGCAATAACAATCAATCGGGGCTTAGCAAATTCCCTCGTGATTGTCAGTTCATAATCAATGCGAAAGTTAGTATTATCTACGACCCAATCCTTCGTCGGGTCTATCTCAGTTAATATTCTCTTGGTCACAAGAAATTACACCCCCTCCAAGGAGGTCAAATAATCTAAAGCTTCATTTGCCCTATCCACCCACCACCCACACTCATCCCCTTCCCGTGTTCCTAACTTCCTTTTCAAAGCTTGGCTCAAAATTTTCTTAACTTCTTCCGCTTGCTCCTTTGGAATAGGAGGCGGCTGCTCCTTTCTCTCCCCCCTCCCCCACGCCAACAGTTCGCTTAACCGCCGCATAAAACCACCCAGTCCCAAAGCAACGGCATGAGGAGGAGTTATGCCCAAGCGGTTAAGGGCTGCTACTACATCATTCACAGCTTCTATCACCTTTTCTTTTTGCTGCTCATCCTTCTTAACCGAAGACGAGAGCAGCATAGAAATTAATCCTCCTCTTTCTCCAATGCCTTGTCCGCCTTCTTGCGCAACTTCTCAGCCAACTTTGTTGCTCGCTCCTTCACATCTTCGGGCAAATCAACGCCACGGCGTGCGCCAGCGAGGGCTTGCTGAGCCGCAATAACACCACGCCTAATGACCTTAGGTTCACCATCAACAATATCCACGACAGGCAACTTGTAAGACTCAAATTTGTAGGGGTCTTCAGCATCGTAGACCAAAAAGCGCTTCTTATATTTGCGCCATTCGGCTGCCCCCCATTCGGACGGGTCTTTAGATGAAACCCACTTTCGCCAGCGCCTTTCGGATTCATCAGCATCCCACTCCCGATGGTCAGTTACTGGAAGTCTCAAAACGGAAGTGTTAACCGTCCAGCGTGCCATTGTTCAACACTCTCCCTGTGTTCTGAGCTACCTTAAGCACCACCAATAATTTTAACTTATGTTGCCACCCTAAAAGGCAAGGTAAAAGAGAAGATGTAATTTACTTAGAGGAGTGCTATAATAAATTGTGGGAATGTAGATTTCGTTGCTGCCCGCAACGCTATGTTGC
>OGCH01000590.1_pt1 | contig 17698 bp, 20 predicted proteins | sample 1570111 | NCBI WGS metagenome assembly OGCH01 (sample SAMN03436243, study PRJEB24508) | hot springs metagenome | biome: Desert Springs; feature: Hot Springs; material: Water | place: USA: Great Boiling Spring, Nevada | collected 2008-12-01 | depth 0 m m | reverse complement strand
TCACCGCGGCATGGCTGATCCGCGATTACTAGCGATTCCGGCTTCATGGGGTCGGGTTGCAGACCCCAATCCGAACTACGCCCACCTTTTTGCGATTCGCTCCCCGTTACCGGGTTGCCTCGCTTTGTAGTGGGCATTGTAGCACGTGTGTCGCCCAGGCCGTAAGGGCCATGATGACCAGACGTCGTCCCCGCCTTCCTCCTGCTTTCGCAGGCAGTCCCGTTAGAGTGCCCGGCTCACCCGCTGGCAACTAACGGCAGGGGTTGCGCTCGTTGCGGGACTTAACCCAACATCTCACGACACGAGCTGACGACGGCCATGCAGCACCTGTGCTAGGGCTCCCCTCGCGGGGCACCCCAGGCTTTCACCCAGGTTCCCTAGCATGTCAAGGCCTGGTAAGGTTCTTCGCGTTGCTTCGAATTAAACCACATGCTCCACCGCTTGTGCGGGCCCCCGTCAATTCCTTTGAGTTTCAGCCTTGCGGCCGTACTCCCCAGGCGGCGCGCTTAACGCGTTGGCTTCGGCCCCCAGCAAACCCAGAGACCTAGCGCGCATCGTTTAGGGCGTGGACTACCCGGGTATCTAATCCGGTTTGCTCCCCACGCTTTCGCGCCTCAGCGTCACAAGTGAGCCAGGTGGCTGCCTTCGCCATCGGCGTTCCTCCCGGTATCTGCGCATTTCACCGCTACTCCGGGAATTCCACCACCCTCTCCCACCGTCTAGCCTGAGCGTATCCCACGCTCCTCCACGGTTGAGCCGTGGCCTTTCACATGGGACGCCCCAGGCCGCCTACACGCCCTTTACGCCCAGTAAATCCGGGTAACGCTCGCGCCCTCCGTATTACCGCGGCTGCTGGCACGGAGTTGGCCGGCGCTATTACCCCGGTACCGTCAGTCCCCTCATCGGGGGTTTCGTCCCGGGTTCAGGAGTTTACACCCCGAAGGGCTTCCTCCTCCAAGCGGCGTCGCTCCGTCAGGCTTGCGCCCATTGCGGAAGATTCCTAACTGCTGCCTCCCGTAGGAGTGGGGCCCGTGTCTCAGTGCCCCTGTGGCCGGCCATCCTCTCAGACCGGCTACCCGTCGTCGCCTTGGTGGGCTCTTACCCCACCAACTAGCTGATGGGACGCGGGCCCATCCGGAAGCGGGTAAAAACCCTTTAAACACACCCCAAAGGATGTGTCCACATGGGGGATTAGCCTGGGTTTCCCCAGGTTGTCCCCCTCTTCCGGGTAGGTCACCCACGCGTTACTCACCCGTCCGCCGCTGACCGCGAGAAACCCCGCGGCCCGCACGACTTGCATGTCTTAGGCACGCCGCCAGCGTTCACCCTGAGCCAGGATCAAACTCTCCAAAGAAAAACGCCTTAGAGGCGTTCAAGCGTTAGCGTTGGCCCTGCGTCCTCCCCTTTTCAAGATCCCCCTGCTTGGGCTTTTCGCCCGCGCAGCAAAAGCTATGGTATCAAACCCCCTCCTTCTTGTCAACCCCAGATAGCTTGCGGATCTCCTCAATGAACCGCTCCACGGAGTCAAACTCCCGGTAGACGGAGGCGAAGCGAATATAGGCCACCTGGTCCAGTTCCCTGAGGAAGGCCATGGCCTTGAGGCCGATCTCCTCGGAGGTGATCTCCGGGCCCGCCACCTGGTCCTCAAAGGTGTAGGCGAAGCGCTTCAGGACCTCCTGGTCCACGGGGCGCTTCTCGCAGGCCAAAAGGAGGCCCCTCAGGAGCTTGTCGGGGTTGAAGGGCTCCTTGCGGCCATCCCTTTTCACCACCATGAGGGGTTCCAGCTGGGTCCTTTCGTAGGTGGTGAAGCGGCGGCCGCAAGAAGGGCACTCCCTTCGCCTGCGGATGGCCGCCCCCTCGTCCGAAGGCCTCGAGTCCACCACCCGGGTGTCGGGATGGCCGCAGTAGGGGCACTTCATGGCACTTCCCGGAGCATCTCGTAGACCTCTGGGGAGAGGGGGGGTTCGGGCAGCTGGACCTCCAGGACCACCCCCCTGACCCCCTCGGCCACCATGGAGCCCAGGGCCAAGGCAGCCCGCACCAAGGCCTGGTCGTGGTCCTCGGCCACCGGGTCCCGGGAGGGGACCACCCCGTTCACCCGCACCCCCGGGAAGGTGCGGGTGATCCCCTCAATGAGCCCCTCCACCGCCTTGCGCACGGAGAGGGTGTGGGGCTCCATGCGGACGGCAGGGGGCAGGACCAGGGTGACGAACCCGCCCCCCGCCAGGTGCCTCAGGCCCTGCTGCAGGACGTAGAGGCTGGACTTCACGTCCTGGCTCATGAGGTCGTACCACTCCCCTTCCAAAAGCTCCACGAAGGGGGTCTTGCTCTCGGCGGTGGTCACGTGGACGATGCCGTCTAAAAGGCCAAAAAGCTCCTCCACCTTCTCAAAGGTGCTGGTCACGTCCAAGACCACGCTCATATCCCCGCGGATGGGGATGGCCGTGGCCCCCAGGGCCTCCACCTCCGAGGCCACCGCGGTGGCCAGCTCCACCTCGGGGTCCACGGCGATGACCGTGGCCCCGTTGCGGCCATAGCCGTGGGCGATGGCCCGCCCGAAGCCCCGCCCGGCCCCGGTTACCATGACGATCCGCCCCTCGAGGCCCAGAAGATCCCGTGACATCAGGCCCATTGTACGGGAAAATAAGTCCATGGCCCGCATCCGCATCGCGGAAGGCGACATCACCGAGTTTGAGGGGGACGCCATCGTCAACGCCGCCAACAACTACCTGAAGCTGGGAGCCGGCGTGGCGGGGGCCATCCTGAGGAAGGGGGGGCCTTCCATCCAGGAGGAGTGCGACCGCATCGGCAGGATCCGGGTGGGGGAGGCGGCGGTCACCGGGGCGGGAAATCTGAAGGTGCGCCACGTGATCCACGCCGCCGTCTTGGGGGACGAGCCCGCCAGCCTGGAAACGGTGCGCCAGGCCACCCGAAGCGCCCTGGAGAAGGCGGTGGAACTGGGCCTCAAGACGGTCGCCTTCCCCCTCCTGGGGACCGGGGTGGGGGGGCTTCCCGTGGAAGAGGTGGCCCGGGTCATGCTGGAGGAGATCAAGAAAGCCCCGGACACCCTGGAGGTGACCCTCTACGGCTACCGCAAGGAGGACGCCGAGGCCATCAGGAGGGCGCTTTAGTTCCCCCCACCCGATTCGGGCGCCTCTTCCTTGGGCTCCTGCGCCGGGAGGGTGGCCTTGGGGAAGTAGCCTTCGGCCAGGCGCTTTAGGTCTTCCTCCCCCACCTTCCCGTCCCCGTCCAGGTCCCCCCTGAGCTCCTTCCCCTCTTTACCCCAGTTCTGGGCCAGCGCCAGGAGCTCGGCGAAGGGCCTGCCCCGGGGAAAGGGCTGGCCGAGGGGCTTCCCTTCCCGGTCGTAGAGGACCACCCGGGGGGCGAGCCTGGGGGTGAGGGGCTTTTGGGGAGCGAGGAGGAGGCGAAAGGCCTCCTGGTCCTTGAGGGGCCTGGAGAAGGCCATGTCCAGGCGAAGGAGGCCCGTCTCGGGGTCGTAGTCCAGGAGGTAGGCGGGGCTTGCCCCCTTGAAGCTACTCAGGTCTGGGGTGAGGTCCTTGAGGACTACCTCCAGCTGGAAGCCCAAGGCCTCCCGCACCTCCACCCGCCCCAGGAGGACGAAGGGCCCCTCCACCTGCGCCGGGGGCTGGACCAGGGTGAGCCTGGGGGGCGGGGGGTCGGAGACGGTGAGGGCGAGGCGGGTGGAGCGGCTATTCTTGGCCCCGTCCTCCACGGTGAGGATGAGGGGAAACTGCCCTTTCTCCTTGGGCACGCCGGAAAGCCTACCCCCCTGGAAGGTGAGGCCCTGGGGGAGCTTGCCCTCCAAGGCGAAGCTATAGGGCCTCACCCCTCCCTCGGCGCTGAAGGCGTGGGTGTAGTTTTCCCCCAGGTAGGCGGGGGGAAGACTGGAGGCGGTGAGGCGCAGGGGCTCCACCCCCACCCCCGTGGGGTCCTGGGCGCCGCAGGCGGCGAGTAGCAAGGCAAGGGGCCAGAGCTTTCGCATAGGGCCAGTCTAGCGGGTATAGTTGAGGGCATGGTGAAGCCGGACTGGTGGATCCGGGAGATGGCGAAGAAGGGCATGATCGAGCCCTTTGAGGAGCGCCTGGTGCGGGAAGGGGTCATCAGCTATGGTCTCTCCAGCTTCGGCTACGACCTCCGGGCCGCCCCGGAGTGGAAGATCTTCACCAACGTCTTCTCCACGGTGGTGGACCCCAAGAACTTTGACCCCAAAAGCTTCGTGGAGTACGAGGGGGAAGAGGTCATCATCCCCCCCAACTCCTTCGCCCTCACCCGGAGCGTGGAGTACATCCGCATGCCGGAGAACGTGATCGCCATCGCTCTGGGCAAGAGCACCTACGCCCGGTGCGGCATCGTGGCCAACGTGACCCCCTTGGAGCCCGGTTGGGAGGGGCACGTGACCCTGGAGATCTCCAACACCACTCCCCTACCCGCCAAGGTCTACGCCGGGGAGGGCATCGTGCAGCTCCTCTTCCTGGAAGGCCCCAGGCCCGAGGTCACCTACCAGGACCGCCGGGGCAAGTACCAGGGCCAGAGGGGCATCACCCTGCCCCGGGTGTAGGCTATGGGCGTGCGGACCCTTCTCCTTCTTCTCCCTCTCCTCCTGGGCGCCTGCCGAGGTGAACCCATGAAGCCCCTTCCCTACCTCTCCGAAACCCCCGTGCGGTCCTTTGCCGCCCCCAGACCGGTCCTGGAGCCCGGCCAGGACTACTACGCCCGGCTCAAGACCACCCAGGGGGATATCCTCATAGACCTTTTGGAAAAAGAGGCCCCCAACACGGTGAACTCCTTCGTCTTCCTGGCCCTCCACCGCTACTTTGAGGGGGTGGAGTGGCACCGGGTCATCCCTGGCTTCGTGGCCCAGACGGGGGACCCCACGGGCACGGGTCGGGGCGGCCCCGGCTACACCTTCGGCCTGGAGATCGCCCCCGGCCTGGCCTTTGACCGGGAGGGGATGGTGGGCATGGCCCGCACCCAGGACCCCAACTCCAACGGGAGCCAGTTCTTCATCACCCTAGGCCCCGCCCCCCACCTCACGGGCCAGTACACCATCTTCGGCCAGGTGGTGGAGGGGATGGAGGTGGTGAAGCGCCTGGCCCCCACGGAAGGGCCCCTGGCCACCGGGAAGAGGGACAAGCTCCTCGTGGTGGAGATCCTGGTCAAGGAATGATCCCCGAGGGCACCCGCTTTCTCCTTCCCCCCGAGGCCCGGCTCAAGGCCGAGGTCGTGGGGCGGCTTCAGGGCCTCTTTTACCGCCACGGCTACGAGCCCGTGGAGCTTCCGGCCCTCGAGGCCTTTGACCCCCTCCACCCCCTGGCAGAGAGGGCCTTCAAGCTGGTGGACAAGACCGGGGAGGTCCTGGCCTTAAGGAGCGAGTTCACCACCCTCCTGGCCAAACTCCTCCGGCCCCAGCTGGGGGAGGGGGTGCGCCGCTTCCAGTACGCCGGGGCCCTCTGGCTAAGGGAGGCGGACGCGGAGCTAGGCCGCCTCCGGGAGTACACCCAGGTGGGCCTGGAGCTCATCGGGGCCACGGGGCCCTTGGCGGACGCTGAGGTGCTGGAGCTGGCCTTCGCCGCCCTCGAGGCCCTGGGGGTGGAGGGCGTGGTGGAGGTGGGCCTCCCCAGCCTGGCGGGGGAGGTGCTCAAGGCCTCCGGCCTGCCAAAGGAGGCCCAGAAGGAGGCCCAGCGGGCCATCCACCGCAAGAACCTCCCGGAGCTAAAGGCCCTCCTGGCCCGCCACCCCGTGGACCCGGAGGTGAAGAAAACCCTCCTGGCCCTCCCCGACCTCTACGGGGAGGAGGAGGTCCTCAAAGAGGCGGAGGCCCTGCCCCTTCCCCCTAAAGCCCGGGAAGCCCTCGGGAACCTGCGCCGGACCCTGGAGATCCTGGAAAGGCCCGTCCTCCTAGACCTGGGCATGGCCCGGCGCTACGAGTACTACTCGGGGATCTTCTTCCGGGCCTACACCCCGGGCTTCGGCCTCCCCCTCCTGGGGGGCGGGCGGTACGACGGAGCCCTTCTGCCCCAGGCGGCGGGCTTCGCCCTAGGGGTGGAGAGGCTTCTGGAGGCCCTCAAGCTGCCCAAAGGGGAATCTCCCCCGGAGGTCCTGGCCCTGGACCTGAAGGCCCTCCGCCGTTTCGCCAAGGAGAAGCGGGTGGAGCTCTTCCACGGGGAAGACCCCCTAGGCCACGCCAGGGCCCGGGGCATCCCCTATCTGGCCCAGGGGGAGAAGATCTGGAGGGTGGAATGAGGCGCTACCTCCTCACCGTGGCCCTGCCCAAGGGAAGGATCTTTGAGGAGGCCTACCGGGCCCTGAAGGGGGCGGGTCTGGACCTGCCGGAGGTGGAGAACGAGCGGGCCCTCCTCCACGGGGAGGAAGGGGGGGTGGGCCTCCTCCTCCTCCGCAACAAGGACGTGCCCGTCTACGTGGACCTGGGCATCGCCGAGATAGGGGTGGTGGGCAAGGACGTCCTCCTGGACTCGGACCGGGACCTCTTTGAGCCCGTGGACCTAGGCTTTGGGGCCTGCCGCCTCTCCCTCATCCGCCGCCCCGGGGACACCTCGCCCATCCGCCGCGTCGCCACCAAGTACCCCCTCTTCACCGCCCGCCTCCTGAAGGAAAGGGGCTGGGTGGCGGACGTGGTGGAGCTTTCCGGCAACATTGAGCTGGCGGCCCTCACCGGCCTGGCGGACGCCGTGGTGGACGTGGTGCAGACCGGGGCCACCTTGAGGGCGGCGGGCCTGGTGGAGGTGGAGGTCCTGGCCCACTCCACCGCCCGGCTCATCGTGAACCGCCAGGCCCTGAAGCTCAAGCGGGACCTCCTGAAGCCCCTGATCGCCCGTCTGAGGCAGCCATGAAGGAGCGCACCCCAGAAAGGATCAAGCGCCTGGAGGCGGTCCTGAGGCGCAGGCAGCCGGACCTCACAGTGCTTCTGGAGAACGTCCACAAGCCCCACAACCTCTCCGCCATCCTGCGCACCTGCGACGCCGTGGGGGTCCTCGAGGCCCACGCCGTGAACCCCACGGGGGGCGTGCCCACCTTCAACGAGACCAGCGGGGGAAGCCACAAGTGGGTCTACCTGCGGGTCCACCAAAGCACGGAGGAGGCCTTTCGGCACCTGCGGGAAAGGGGCTTTAAGGTCTACGCCACCGCCCTAAGGGAAGGGACCAAGGACTTCCGCGAGGTGGACTACACCCGGCCCACCGCCATCGTCTTTGGGGCGGAGAAGTGGGGGGTTTCCGAGGAAGCCTTGGCCCTATCGGACGGCCTCATCCACATCCCCATGCTGGGCATGGTCCAGAGCCTGAACGTCTCCGTGGCCGCGGCGGTGATCCTCTTTGAGGCCCAAAGGCAGAGGCTAGAGGCGGGGCTTTACGATAGGCCCCGCCTGGACCCGGAGCTTTACCAGAAGGTCCTGGAAGACTGGCTCAGGAAGTGAGGAAGGCCTCCTCTTCCAGGAGTTCTTCCAGATACTTGGCCTTCACCCCGAGCACGGAGACCCAGACCTGAAGCTCCCCCCAGGCCTCCTCGTCTTCTGGATTCTCCTTGGCCCTTTTCCAAGCGCTCTGGAAGGCTCGGGAGGCCTCTTCCAGCTCGCCCAGGAGAACTTCCAGGACCTCCCGCAGGTGTTCCTTACGCGCTCGTTTCCGGGCTTCTGCCCTGGACATCCTACCTCCTTCCCATTCTACGGAGGAGCCGCTCCACCCGTCCTTGGTAGGCTCGGATCTCCTTTTCCCAGTAGCGGATGAGCTCCCACCTGGGCTCGGGACGACGCAACTCCTCCTCTACCTTGGCCTGGTGCTCGCGGATGCGCGCCTGGTAGCTTTCCACGCTTTTCCGCAACCGCCTATTGCCCATTCACGTAGGTGAGCCAGGCCTCGTACTCCGGCCGCCGCCCGGTGGCCGCCTCCAGATAGACCTCCCGAAGCCTCAGGGCCACGGGCCCGGCGGTGCCGTTCCCGATGGGCCGCCAGTCAATCATGGAAACCGGGGTCACCTCGGCGGCGGTCCCGGTCATGAAGACCTCATCGGCCATGTAGAGCTGGTCCCGGGTGGCCCGGACCACCTGGACCTCGTAGCCCAGGTCCCTGGCGATTTTGATCACGGAGTCCCGGGTGATGCCCTCGAGGTTCACGGAGTGCTCCAGGGCGTAGATGACCCCATCCCGCACAAAGAAGAGGTTCTCCCCGCTCCCCTCGGCCACGTAGCCCTCCTCGTCCAGGAGGAGGGCCTCGTCAGCCCCGGCGGCCACGGCCTCCATCTTGGCCAGGGCGGAGTTCACGTAGTTCCCCCCCACCTTGGCCTTGCCGGGCATGACGTTGGCGGGGAAGCGGGCCCAGGAGCTGGTGATGAGCCTAGCCCCCTTGCGCACCGCCTCCTCCCCCAGATAGGCCCCCCACTCCCAGGCCGCCACCATGACCTCGGCGGGGTTGTTGGGGAGGGGGTTCACCCCTAGGGCCTTGGCCCCCATCCAGGCCAGGGGGCGGATGTAGCAGCTCTTGTAGCCGTTTCGCCGCACCACCTCCTTGATGGCCTCCTCTACCTCCTCCGGGGTGAAGGGGATCTCCATGCGCAGGACCTTGGCGGAGTGGAAGAAGCGCTTCACGTGCTCCTTGAGGCGGAAGATGGCGGGGCCCTTGGGGGTCTCGTAGGCCCGGATGCCCTCAAAGACGCTGGTGCCGTAGTGGAGAGCGTGGCTTAGGACGCTGGTCTTGGCCTCCTCCTGGGGGACCAGCTTGCCGTTGAACCAGATCAGGCCCGCCCGGATCTGGACATCGCCCCCTTTGGCCTCAGGCTTGGTCATGGCTAACCTCCGCCCCCATCATACCGCCTCTGCCCCACCCGGCTTGGGCGCGTAAGGCCTGAAAGGTCCGCACCGCCTCCTCGGCCACCCCCTGGGCCACAGGGGTTTTAAGGCTCCCCTCCCGCAAGAGGAGGTGAACGGTGCGCCCCGCTCCCGGGGAAGCCAGGGGGCGCAAGTGGGCCCACTTGGCCTTGGGAAGGGTCCAAAGGGCCACCTCGGGCAAAAGGGTGAGCCCCCCCACGCTTTCCACCAGGAAAAGCAAGGTTTCCAGGCTACCGCTTTGAAACTCCACCCGCCGCTTGGCCAAGCTGGGGCGGCATACGGAAAGGACCTGATCCCGCAGGCAATGCCCCTCGGATAGGACCCATGTGTCCTCCCGGGGAATCTCCAGGGGATGGATGCTCTCCCGAGAATACAGCGCATGGTGGGGGGAGACGTAGGCCAAGAAGGCCTCCCGAAAAAGGGGTATGGCCCTCAGGCCCGGGTGGTTTTCCTCCGTGCCCACAAGTCCAGCATCCAGACCCCCTTCCTGAAGGGCCCGGACAAGGTTCGGGGTGAGGTCTTCCCGAACCTCCAGTTCCAGCCGGGGATAGCGGTCCAAGAGCCGGGGGAGAAGCTGAGGGAGAAGATAGGGAGCGAGGGTGGGAATTACCCCCAGGCGAAAAGGTCCCTGAAAGCAGACCTCCTCGCCCCGGGCCAAAACGGTAAGCCTTTCCACCTCCTCCAAAACCTTACGGGCTTGGGCCACGGCCACGCGGCCCGCCTCGGTCAGGGTCCCCTTTTTCCGGTCAAAAAGCTTAACCCCTAAGGCCTCCTCCAGCTTCCGGATCTGGACGCTCAAGGCGGGCTGGCTTAGGTAGACCCGCTCCGCCGCCAAGGTAAAGCTCCCTTCCTCCGCCAAGGCCACCAGGGAGCGAAGCTGGTCCAGGGTCAGGCGCATAAATACAGTTTATGCTAATCCACACCACATCTATTGGACTTATGAAAGGCCTTCCCCTAGGATGGGAAGCGACCGGGGAAACACCCCCGGCCTTGGGGAGGTGATGAAGGCATGTTCTTGAGGATTGATCGGTTGCAGATTGAGCTTCCCATGCCCAAGGAACAGGACCCTAATGCCGCGGCGGCGGTGCAGGCCCTTTTGGGGGGGCGGTTTGGGGAGATGTCCACCCTGATGAACTACATGTACCAGTCCTTCAACTTCCGGGGGAAGAAGGCCCTCAAGCCTTACTACGACCTCATCGCCAACATCGCCACGGAAGAGCTGGGGCACATTGAGCTGGTGGCCGCCACCATCAACTCCCTGCTGGCCAAGAACCCGGGGAAGGATCTGGAAGAAGGGGTAGACCCCGCGGCCGCCCCCTTGGGCTTTGCCAAGAACGCCCGCAACGCCGCCCACTTCATCGCCGGTGGGGCCAACAGCCTGGTGATGGGAGCCATGGGGGAGCACTGGCACGGGGAGTACGTTTTCACCAGTGGCAACCTGATCCTGGACCTTCTCCACAACTTCTTCCTGGAGGTGGCGGCCCGCACCCACAAGCTTCGGGTTTACGAGATGACGGACAACCCCGTGGCCCGGGAGATGATCGGCTACCTCCTGGTGCGGGGTGGGGTCCACGCCGCCGCCTACGGCAAGGCCCTGGAAACTCTTACCGGGGTGGAGATGACCAAGATGCTCCCCATCCCCCGGATTGAAAACAGCAAGATCCCTGAGGCCAAAAAGTACATGGACCTGGGCTTCCACCGGAACCTGTACCGCTTCAGCCAGGAGGACTACAAGGACCTAGGCCTCATCTGGACCGGCCCCTCGCCGGAAGACGGCAGCGAAGTGGTGGTGGTGGACGGGCCTCCCGCAGGCGGCCCCGTCTTTGACCCCGGCCACGATGCCGCCGAGTTCGCCCCCGAGTTCCACCCTGGGGAGCTCTACGAGATCGCCAAGAAGCTTTACGAAAAGGCCAAGTGAGGGGCCAGGCTTCCTCCCCGGGGAGCTCTACAGGGCTTACAGGGCCCCATACCGCCCCCCGGGGAGGGCTTGGACCAGCCCCTTCAGCTCCAGGAGGGTGAGGAGGGAGATGACCCCTTCCGGGCTCAGGCCCAGGGCCTCGGCCAGGTGCTCGGGGAGGGCTTCCCCCTGGCGGAGGAGCTCGTAGAGCCGTGCCTCCTCTGGGGAAAGCTCTGGGAGCGCCTTGCGCTTTCCAGAAAGACCCAGGTAGGAAAGGGCATCCTCCGGGGTGATGACGGGGTAGGCCCCGTCCTGGATGAGGCGGTTGGCCCCCAGGGAGCCTGGGTCCGTGGGCCTTCCCGGCACCGCCAGGACCTCCTTGCCCAGCTCCAGGGCGTGGCGGGCGGTGATGAGGGCCCCGGAGTCCAGGGGCGCCTCCACCACGATCACCGCCCGGGCGAGCCCGGCGATGAGGCGGTTTCTGCGGGGGAAGTACTCGGGCTTGGGGCCGGTGCCCAGGGGGAACTCGGAGAGGAGGTCCATCTTCTCCGCCATGGCGCGGTGCTCCGGCGGGTAGATGCGGTCCAGGGCGCTTCCCAAAACCCCCAGGGTGCGCCCCCCCGCCTCGAGGGCCCCCAGGTGGGCCTCCCGGTCAATCCCCCGGGCCAGGCCCGAGACCACCACCGCCCCCGCCTCCGCCAGGGCCCGGGCCAGCTTGCGGGCGAAGGAAAGCGCCCAGGGGGCCGCCCTCCTGGTGCCCACGACGGCCACCGCCTGGCCCTCCTCCGGCAGGGTCCCTTTGAGGTAGAGGTGGGTGGGGGGCTGGGGCAGGCGCTTCAGGCTTTCGGGAAACCCCTCCTCCCAGAGGCCCAGGATCCGGAGGCCCAGCCGCTTGGCCCTCTGCCGCTCCGCCTCCGCTTGCCGCCGGGCTTCGGGAAGCCTTTCCACAAGCTGGGGAAAGCGCTCCCTCAGGGCCGCCTCGAGGTCCGCCTCCTCCAGAAGCTCCTGGAGCCTTTTGGGGCCAATCCCCGGAAGGAGGGCCAAGGCCAACGGGTCCACGGCCCGCAGTATACTAACCGCCTGGAAGGTCCGGCCTCTGCCCCAAGGGGCAAATCCCAAAGGCCGGGATCACCTAACCGCCATGGAAAAGAAGACCCATTCCGGATTCGTGGCCATCGTGGGCAAGCCCAACGTGGGCAAGTCCACCCTCCTCAACAACCTCCTGGGCATCAAGGTGGCCCCCATAAGCCCCCGCCCCCAGACCACCCGGAAGCGCCTTAGGGGCATCCTCACCGAGGGGAACCGCCAGATCGTCTTCGTGGACACCCCGGGCCTGCACAAGCCCATGGACGCCCTGGGGGAGTTCATGGACCAGGAGGTCTACGAGGCCCTCTCCGACGTGAACGCCGTGGTCTGGGTGGTGGACCTCCGCCACCCCCCCACCCCCGAGGACGAGCTGGTGGCCAAGGCCCTGAAGCCCCTGGCGGGCCAGGTGCCCATCCTCCTGGTGGGCAACAAGCTGGACGAGGCCAAGTACCCCGAGGAGGCCCTCAAGGCCTACCACGCCCTCCTGCCCGAGGCCCTCCCCCGCATGCTCTCCGCCCTAGACGAGAAACAGGTGGCCGGCCTCAAGGCGGAGCTCTTAGCCCTCCTGCCCGAAGGCCCCTTCTTCTACCCCGAGGACCACGCCAAAAGCGACCAGACCTTCGGGGAGTGGGTGGCGGAGATCGTGCGGGAAGAGGCCATGAAGCGCCTCTGGCACGAAGTGCCCTACGCCATCGCCACCAAGGTGGAGGAGGTGGCCGAGAGGGAAAACGGCGTCCTCTACATCAAGGTGATCCTTTACGTGGAACGCCCCTCGCAGAAGGGCATCGTGATCGGCGAGGGGGGAAGGAAGCTCAAGGAGATCGGCCAGGCGGCCAGGAAGCAGCTGGAGGTCCTCCTGAACCGCAAGGTCTACCTGGACCTCGAGGTCAAGGTCTACCCCGACTGGCGCAAGGACCCCGAGGCCCTAAGGGAGCTGGGCTACCGGGCCTCGGTGGGGTGAGCCCGGCCTATTCCCAAAGGCCTTTTCCCCTATACCATAGGCCTATGCCCTGGCTTCTCCCCAAGACCATCGCCCCCCTGCACCAGAAGGCCCTGGAGCGGTTCATCGGAAGCCTCACGGAAAGGCTTTCCGACCCGGGGGTGGACCGAAACGCCCTGGTGAGGGAGGAGCTCTCCCGGCTCCTCTACGCTAGGCCCTACGAGGAGCTTCTGGAGGTGAGCCCCCCTTTGGCCATGGCCTTGGACCCCGAGGGCATCACCTTTGAGGCGGAGCACTACGCCGCCACGGACCCGGAGCGGTTCAAGAAGGTGAAGCCCCTCCTCTGGTTCTGGAAGGTCCTGGACCTCACCCCCATCGGCCAGTCCGTGCACTCGGGGGTGGCCATCAGGAGGGCCCTCGCCCCCTTCATCTTCAAGCGGGTGGGGAAGAACCCCAAGTTCTTCCAGAACGTGGAGTTCTCCGTGGGCTACAACCTGGAGCTGGGCGACGACGTGGTGGTCCACCGCCACGTCCTCCTGGACGACATCGGGGGCATCAAGATCGGGGACGGCACCTCCCTTTCGGACTATGTGAACGTCTACAGCCACACCCACCACGTCCTGGCCTCCCCCGACGTGACCCTGAAGGAGACCATCATCGGGAGCGGGGTGCGCATCACCTACCACGCCACCGTCCTGGCCGGGGTGCGCATCGGGGACGACGCCATGGTGGGCACGGGGGCCATCGTCACCCGGGACATCCCCCCCCACGCCATCGCCCTGGGCATCCCCGCCAAGCCCGTGCGCTACAAGGTGCGCCAGGACTGCCCCTACTGCCGCAAGGGGGAGCCCCACCCCTCGGACCTCATCCCCAAAGCCCCCGACCGCAAGGGCAACCCCGACTACCCCGACTTCCTCCCCCCCGGCTTCGGCACCCGGGAGGCCTAGATGTGGACCAAGGAGGAGCTGGACCGCTACCACCGGCAGATGATCCTGCCCGGAGTGGGCCCCGAGGGGCAGGAGAAGCTCAAGAGGGCCTCGGTGGTGGTGGTGGGAGCGGGGGGGCTTGGCGTGCCCGTCCTCCAGTACCTGGTGGCGGCCGGGGTGGGCCGGGTGGGCATCGTGGAGATGGACCGGGTGGAGCTTTCCAACCTCCACCGCCAGGTCCTCTACGCCACCGAGGACGTGGGCCGGCCCAAGGCCCTGGCGGCCAAAGAGCGGCTTTCCGCCCTCAACCCCCTGGTGAAAATAGAGGCCTACCCGGTCCGCCTCACCTCGGCAAACGCCCTGGAGATCCTGCAGGGCTACGACCTGGTGGTGGACGCCTCCGACAACTTCCCCACCCGCTACCTGGTGAACGACGCCTGCGTCCTTTTAGGAAAGCCCCTGGTCTTTGGGGCCATCTACCAGTTTGACGGCCAGGTGGCCGTCTTCCACCACCCCACGGCGGAGGGGGAGATGGGGCCCTGCTACCGGTGCCTCTTCCCCAGGCCCCCCGCCCCCGGGAGCGTGCCCTCCTGCGCCGAGGCCGGGGTCTTCGGGGTCCTGCCGGGGACGGTGGGAGCCCTGATGGCCGCCGAGGCCCTGAAGGTCCTCCTGGGCCTCGGCAAGCCTTTATCCGGGCAACTTCTGCTCTATGAGGCCCTCGAGGCCAGCTTCCGCAAGCTCAAGGTGCGCCGCAACCCTGCCTGCCCCGTCTGCGGGGATCACCCCACCCAGCGGGAGCTCATAGACTACGAGGCCTTCTGCGGCCTCTGAAAAGGCTGCCCTTGGTTTTCAGGCTCGGTTGCGCCCTTCTGGGGCCCCCGCCGTGGCGGGAGCCAAGGCGAGGCACTTAGCCCCTGGCCTCGAGGGGCACGTAGGGCCGGTCCAGCTCCCCGATGTACTTGGCGTCGGGGCGCAGGAGGCGGTTGTCCAGCTCCTTGTACTCCAGGATGTGGCCCACCCAGCCGGAGATGCGGGCCACGGCGAAGATGGGGGTGAAGAACTCCAGGCCAAAGCCCAGGTCCGAGTAGACCACCCCGGAATAAAAGTCCACGTTGGGGTAGATGCCCCTGGGGTTCAGCACCTTCCCCGCCTCCTCCTCCACGATCTTCAGGATCTGGTACTCCGTGGAGTGGCCGTGGGTCTCGGCCACCAGACGGGCCAGCTTCTCCAGGACCCCGGCCCGGGGGTCAAAGGCCTTGTAGACCCGGTGGCCCATGCCCATGATCCGCTCTTTCTTGGAAAGCTTCTCCTGCACCCACTCCCGGGCCCTCTCGGGCGTGCCGATCTCCCGGATCATCTTCATGACCGCCTCGTTGGCCCCACCGTGCCTGGGGCCCTTCAAAGAGGCCACGGCGGCGGTGATGGCCGAGTAGAGGTCGGTCTCCGTGGAGAAGGCAGCGATGGCGGTGAAGGTGCTGGCGTTGAAGCCGTGCTCGGCGTGGAGGATCAGGGCCGCGTCCATGAGGCGCTCCTGCTCGGGGGAGGGCTCCACGCCATTCGCCATGTAGAGGAAGTTGGCGGCGTGGGAGAGGTCCTCCCGGGGAGGAAGGGGCTCCTTCCCCTCCTTAAGGCGCTTGTTGGCGGCCACGATGGTGGCGAACTTGGCAATGAGGTCCAGGCCCTTTTGGTAAAGGGCTTCCCTGGAAATGTCGGCCTCCGTGGGGTCCAGCATCCCCAGCTCAGAGACGGCGGTGCGCAGGAAGCTCATGGGGTGGGCCGAGGTGGGGTAGCGGCGGAAGGAATCCAGGAGATGAGGGGGCAGGGCCCGCCTGACCGCCAGCTCCCTTTTGAAGGCCTCTAGCTCCTCTCGCTTGGGGAGTCTGCCGTGAAGGAGCAAAAAGGTGGTCTCCTCAAAGGTGCTCTTCTCCGCCAGCTCCTGGATGGGGATGCCGTAGTAGTAAAGGCGCCCCGCCTCCCCGTCAATGAAGCACATCCGGCTTTCCGTGAAGAGAACGCCCTCCAGACCCCGTGCCACTTCCATAGGATCCTCCTTTTCCGCACCCTAAGGGTGCCTCCGCCCCCATCATACAGGCTCAGGGGTTTAGAGGGCGTCCTCCTGGAAGATGGCGGTCTTGAGGTAGAGGCTCTCCGGCACGTGGAGGCTCCAGGGGTGGTCCTGGGGCTGGTAGGTGACGGCGTGCACCCTGAGGCGCACCCCCCGATCCGAGGCGGCCCTGCGGGCCACCTCCAGGAGGTCCTCCACCTTCAGGTAGTAGCTGCAGGTGGAAAGCCAGAGGTACCCCTCCTGGGCAAGGAGCCTCAGGGCCTCCCGCACCAGGTCCACCAGGTGCCCCTTCATGGCGGGAAGCTCCTCCTTCCTTTTCACCAGGGTGGGAGGGTCCAGGAGGACGTGGTGGAAGGGACCTTCCAGGGTTCTCAAGACCTCCAGGGCCTCCCCCTGGCGGATGTCCACGCGAAGCCCCGCCCGGAGGGCGGCCCGGTCCAAAACGGAAAGGGCCTCGAGGTCCTTGTCCACCGCCAGGGCGTAGGCCCCCTTCCTGGCGGCCCTTAAGGCGAACCCCCCCACGTAGCTGTACACGTCCAAGACCCGCTCCCCCGGGCGCACCAGGGCCTCCAAGAGGCGGCGGTTTTCCCGCTGGTCCAGGTAAAACCCCGTCTTCTGGGCCAAGGCCAGGGGAATGGGGAAAAGAAGGCCGTCCTCCTCCACTAAAAGGACCTCCGGCACCTCCCCAAAGACCACCCCCACCCGCTCGGGAAGCCCCTCCTGCCGCCTGGCCTCCACGTCGCTCCGCTCGTACACGCCCTCCGGCCTCACCACCTCCAAAAGGGCAGGGAACCAGACCTCCCGGAGGGCCTCCATCCCCCGGGAGCGCACCTGGAGGACCAGAACTTCGCCAAAGCGGTCCACCACCAGCCCGGGAAGCCCATCCGCCTCCCCGTGGACCAGGCGGTAGCTTTGTCCCAGCCCCTCCCGCTTCTTAAGGGCCCTCGCGAAGCGCTCCCGGAAAAAGCGGCGGTCTAAGGGCCCCCGGTCAAAGCGGAAGGCCCGGAAGGGAACGCGGGAACGGGGGTCGTAGTAGCCCACCGCCAGGAAGCTGCCATCAGCCCCGTAGGCCTCGGCCACCCCCGCCTCCTGGGGCACTTCCAGAAGCTCATCCCGGTACACGTGGGGGTAAAAGTTCCTGAGCTTCCGCTCCTTGCCGGGCTGCACCACCACCCTCAGCACGGGCCTAAGCATACCCCGTGCTAACCTGGAACCATGAACCGAAAGCGCTGGCTCGCCCTCATCCTCTTCCTCCTGGTGGTGCTCCTAGCGGTGGTGGGCCTAGGCCGCCTCACCACCCCGGAAAGGGCCAAAGGGCGCTGGCAGGAGACCACCCTCTTCGGCCAGGGGGAAAAGGTCCTCCTCCTGGAGCTCAAAGGCTCCATTCCCACCGACAAGGCCCTGGAGGACTTCCTCTCCCAGGTGCGCCAGGCCAGGGAGGACCCCGGGATCAAGGCCGTGGTCCTCCACGTGGATAGCCCCGGGGGCGGGGTCACGGAGACCGAGGCCATCCACCGCGCCCTCAAGGAGCTGACCCGGGAAAAGCCCCTGGTGGCCAGCCTGGGCACCGTGGCCGCCAGCGGGGGCTACTACGCCGCCACCGCCGCCCGGGAAATCTACACCGCCCCCACCACCCTCACGGGTTCCATCGGGGTCATCGCCACCCTACCCCAGGTCCAGGGCCTCTTAAACAAGCTGGGGGTTGAGGTGGAGGTCCTGAAGGAAGGGAAGTTCAAGGACATGGCCTCGGGCCTCCGCCCCCTGACCCCGGAGGAAAGGGCCATCCTTCAGGGCTACATGCGGGAGGCCTACGAGCTCTTCGTGAGGCGGGTAGCGGAGGGTAGAGGAATGCCTGTGGAAAAGGTCTATCGCTTGGCGGACGGGCGCATCTACTCGGGGAAGCAGGCGGTAGCCCTGGGCCTGG
>OGCH01000589.1_pt1 | contig 17706 bp, 14 predicted proteins | sample 1570111 | NCBI WGS metagenome assembly OGCH01 (sample SAMN03436243, study PRJEB24508) | hot springs metagenome | biome: Desert Springs; feature: Hot Springs; material: Water | place: USA: Great Boiling Spring, Nevada | collected 2008-12-01 | depth 0 m m | reverse complement strand
ATCCTCGTAGCCAGGGTCGTGTTTCCTACAAAGTTTAAGAAGCCGTTCAACGAGTACTACCTGACATGGAAGATAGTGTTTAGTATAGATTAGGTTCCCTTGGTTAATGAGAAAGCTACCGTATGAAAAACTAACCTGGATAAAGAAGAACGAGTGGTTTTGGGGAGACGAGCGAAGCAAGATTCCCTGGGACGACCCTCCAAGGGGTGTTACCAACCGACCGTTATACGAACTCCTCCTAAATGACCGGGAGCTTGTTCTGAGGATTCTTGACCTTCTCTACGCAGTAAGGGACCTGCAGACCACAATAAACCACATCTCCCCGGTTCACTCGGACGTAGTGATAAAAAGAATGGGGGTAAGAATACCCAAAGTGGGAGTAGTCCCTTCTACTATTCACTCCGACATAGACGTTAGGATTTCCTCCATAGGTGAAGTGGTGAGGCAGGTAAGAAACCGTCAAGGGAGGTGTAACTATACTGATCACGCCGACTTTCATGAGGACGTAGCGCATAAAGATAGGCCACCGCACGAAGACATCCACGGAGACCAAACAAATCATCTGGACACAACCCAATCCAGGACTACAGTCCTAAACAAGCCCCTGTGGCTAGCTAGATATCTACCAAGCGTTGAAAGCTTGGTTACCAATATTCTCCACGCTGACCATCAAGACAGCCATCTTGACGTTTCTTTCTCTGGCACGGCCCCAAGGACTACGATTCACGCTGACACCGTGATATCGTCCTATAACAAAGAGTTCGCCTACGTTCCCTTCTGGCGCACGGAGGACCTAAACCAATACCTTTCATCTGGTAGACTGTCTTTTCCCGATTACCAGGAGACGGAGAGGCGTGTTTCCACTTTCCACTATGACTCGGGGTCAAACCCACTACCACCCTCGGTGGAACCATCCCCTTCCCACTTCAGGACACAGATACACGGAGACCATAACGACTCCGCAAGTCCAGTACGAGTAGAAGTCTTTTCTGTTTCTAACCGTGGGAGATACAACTCCCTATACGGCATGTACCCATCCATAGACCCTGAAGAAGCTTCTGGTGGGCTTACTCGGGTATTTACCGAGGTCTTAAGCCACACAGACCAAACCACTCACCAAGACTACCACTCGGACGAAGGATTTGGCCTGCACGGGGACATAAACCACCATGACAACCATTACGATCACTTAGACCATTGCGATTTTACGGCCCCCCACATGGACTATTTATCTCATAACGACCAGGACTACCAAGACCTAACTATAAACTTTCCTCCTACACACACGGACTACAACGACCACGCCAATATAACCCACGGAGACTCCTATATCGGATCAACAAATCCATGCTCTCACGGAGACTCCCCAACTACACACGGAGACTTACAAGAGTCCCCACACGGAGATCACTCAGACCACGTGGACTACACAATCTTCTCAGAAGGAACACCGCATGGGGACAACTGGGGAGGACACATATACCACTCAGACTTCTCTCTTAACCCTCCAGCGCACTTTGACCACTCGGATTATGGGACTTTTGCCCTATACGGAACTCCATATCTAGGAGGGTACAGAGTAGGAAACTATGTGTATTTTGTAAATCCACACTATGACCTTTTCTCAATAAACAACCACAGCGACAATAACCAGGTCTTTCCTCCAGGGATGTTTCCCCACTTTGACCACCTTGACCAGGCAGAATACAGCTATTACCACCAGGACTGGGAAGCCCGACCCATTTTCTACCTTGACCCAATACTACCTGAAGATGGGGAAGGGGGAGGGGAATATATAGAAAGCTTACACGGAGACGAAACTGTACACGGGGATAAGCCTGAGGTCAAATACGTGTTTGTGGGGCAAGAACATACAGATATTCCTGGTTCCCAATCCACTTCTTCCCACGGGGACTCCCTGATTTATCAGGACGCTCCTTATAGGCCCCACCTTGACCACACGGACCACGGGGACTTCACTCATTGCGACTACCCATCATACGGGGAACACACAGACCTCCACAACGACTATCCTCACCAGGATCACGATGACCACCAGGACTCCTTTGCCTCTTCCCCTCCCCACCACGTGGACGTTCCTCACTTAGATCACCTAGACCACGGAGACTTGTAAGACCTAGAGGCCCAAAACTCGCCCAAAGACTGCTCCAAAGGATGAGGACATGAAGTGAGAGAGTATAATGTTGTGAGAGAAATATGGCTAATGAAGTATTCAAACTCAGGAAAAGACCTAAAAAAGACCCCCTATCCTGGATAAGGCAAGGGGAGTACGGTGAAGGGGACCCTCCTGGGGAATCAAACATAAGGGGCGTAACCAACCGCCCCCTAAAAGAGCTACTTGAAAATGACTTAGAGTTGCTGAGGTACCTAGAAAAAGCCCTAACTCTAGTCTCCGGGGTGGAGGGGTCTAGACTAAACCAAGAACAACATTTTGACGAAATCGGCTCTGGCTTGGAGCATTTGGATATGAACATAAACCCAAACAGGAGGTTTTACCAGGTATCCGAGATAACTCATCAAGACCATAACGACACAAACGAATCTATTCACCAGGACCACACCGATCACCAAGACAACCCCGGGATTAGCGAAACGATTCACATTGACCAGGATCATGAGGACCAAACAATAAATAACCCCCATTCAGACTATCAAGACCACGCCAACGCCCACGGGGACCATCTAGACATACTAAGCAGGCCGCACGCTGACATCAACCACGGGGACCATTTTGACCACCTAGACTACAGCTTACCGGGGGAGCACGGAGATCACAACGACCACGCAAACATCCATGGAGACTACTCTTATCCCCCTCCGCACGGCCATTTGGACCACTCAGACCACTTGGACTTCAACGATCATAGTGATTGTTATCCCTTGTCTTTCTATTATCTGCTTACTGGTGGAATATGTTCCTCTGAAGGACTACACTATGACTACTTTGACCATGGAGATTACCCAACAAGCTATACTTCCCACGTAGACGGACACGGCCTAGCAATCCTATGCTTTGGATACTGCCACGAGGACCATGGGGACGTTTTTGATCACGTTGACGGGCACAAAGAGTGGTTCTATTGGGACACTTACTATCATGGAGACTACCCACCACCTCACACAGACCATAGAGACTCCTTCACACCAAACCACTCCGACCACGGAGATAATACTGGCTCCAGCCACTCAGACCACCACGACCACGGGGACTGGCACCAGGACCACAGCGACATCATAAACCAGACAGGATCGGTTTATGTGAACTATTCTGACCACATAGACTACCCGCACTCGGACGTTTCACATCTAGACCACAACGATCACTCCGACTTCCACCATGACCAGCCCGTCATCCACTTTGACGAGAGCGCCCACGAGGACCACCTGGACACGCCGGAAATACGACATACGGACCATTCAGATACCCCCCATGAAGACTCTGGATCACCTCACTTGGACTACTACCCCCCAGAGTCCTCTTATCACTTGGACTACTCTCCGGTATCTGGAGCCTATCACTACGACAGCGGGGAAGAGCACTATGACCTAAGCCTTGTCCCCGAAGCCCACTTGGACAGCGGGCTAGCTTCTCCTAGAGATTTGAGCGAGGGAACGTACGAAGAGGTGTATAAGTGGGTTCTACACGGGGATAGGTCTATACACAGCGACTATGATGGACATGGAGACCTAGACCCCGGAGAAGAAGACCATTCCGACCACTCAGACATCCTATATCACGAAGACTATCCACACGGAGATACGCCCTACCAGGACTACTTCGGCCCCGGACACCTGGACCATCCTCCCGAAATCCGAACCGAGCATGGAGACCACACAGACGGCCTTCCCCCTAATCAACTACACTCAGACTCTTTTGTCATTAGGGAGGTTTCTCCTCACCAAGATCACGTAGATACCATACACACCGACTACCACTTAGACAATCCCCACCTGGACTCTACTGGTCATTTAGACATCACCAACACCGTTACCACTCACACGGACTACTCTCACCAGGACCACCTGGACCACTCCGACTGGGACCACGAGGACCACTCAGACATAGACCTCCTTTTTGGAAAGTGGAAATACATAGTTTCTTACTCCGATCACGGGGACACTTCTATACACTATGACATACCCCACACGGACGGAACCGGGCACCTAGACTACATACCAGAACACGATGACCACGGGGACCACGCTGACCTGGAGCATGGGGACGCTCCCGAGCAGACCATACACGAGGACACCACCGTTCCCGGCTCCCACTACGATATCTCTATTCCTCACGAAGACTTCACCGCAAACCACAATGACTTTGCCTCTGGAGGGCACGCCGACTACCACGCAGACCACTCAGACCACGGGGACTTTACTGTGGAAGAACGGCACGGGGACTTCACTTCTTACCAGCCCCATATAGACTACCCGCACTATGACCACTCTGATATACAGGTTCACTCTGACGGTCCAAGGGGACCACAGCACGAGGACTTATACTACCACTTAGACATCGCTCACACGGACCGTGTAGAACACACAGACAGAACCATTTCTGGTTAAGGTGTTGGTAAGGTTTTCACAATACCCTAGTGCAAAAAGCTATCTTATTGGCTATAATCTCTACTAGGTATGTTTATCTTCTTTCCAGACCCTCCTCAAGGTCAGGGGATGAGGCCAACCATCCCCAACCCCATACTTGAGTGGATTCGTAATAGTGTTCATCGCATAACTGGAGATGACCCCGCAACGCCCACTCTGGAGGGGACCCTAAACCTCTTGGCGGAAAAGCTCCTCCAAAACGACAGGGCTCTTCTAGACTACCTTGACATGCTCGCATCTTCGGTAATCTCTGTTCAACAGGTTCTAAATACCCTTACCCCAGGAAAGAGCAGGGTTCACATTGACAATACCTTCACCAACTACCACCAAGACGCAGAGTTTGATATAGACCTAAGGCACACAGACAGCCTAATATACTCGGATACTTGGATAGTTGGAGGCCACCAGGACGAAGGATATTCCGGTACCCACTCTGATTCTGGTTATCACCAGGATCAAACAGTAGTGCACTCTGACTACCACGGGGACCATTCAGACCACTACGATCAGGCACATGGAGATAGGCCCCCTTCTCACTCAGACTACTATGATCATGCGGACGCACCTCACTTTGATTATCACTATGACTTAACTAATCCCCATGGAGATTCCCACAATGACTACATAGATACTGTTCACCAAGACCAAACCACAGTTCACACAGATTCCCACGAGGACCATTCAGACCACTACGACCAGGCTCATGGGGATATCGCACACGCCAACTATAGTGATACCACTCATAACGATATAAACCACGCAAACGTTGCTCACCAAGACAGTAGTTATCACTCAGACTACTACGACCACGATGATTTAACAGATTTCTTTGATCACGGAGATCATGAGGACGATTACTGGTGGTACTCAGATGCCCCAGGATACATAGATCATGGAGATTACGGCGATCACGAAGACGGTTGGTATTGATAGGTTATACTATTACCGAAGAGCGCTATGCCTGTCACCCACGAAGACCACAGCGACCACGCTAACTACTCGGACCACGCCAACGTGGCCCATCAAGATACATCTCACTCTGACCACTACGACACCTCTCACTCTGATATTCCCCACACAGATTCTGTCCACTTAGACTACAACGACCACGCCAACACACACGGTGACATAGCTGGTAGCCACTCAGACTACTGGCACTATGACCACTTTGATAATCACACAGACTATCCCTACTCCCACGAGGACGCTTACCGCGACTATGCTCACTCAGACCGGACTGACCATTTTGACAGATATTTGCCTCATCTAGACGCTTTGCACTTAGACTCTAACCAACACTCTGACCAACACCAGGACATCCCTTACAACCACACAGACCACAGCGATTATGCAGACCACACAGACACAACCGGGACTACCCATGTAGACACCTTGATTCATGGGGACGAGTACAGAATATAAAGCCAATAAAAAATCCCCGGGCCTAAAAAGCCCGGGGCTTTGTTTACCTCAGAATCCTAATCTCTAAGCGTACCTCCTGTACCAGTTGGTGGTGAGGAAGAGTTTAAGCTCGTGGAGGTCGTCTTTGGTTTGGGAAGAAGGGCTTGTACTAGGATCGGGCTGGAACTTTACAGTCATCCTAAACACCTCGGTCCCAGCTACCTTCATGATAAAGGCCAGTCCCTGGAAGGTGGTAACGAAGTCGTTTTCAGTAAGAAGGACGGACCTACTCCTCCTGAATGAGTCGCTGACATAGCTCTCCAAAGTGGCCGCTGTAAAGGTCTTTCTGTGAGTGGAAGATTCAGACCAAGTGTCTGTCGTAGAATCATAAACCAAAGCCACAACCTCCAACACCGCATCAGGGTCCCCATTAAAGAGATCGGAGCCCGGGCTCAGCAGTCTTTCGTACAGTTGGAGTATGTTTGCAGATGTGTTTCCAGTAGCAGAAAGCTCTACGGTAGAGGGGAGGTTAGTAGTGGATACAAGGTTATCAGCGAGATCGTAAACCCTAACCTCAGTAGTCCTAGATAGGTTAAGGAAGACCCTGGCTACCAAAGTGTGGTAAATCCGTATCTTTTTACCGGGGTTGACAACGAGAACGGTGGGAGAACCAGAAAGGTCCCTTACCAGTTCGTAAACATTGGCGTTTGTGGGGTCGGTCCCTGTAGGTTCGGAAGAAACAAAGGCGAAGGAACTAAAGTTTATTGGGTCTTCCCCAGAAACCGTGTACTCTATCCTCTTCTCCTTTGCAAAAACGTAGGAACCAGTAGAAGAGTCAAAGCTGTAAACCGCCGCAGGGGAAGAGTAGTCGGTATCAGAAACCCCTACTCTATCGGAAATAGGCATATCAACCTTTACATGCCAAAGTTCAAAGGATACGTCAGTAGTGGCGGAAACGGCACGGTCTATTTCTAGAGTACTGTCATCAATCTTGGAGAGGACCTTGGCGTACTCGCCTCCGGGAAGAACTAGGTCGTATTCACTCCAGTTTGAAAGCCCGATAGAAGAAAAGGGGTCGTTTGCCAAAGCGCCAGAGGGGGTAACTACGAAAGTGTGAGTGTTAGTGGAAGAGTCAAATACGTAGCGGCCCTGAACTGAACCGGAGGATATCTTTATTTCCGGCTTGGGGCTAGCGCTAGCCCCAATAACCAAATAAGACCTAAGGCTGTCAACCTGGCTAAACTTTATATCGGCCAGGCTGTTAAGGAAGCGGTCCGTTATAAGGTTTGGGTACTCCTGAGAACGGTACTCAACATTTCCGTTCTCATCGCAAATCTCGTATCGGACCTTGCTGTAAAGTTCGTACCTAGTTGACAGCGGGCCGTCCTCCCTGACAACCGTCCTTGGGAATAGACTCTCTACTCTGCTCGTAACTTTCTTTATCTTCATATTCCTAGAGCAAACCTAAAATATCTAAGACAAAGACCTAGTTGTCATCAGGTTACGGTTTGCCTGTACCTAAGGTTCAACCCTTCCTCCACATTACAATATTCAGAATGGCTTCCCAAGTAACAGGACTGGTAGATAAACATGTAGTCCTCTACAACACCTAGTTCAAGATTATCAGAAAAGTGGGAGGATAAAGAAGTCTGAGTATGCTCAACTTCAAAGTCCCCAGGAGACACCAAAACATCGTCAAGAACCCGATAAGCGGTAGCCTGTAGTAAAACATCTGAGCCGCAAGAGGAATCAATCTGGTCCTGGTTCTGGCTCCTATAAAAAGAGTTCGTTATTATTCCTGATGCCTCTGTGAATGTAGAAACATCGTCTTGTTTTGGCAGTCTAAACAGAGACTGTACCAGTTCATGAGATGTGAAAGGAGCGCCGTCTAACTCCTCAGTTGTCTGGTTTAGGTAGATAGAAGGTATAGAAAGCAGGGTACCAGAGAAGTAAACGTAAATAGGGTCCTGCTTCATCCCCAAAAAGACTTTCTCTATCTCCCCTTCAGTTAGTTGAGGAGAAACTATGGAGTATTCTTCTTCTTGGCCGAAGTAAACCTTCTTGATGAAACCTGGGACTAGGGAAGCTGAAACAGAAATCCTAGACAAATCCCTTATAGCCTTCCTTATCCTTGAAAGGGACAGTCCACTAACAAGAGATGACTCTTCGTCAAGATGGTAAGCCTCGGCTTCTATGTGGACATATAAAAAGTTTCTAAGAGGGGTTGAGTAAACAAGCTCTATTCCATCTTTTCGGTAGGTGTAGTCCACTATGAACAAATCGCTCCTAGCGTTTACCGGGACCGATGTTACAGACCCCATATCAGAGGTATCTATAACTCCCTGGTATCGGATTTCAGAGTCGCCAACGGGGAGGTAAAAAACATACACATTTGACCCAACCACCTTTCGGTTTATAAGCGCCTCAGGAACAATAAAAGGGGACTTAGCGTTGGTTATCTCCAACCACACGTTGCCATCCCGGTCATAAACCTCTATCTTCTTGGTTCCTCCGACTATGCGCTCAATGGCAAAAAGGGGCTCTCCTTCCTCAGTAAAAGCAAAAGTCGCCCAAACTACGCTTTCGTGGTTAGGTATATACAGAGAGACCGGGTTTGAGTAAGAAACCGTTGGAGGTATATATTGGCTCCTAATCCAGTTATAATCCCTGCCATCGGCATCCTTTACTAAGTAAAGCATCAAGGCTCCAGTATCGGGATTTTGAACAAGTAGCCAAAGATATCCATAGGCTTCCTCAATAAGAGTGGACTTAGCACCTATATTTTTAGGCCCAAGAGAAAAGTGGAGTATGGGATAAAAAACATCGGAAAACTTAGCTAGAAGCCTAGTCCTTATCACGAGGACATTATACAAAAAAAACTCTATCCTTAAAATATTCAGCCCACCGCCAGCCTCCTCTTACCAAAATAGGAGAATGGTGGTGGGCCGTATATTGGGTAAGTTTTCAATCTCCTTCGCCCCCCACTACCTCCTCAAACTTCAAGAAGGCAGGGTGCTCCGTAAGCTTCCTGACTTTGGAGGGGGTGTAGGGAAAAACCAGGGCAGAAGCCGAGTACTTGACCTCTTCCGGGGGAATCTCACCTACCAGCTGTACTGTGTACTTTTGGTATGTTGGGGTAGAGTTGGTTGAAACCTTGAACACGGGAGTCTTCACTTCGGCTATCCCGTGAAGGACACTCCACTCAATGTTCCACCGAAGAATCTCATCAGAGTACTCCAGGGCTCCGTAGTAAAGGCCCTCCTCTTTAGCCACTTCCCGAAAAAACTCGGCTACCTTTAGGCTAGCCCTGCATGTAAGGCTGTGAGGAATATGGCTAACCATTCTTATTCCAATGTACCGAAGAACGGCCAGAGACTCTGGTATGGGCTTAAGACGCATTATCCTGGAGTCAAGGTCGTATAGCTCAAAAGACTCCGGGGATTCAGCGTATGAGGCTTCCCCAGCTTGCCATATAGGGTCTATGTATCCAGAGCGCCACACTAGGTTAAATGCTTCGGTGCAACAGGGAGGGTATCCCAAGAGTTCTCCCATCGTTTCGTGGTCCCCAGTTCGGGTGGCCTCAGCAAAAGCACGGGCATCTTCAAGCTTCCCCACCACCCCGTAATAGGTCCATGGCTTGCCAGGCTCAACGGGTGGATGGTAGTGAGCAAAACCCTGGTAAGAGCCTACCTGGTGTAGGGGGTAAAACACCAACCCCATTCGGTCTAAAGTGGAAAAACCGGAGACAAGTTCCTCTGGGCGAAAGTGAGTAGTGAACACCCTCCTCACTCCATACAAGACGGTAAGACTCTCAAGACGATGGAAGGCGTTAGAGGCGGCCTCTATCTTAGGGAGCCAGTAGTTTCGGGCCTCCTCCGTAACCCACAAAATGCGTGCAAAGGGAAAAGGATTCAACTTCCTGTTGAGGACCATAGAGGAAACCCGGTTTTTGTCTGGAAGCTCAGGACGTTTGTAAACGTAGCTTTCTGGCTCCTCAGCAAAAACCTCATCAAGAGTCTTGTCAAACTTCTTCCTTTCCTTATCTACAGGCTCTACAGAGATTCCCATCTCTACCTCCTGGAGGAAAAAGCTAGTGGAAGGCTATAGGCCATGGCCGTCTTAGTCCGAGTGATCCCCATGATCCGTATGGTCCCCGTGCTGGTCAACGTACCTTTCTCCAGCCCCGAAAACGGGAACCATCCCTCTTGGACCTTGGTCCTGGTGCTCCCTACCGTCATAGTGGTCCCAATGATCGCCATGCTGGGTCTGGTTATTCTGCGCACCTCCTCCCTGGGTGGAGTTTGGTAGGGAACCAGTCTTATGCGCAACCCTTCTAAGGGCCTGTCCGACCGAGATGTTTTCCCCATTCTTCCAGGCATTAAGAAGCTCTTGCTCCACAAAGGGCCTCATGGGGGAAAGGGTAAGGGGGACAACGCCCTCCTTAAGTACCCGAGCCTCAATGATCTCAAAGAGAGACTTCCAGAGGGCGCAGTCAGAGGACTTGTTCCTCCAATCCCCGTCAATAGCCGTTCCCGGGCATTGGCCCTTGCAGTAGATAAAGAATCTGCATCCCTCACAACCGCCATAGGCTTGGGGAGTGTAATAGAGGGAGTAGTACCTCTCAAATCCCTCCACATCGGCCTTGAAGAAGTCTATACCCTCTTTATTAGTTCGGCCACAGTTTGACCTCTGTCCGTTGCCCTCAACACCACGAACGGCCCTGGTAGTGTAGGGGTCGCACCCCCTCCACACGCAGGTAGCCATGCCGTCATCCACCTCCTTTAACATTCTGTAAATGTCGTCAAAGACATCTATCTGCAGGGTAGGAATCTCGTCCTTGAGTTGAAGGAGATAAGTAAAAGCAAAGATATTCTGCTCTGGAGTCAGGGCTAAGTGCTTCTTTGTAAGCTCCCCATCAAGCTCAAGATTGTGGAGCCTTATGGACTTTACACCCCAAGAGTGAATCTCCTTGATCCAACTGGATAGCTTTTCCAGTTTATCTGGGGAACCAGCGTTCAATCTGTGAAGAGTAATGATGACAGAGGCTGACAGGCCAGCGTCAAGAACCCTCTTAAGATTTTCAATGCTCTTTCTGGTCATCTCCCGGGTTCTCTCCAGAGAACCAGCCCACCTGGCATCGTTAAGCTCTTCTGGTCCATCAATAGAAAAACCAACGTGGACCTTGTATTTTTTGAAAAGCTCTATATGCTCATCGTCAATGAGAGACCCATTAGTCTGGATTCCGTTATGACCGAAGTGCTCCAGGCCGAAAGCCCAGAGTTCTTCAAGGTCCTTTTTTGGAACTAAAAGGGCCTCACCACCGAAAAGGGCAAAATAACCCCCTTCAGCGAGCAGGGCCTTTTTCATCTTCTCCATGTCGTATGGAGGACCAAAGTTCCCTGCATCTCTCATAGGATTCTGATAGCAGTAGACGCAAGAAAGGTTGCACCTTACTCCAAGTGGTCTTACTTCAATGCTCATACTTCACCTCGCTTATCATCACTAACATAGTAAAACAAAGGTACGGAGAAGTCAACATAGAGTCAATGAACACGATCATTTAGGACATCCCGAACAGCAAAGGCCGTTAGCCACAAAGGGAATGAAGGCAGGATCATCCTCTCCCAAACATACCCTACAGGATACAGGGTAGTCCCTAAGAAGGTAAGAAACTGTCCTTGATAGCTGGAGCAAGAAGTCGTGGCTAAGGCCCAGAGTTACAACGTAAATAAACCCCTGTGACTTCCTGGATAAACCTCTTCCAGTTCTCCGGTCAAGGTAGTAGGAGAAAAAGTGGATACTCCCCCCGCCAAGATCGGGAGGGAGATAGACTATAATCTCCGCTTCAGAGTCTCCGTAGACTACCTTGGTATCGGGGAAATAGGACTCCATTATCGCTATAAACAAGGACACTATAAGCTTCTCTTGAAGGCTGGCCTTTGAAAACTTTCTTGGTATCACTTTTGGATAGAAAACCTATAAGAATCTCCAATAGGCTTAATAATAGAAAAACCGCAATCTTGAGATTAGCCATAATACCTCTTCTTGTACTGGAGGTGGAGCTTCCAAAGATTCTTAGCCCCCTCAATGTTCCTAGTTCTCTTCAAGTACCGCTCAATGACCTTGGAAGCCTCGTAGTCAGAAAGAACCCACGAAGAACTGTTCACCCTCTTCAAGGTTCTGGGCTCCTTCCTTTCTTCGGCGCTACCTGGGGCGTGTTCCTTCTTTTCTTCTGTATTGGTATTATCAGAGCCTTTCCCACCTCCTTTTAAAAGTCCCCTGACCTCCTCTGTAGTCATGTCTAGTAGCCCCCTATTCCTTTTGCCTCCTCCCCTCGCCTCTAGAGGGAGATTGGGATCAGAAAAAGAGTCATTCCTCCTTATCCTCTTTACTATACCCCTAATGGAATCGTAGGACCTACCAAGGACAGCGGCTATCTCCTTGTAGGTATATCCCTTGGATAGTAGGTCCATCAACCTATCCAAGTCCTCTTTTTTCCAATCCCGTCTCTCCTTTTCCATGACCTGGTTTTCCACCCCCAAGGCATTATCCAACACAAGCGCCCACTTGTCAAGACCACCCTCCCCTTCTAAGAACCACAACAACGAAACCTACTGGTCAACGAAGTAAAGGGAGGTACCGTCCTCATCTTGTACAACCGAAATCTGGGTGTCAAACCTAAGGGCCGGAGCGAGGTCGTGAGAGATGTAGATTATGTGGCTAGCTCTTATAGAAGACATGATCTCAAACACCTCCTCGTAGGATTTGCTGTCAAGGTACCTAAAAGTTTCGTCAAAAACCATCAGTCCAATGCCGTCTAGGTAAGAGACAAGCTTAAACAGAACCTTGAGGTCAGCTAGAGTTTTCTGGCCCCCAGACAAGAGGTCAAAGGGGAGTTCCCCGAGGCGAGAGGAGTAGTATAAATCCACAGTAGGCTTTACACTACCGTTTTTGTGCTCCCTGAAGGTTTCCACTCGGAGGCCCGGAGAGGAAAGGGATTCGGAAACAGACCGAAGCACTTCGGCGTATCCCCTACCGGAAAGTAGTTTGGATAGTCGCACTAGGTTCTCATGATCCTTGACCTTTCGGTCAATAATCGTAGAAATCTCCTCTATCTTGGCCTCCACCTCAGAGATAGTCTTGAAAAGACGCTCGTAGTAAGACTGAAGGTGAGATCGCCGGGAAATAGCCTCTTTCAGTTCCTGATACCGATTGGATATGCTTTGGAGGTTGGACCTTAGCTTTTCAGAAACTCTCCTAAGGGACTCAAGATGTATCTGGTACTGCTCGTTCCTTTGAACAAGGGACTGCTTTTCTGACTCCAATGATCCGATAAGATGGGAAAGGGCCTCTCCCCCTAATAATGTTCCGCATGCGTAGCACCTCCTCGTTTTTGCGGACTCCTGAATCCTTCGGTCAATGTCAGATATAGCACGAGAAATCTCACGAATGTTAGCCATCACCTCCCTCTCCTCTTTCTCATACTCTCTTATTCTCTCCTCCAACTCCCTGTATGCCGAAGAGAGGTTTTCGTAAATCTCCTCGTCTTCAGGGGAAACTTGAACACTCCTAAGCTCTTCTTCAACGGACTTGAAGGACTTCAAAGTTTTAGCGTATTCCTCTAGGGAGGCGTTTAGATTAGCTATTTCTCCCTTTAGCTCATTAGCCATATCTTTAGCCTGTTCCTGGAGATCAGAGATGATGGAAAGGCCGAAAATCTCGGAAACCAGTTCTACCCTTTGGCTAGGAGTAAGGTGGGAGAGTATTCCTGGCCTAAACTGGTCAAAATAGGCCAAATCCCCAAAGGTTTTAATGAAGGGAAGAAGCTCCTCAAGACGGGACTGCTTTTCCCTGAGAGAGGGAGCCTCCAGGGGCTCGCCATCAACTAGAACGGTCAAAGTCTGGGAAGGGGTGAGCGCCCTCTCAATCTCTATGTCCCTACCCATGTAGGAGAGAACAAGCCTCACTCTGGCCTCTTTTTGTCCGTAACGAATGAGGCTCTTATCCCCCTCTCCCGTAAGTGCAAAACGCAAAGCCATGAGAAGGGAAGATTTTCCAGAACCATTAGAACCGCTAACGAATATGAGTTTTCCCATTTGAGAAAAATCAAAGCTCGCCCTACGTATTGATCTGAAGTCAGAAATCTCCAAGTATATTGGGGTCCAGAACTGGGGGTGGTCAAAGGGGCTATCTTGGTAGCTTCTGATCCTCTGATAAACAGACATCAGAGTTTCCAGTAGCCCCCCTCCCTCGGATTCGGCCACCGCCTTAAGGACCTCCATAGGGCTCTGGCGGGTACTGATAACCTGCTCCCTATCGGGAGTTTTCTCAAGAATCCTCTTAACCTGGAGAGATTGAGTATCCACCTCCTCCCTAAAGACCTCTCCCTTCCCCTCAGAGACGAGAGAGAGGAAGTTATACCTCTTTTGGTTACCAACGTAGCCCTGGGGTAGGTATTCTATCTGACCCGTGCGAGTATCCAATATCACGACCCCGGCAGAACCATCACTAAAGGTGTGATAAATAGGAGGACCTGGAACGATAATCCTGTCCTTGATGATCTGGTGAGAATGGACATCCCCTACCACAATGTAGGCATCGGGAAAGAGAGAAAGGAGAAGGTCGGGGTCAAACCCGTCTTCAAAAACGTGCTTTCCTTTTACCCTAGAGCCACGAACCTGGCCGTGGAGAAGAACGACTTTGGCCCCCTTCTCTTCTCCAACTAGGGATAGTGGTCCAGGTTCCCAACCATATCCAAAAACCTTCTCCTTTTCAGGATAATGGGGACTAGAAATAATGGCGCTTTTATTGTGAAGATAAAAGACCATATCCCTACCAACCTCATTAATCAAGGATATGAGAGAGTTTGAGAAAAAGTTTTGAGTCTTCTCCCTAGTATCAAGGTCATGCTGACCGTGGACTATAACTACAGGAACTTCAGAGACCTTCTTTATCAGGTTAACTCCAGCCAAAAGGACTTTGGGTTGGTTTACTGGCTTATGGAAGAAGTCTCCGGCTATAAGCACAGCATCTATTTCGTACTCCCTAATGAGGTCCCTCCACCAATCCCCGAGCCTTTCGTACTGAGAAAGGCGAAATCCGGGGAAAACCTCATACCTAGACCAGGACTCAACGTGAACGTCAGCCGTAACTAGATACCTCATCTCAAGACACCTCCTTTGGATAGGGTAGCACGGGACATATTGACATGTCAAGTCCAGCTAGCTGATAACAAGAAAAGGGAAAAAGAGTGCCCCGGGCACAGGCCCGGGGTTAGAGTGGTTAAAGGAGATACCCGCTAAGAGGCTACCAGGCAATCCTTAAGGAAGTTGCAGGAGATGCACTTAGGGAGATCGGGGTTCACCTTGGAGAAGCACACCGGAGTTCCGTCAGGACCGACAATCAGTTCGTTTGGACCCCCAGCCCTTGGGTCTTCTGGCTCAACTGGATGAGGAGGAACCTCGGAAACTTGACGCACCGTCAATCCGATCTTTGTCCTCTTGGGAGTGGGATTAGGTGGATTAGGAGCGGGACTAGGTGGAGTAGGTGGGTTAACAGGCTGAGGGCTTACAGGGATGGCACGAGCGGGAGTTGACCCAGCACTAACCGCTACACCCCCCGAATAAGCCCTCTCAGCGGCGACAGAGTTGAGGCGACCAGAAAGACCAAGGGTGCGGAACTGGTCCGCTAGCTCTTCGTGTTCAGAAATGTCCTCTGGGGTGGGCCTCCAGTCTGGAGAAGTGTCCAGCCAGGCTTCGTCAAGGGACGTTTCGTAGTACCAATCTGGAAGCTCTATGCTCTTTCCCCGTATGGAGTTCGTTTGAGCTAGGGTAAGAACAAGGCCCTTACCGTTTGCGGCCTTGCTTATGTTTATTGAGAAACCGGAGTTAGGATGGTTTGGGTCAAAGGCCCTGGAAACGTCTGCGTAGACGGCATCCAGGTCAAGGTCCTCGCCATTGTCCGGGATTAGAGAGGAAATGGCGATCCTGAAGGACTCTATCTGAGTCCTGTTTCGGAGGACGAAGATGTGAAGACCAGTATTATCTTCGTCCGTCTTGGGGTTAATGGAGTAAATGTAGAGGTAGAACTTTGCGATGGAAAAATCGGCGTACTTCCATGCAGAGCCTCCAAGAACCCCAAGGTCCACAAGTTCCTTGTAGACACGCTCTATGGGGCTCCCTGGGTACTTGCGAATGTACTTGTATGCGATCCCGCCGTCAGGGGAGTTGTAGGGGACCTTGTAGTAGGAGGCAACGTTAGACATAACGTTGCCCTCCTTGTCAAGCAGGATTTTGCCCAGGATGGCGCACTCACGGGCAAACAAGAGGGGGAGCCGTTCTGAGGACCTTAGAGCCTTTATCTTCTCCAGCCCTTGCCTAAGCTTTTCTGGATCAAAGATGTTCATCTCTCTCTCCTTCCCTGTCTCAGTCTGTGTCTGTGGTCTGTCTGTTTCTTTCTCGCCGTATCCTTCTCCTTCTGCTTCTGCACTCTGATCTTGGCCTTGTCTGGTTCGTATGGTCTTCTAGCGCTTATCGGCCTTTTGCCCCTTGCTTCACCTCCTTACTGACTTGTTTTTATCCCACTTTTCTCCGCTAACCTTCCTACCCTTAACTTGCCGATACCAACTCTTCTTGCTCTCACCTCCCCTTCTACGCTACCTATACTACCCAGGGGCTCGTAACTTGTCAAGGGGTGAGGTTTGATATCCCTACTTGAAGAGTCCGCCCACCCATGATATATTGTACCCGTACTTGTGACCACGCTATCTCCAGATCATCCTTCACTTCATCCCTCATTCTCTAGGGTCTAGAAAGAGTTAGGAAGTTCAGGGAGGTCAGGAAGGTGGGAAACAAGTGGTGGATGGGTCCGCCCAAGATAACTTTCTTCTCTTCCCTCTCAGAAGCGGTGAAGAAGTTGGGAGAAAGGGAGATTTATATCCTCCTCTCTGTGGAAAAGGAGAGGGTGTTGGTGAAAAAGTCCTCCAAAGGAGAGATAGGCATATTAGAAGACTACTTTTACGCAAGGGATGGGAATCGCCTTTCTCTAATGGAGGGATCAAAACTAAAAGTCATTTCTCCCCAGACAATAACGAGCATTGTAAGAGAAATGGGAGAAAAAGGGGGTTTATATAAGGCACTCAAACCTCTATGGGTAGAAAAACTAAAAGAAGCTACTCAAGCTCTAGTAGGAAAGGAAGCCATTTTCCTAGACAGAGTTCATAAAAGTACGGGAGATAAGGCAAAAAATACAATCCTGAGACTATTGAAGGGAGTAGAGGAGGAAATCTCAAGAGTCTGGGAGAATGAGATACTAGAGAGGAACCGAAAAAGCCCCAGGAGAGTTGAGGGATTGGTCAATAGATACAAGGAAGTCATTGGAAAGTTCAAAATACTGTACCCGATATTTCCTAACATTAACGTCCTTGAGAAAACAGGTCTTGCACTCGAGGCTATGGATACCTTAGTCCTTTGGAGAAATCCAGACCCTAAAGAAATGAGGACCATAGCCAAAACTATGTTAAGAAACTCAATAAACGAACTTATGTGCGTTGAGGGAAATATTGAGGTTTCACCTATGCCAGAACCTGAGATAGTGGTTGTTCCCTATCTATTGACACCAAATCCAGACTATACCAGTATTTACTTTTCTGGGTTTTCTGGAACTGGGGAAATCTACACC
>OGCH01000588.1_pt1 | contig 17715 bp, 21 predicted proteins | sample 1570111 | NCBI WGS metagenome assembly OGCH01 (sample SAMN03436243, study PRJEB24508) | hot springs metagenome | biome: Desert Springs; feature: Hot Springs; material: Water | place: USA: Great Boiling Spring, Nevada | collected 2008-12-01 | depth 0 m m | reverse complement strand
GTTGCGTCGAAACGCACCGAATAAGCTTCCCGCATCGGTGTCTATTATATCCTATCCTGATGGCAAAAGTCAAGGGGTTGGGGCAGGGGGAACGCTCCAAGGGGGTCTTACTTTGCCGTCTGGCTCGCGCTCGATGCGCACGATGGCTGGATCGCGTGTTGCCACATGTCCATCCGCATGCAGCACATTCACACCTTTGGCGTGAAAGGCACGCAGGTTGCTCGCTTGCCATTCACCTTGAGGCTGGATGCGCCAGACAGCGAGCCGTGCGATGAACTGGCTGCGCTTGGTCGGGGCGAAGAGGCTATCGTCAAAGCTCAGCAGAAAGCCGTCGTTGCCGTTCAGCATCGGGTTTGGGTCTATCGTGCCCAGCTGCCCGCCTGCCACGCTATCGGCAATCAGCACCGTTTGCCCTGGCTGAGCAAGCTCCGATGGCTTGCGGGCGGAAAGCGGGCTATAAAACCCGTAGGAGAGCCTTAACTCCCGCTTGGGATCGCGTGGGTGCGTGAGGCGCGTGCTGCCTCGCAGCGGATCCGCTGGACAGACCAGGATACGGTCCAGCTCCTTGCGCACATAGCTGCTGATACTATGCACCCATGTGAGGGGGCGTCCAGCAGCGTCTGTCTGGGGCTGACCATCCGCACGCGCATAATACGCCACGGGCAGCGCGCCTCCATAGTCCATCTGGTAAAGATTCAAAGCCGTCGCAATCTCCTTCAGATTGGAGAGGCAGTCGGCGGTGCGCTTAATATCCAGCAGCTGCTGATAAAGGGGGATAAGCACCAGCACCACTACCACCACTGCGGTGGCAATCGCTAATTTCTCCAGTCGCGTTAGACCGGCGTGATTCATCGCGAGAAAGAGGTGTAGGAGAGGGGGCTGTTTTCCCAGAAGCCCATTTCGCGTAGCATTTGCGCCGCCTCTTCGCGCTTCACGATGAGGTCGGTGCCGCGCCCGTTGCGCACGGGCAGTGTCTCGGTGCGAATACGCTCTTGAGGCAGCTCGCGGGCGAACAGGGCGAGCGCCAAAATCTGCTCATATTCCAGCGTGGTGCGAGTGTGGCGCAGGGCAGCGTTCAGAATATACGGCGCACGCATCCAGACCGAGGGCTGCTTCAGCCGCTCCTTCACCGCACGCAGGAACTTCTGTTGGCGCTCGATCCGATGGAAGTCGCTGTCGGTATGGCGGAAGCGCACATAGCCTAACGCCTGCTTGCCATTCAGGTGCTGGATGCCCGGCGCCAAGTCGATATGCAGGTCACCCCAGTTATCGTGATAATGCATCGGCTTTTCGACCTCGATGGTCACACCGCCCATCGCGTCCACTGCCTCTTCGAACGCCTTGTAGCTCACGATGACGAGATGGTCGATTTTGATGTTGCCTAGCAGATGGCTCACGGTTTCGGTCAAGAGGGCGGGACCGCCCAGCACATGGGCAGCGTTGATTTTGCCCCAGCCGTGTCGGGGGATGCGCACGAGGGTATCGCGCGGGATGGAGAGGGCATCGATTCGGCGATTGCGAAAGTCGAATCGTGCCAGCATGATAGTATCAGTGCGGGCAGCAGTTGACACCACACGCTTGCGCCTATCGCGATTCTCATCTGCACCCACGACCAGCACTGTCACGCTGTCTTGAGCGGGGAAGGCGACCTCGGGGCGCGTTTCGCCTTTCATATAGGCGATAAGCGCACGACGCACAGTGCCTTCACCCGCGAAGGAGAGATAGCCCAGCAGCGCGCCCAGCAGCAAGCCACACAGCCAAAACAGAACCCAGAAGACACCCCAGAAGATGCGACGCGCACGCCTCCCTGCTGAGCGCCTCGGTAAACGGCGTTGCCCCTCCATGTCCCGCATTCTCCTGCCCACAGCCTAAGTATACCTCCTCTAAAGTCAGGTACACTCTATACCACGGGAGGTGAATCGCTATGGCGACACGCATCAAATGGTTCGGACACGCAACTTTTCTCATTCAGTCGCCGGAGGGCAAGCATATCCTGATTGACCCATGGGTGTACGGCAACCCCGCATGCCCCGAAAGTGAAAAGACTCTGTCCAAAGTAGACCTAATGCTTATCACGCATGGGCACTCGGACCACTTCGGGGATGCTGTGCGCATCGCAAAGCAGTTCTCCCCCACGATTATGGCTATCTACGAGATTTATCTCCATCTGAACCGCCATGGGGTGCAGAAGGTGCAGCCGATGAACAAGGGTGGCACGGCGTTCTATGAGGGCATCGCCGTCACGATGGTGAACGCTTTTCACAGTGGCGGGCTGGACGAGGGTGGACAGCTGCACTATGCGGGTGAGCCAGCGGGCTTCGTCGTGCGGCTGGAGGATGGTTTCACCCTCTACCACGCGGGCGATACCTGCCTGTTCGGCGATATGCGCTTGATTGGCGAGCTGTATCGTCCTGACCTCGCTATGCTGCCGATTGGCGACCTGTTCACGATGGGGCCGCGCGAGGCAGCATACGCCATTCGGCTATTGGGTGTGAAGCGCGTCATTCCGATGCACTGGGGCACCTTCCCGCTGCTGACAGGCACGCCCGACAAGCTGCGGGAGGAGACGCGCGATATCGAAGGGCTGGAGATTATTGTGATGCGCCCAGGCGAGACCATCGCCGTCTGATGAGATAGGCGACGAACAAGACGCCCGCCGCATCGATTAGCACATCGAGACCGTTGCCAGTGCGGCCGGGTACGGTAAGCTGGTGCAACTCGTCGAAAATCGCGTAGGCGATGCTGGTCCAAATGGCATAGCGCCAAGCGGGCTGGGGCGCATAGCCCAGCCCGCGCCCAAATGCCCAGTAGCCCAACAGCATCAGAATGCCGTACTCGGTGAAATGTGCCAACTTGCGCACCACAAAATTCAACGCCTCAAGCTGACTCTCAGTCAATCGCTGCGCCAAGCTGGGGAACCATTGTGCCAGAAGGGCTTCGAGCATCGAGCCGGTGCGTTGCCCACTCCACTCGACCGAGGAGAAGTGAAAAATCAGCCCCATCCAGAGCAGCCAAAGGAGGAGGGGCACAAGTCGCTTGCGCCGTCGTGTGCCAGCTGGTGCGCTCATGGGCGCACCTCCGTATGCACAGGAGCGAACCATGCAACCAGCAAAAACAAGACCACCGCCACCAGCGCCACAGCAGCCCCCGGCGGGATCGGCTGCCAGAGTGCCAGCCCGAACCCCACCACGAGGCACAAGCCACCCAGTGCTGCACTGGTCAGCAGCATCCCGCGAAAGCTGCGACTGATAACCCGCGCCGTTGCTGCAGGCAGCACCAGCAAGGCACTGACAGGAAGAATGCCCACCGCGCGAATGCCCACCGCCACCACCATCGACAGCCCCACCAGAAAGAGCGTCTCGACGGTCTGCACGGGCACACCTTGCGCCTGCGCCAGCTCACGATGGAACCCGATTCGAATCAGCGAGCGTGAGAGCAGCAACAGCATCGCCCCACCGATGCAGTCCACGCTTAGCAGTCGCCACAGGTCGCCTTGCTCAATAGCCAGCAGGTCGCCAAACAGCAGCGCACCCAGCGCAAGCGGCGTCTCGGTGAGGCTTGCCAGCGCCATCCCGAATGCCGACGCACCCGTGATGGCGACCACCAGCAGCACATCGGTTGGCAACTGCGTGCGCCACTGGAACCACGCCATCAGCAGCGCAAACAGAGGTGCCATCCACAGCATCACGGTGCCCAGCTGCCAGCCGAGCATCGCTGCCAGCGCGGCGCCCACAAAGGCGGAATGTGCCACCGCATCGCCAAAGTACGCCACCCGCTGCCCCACCACATAGACCCCCAACAGCGGATAGAACGCGCCCAGCAGCAGCATCGCCAGCAGCGCATGCCGCACAAAATCGAACTCCAGCCAGCCCAGAATCGCCATCTGAAACACCCCTAATGCTGATTATGGTGATAAACCGAGACGGGATGCCCGTAGAGTTCTTCCATAATGGGCATCTGCAGCACCTCTTGGGGTGTGCCCATGCAGATGAGGCGGTGGTGAATGCAAACCACGCGCGTGGCGTACCGACTCACGATGCTCAAGTCGTGCGAGACCACCAGCGCGCCCACGCCCCGTTGCACCCGCTGCTCTTCTATCAAATCATAAAATTGAAGGCGGACGCCCACATCGATGCCGGTGGCAGGCTCATCCAGCAGCAGCAGGCGTGGCTCTCGTGCCAACGCGGCGGCGACCACCACCCGTTGCAACTCGCCACCCGAAAGCGCACGCACCTGCCGATCCAGCAGGTGTCCAGCGTCCACCGCCTGCAGCACCCGCATCAGCCAAGCTCGTCTTCTCAGCTCGCCATTATGGAGCTGCTCGCGTGAGGCAACCGCCTCGCCCAACATCGCCTGCAACAGCTCCGAGACCAGTAGGGGCATCGTGCGGTCAAATTGCAGCGCCTGGGGCACATAGCCAATCAAGGCGCGGTCGGCAGGGGTGAGCTTCGATGGCGGCTTGCCCAGCACCCGTACCTGCCCGCGCTGATAAGGAATCAGCCCCAACGCCACGCGCAGCAGGGTCGTCTTGCCCGCACCATTGGGACCTATCAAGGCAACCAGCTCGCCTGCGTCCACGCTCAGCGAGACGCCCTCCAACACCCAGCGCCCGCCAAGCAAGACGCCCAAATCGTGAATCTCCAGTAGCGGTGCCATTATTTAGGGCGTGGCTCCTCGTAAATCGCAAAGGCGTTATGGTTGTGAATCGATTCAATCGACTCACACTCGGCTCGGAACCAGCGCAACTCATCGCGCTTCTGCAGCCGCAGCACCAGTTCGCGCACCACATCCTCCACAAAGCGTGGCGTCTCATAAGTTTTTTCTGTCACGAACTTCTCATCGGGGCGCTTAAGGACGGGATAGACCAGCGCGCTGACCGATTCTTCGATGAGGGGCAGGTAGTCGTCGGGCAACAGCAGCGAGCGGTCTTTGGTTTGCAACCAGAGTCGCACAAGGGCGCGCTGATTATGCGCCCCGAAATCGGAAATGGCTTTGCTGCAGGGACAAAGGGTCATAGCAGGAACCTCGAAAAAAGTGGTGGCGCATGAGGCGCCGTTGTTCAGCTGGGCATCCCACTCCACTTCCACATCGAGCAGCCCCGCCACGCCTGTGATGGGCGCTGTAAGCGGCACGAAATAGGGGAAGCGTAGGCACAAATGAGCGCGGCGGCTACCCAGCCGCTCCTGAACAAGCTGCAGCAGGGAAGGCACGCTTGCAGGAGACTGTGGTTGCGAAGCCCACTCATAGAGCGATTCGACGAGGCGACTCATGTGCGTGCCGCGCTGGCTCGCCTCGATGTCCACGCTCAAGTCCGCACTGGCGACCACGACCTGCTCCACACCCGAAGTGGTTCTCAATCGCACAGGCAGGCGCAACGCCCGAATCCCCACCGCCTGCAGCGCGACGCCACGCGCATCGAACTCCATCGCCACATCGGGCAACCCTTCAAATGCCCCTCGCATGTCCCCTTTATGATACCCTACCCCTATGCAGGAATCGCTTGAGTTGGCACGAATCGCACGCGTTGGGTACAATAGAAGTGTGCGGCGCATCTGACCGCACGAAGATGGAGGCGAACGAAAATGGGCATCTGGCGTGTGACAATAGGGCTTATAGCGTTAGGGAGCTACGCATGGGCGCAGGCTCCGTTCACTATCGTGCGTCCTGTGGAAGGGGCACGCGTGCGCGAGAAGGTGCAGGTGCGTGTGCCACTGCGGAGCGTTCCCCCCGAAGGTTTCATCGGCGTCAGCATCGACGGCAAGTTTGTCGAAGCGGTGGCGCCCGCCGTCCTCAAAAAAGACGAAGACAAAGGGCATCTCATCTACGAATGGGATACCAAAGCCCGCAATGTGCCTGATGGCAAACACACCATCGAACTCACCCTCTATGGGGGCAGCAGTGAGCGCAGGGTGCTAGCACGCAGCGCGGTGAATGTGATTGTGGAGAACAAAATCAAAATCCCTGCCGACGGCATTCGCCTGCAGTATCGCTGGGTGCCAGGACGCAACTTCCGCTATCGAGTGCATGCCACAGTAAAGGATCAGACCGAGCTGAAGGACACAGGGCTTAGTCCCGAGGAGACCTTACTGTTGGAGGCGCGCTTCGGCACCGACCTGTACACTCATGATTTTACACCCCCCTTTGCGCTGATTTCCTGGATGCCTGTGCCGCCTCTAATCCTCTTTGAAAATGGGCAGTATGGGGTCATCACAGGCGAAAACATAGCGCCGGTCTACCAAGAGATTGCCACCACCGGGCGAGTCAATTACCAGGCATCGCGATTGGGTGAATCACAACAATATAATGTCTACTATGTGACGGTAGGCGACCTCCCCGAGCTGCCCCCCACCAAAGTCAAAGAGGGATTTCGCTGGATGATGACCTTCGTTCAATATGACCCGCTGGAGTCGGGTGAACGCGGTGATCCCAAAGTAGCCGCGCGGTTTCCCATCCCCGCTCGCATTGAGAGCTTCGAATGGGAGCGCGGCTACAAATGCGCCAAAATTGTGTGCGAATTCACAGGCAACTTACCGGGTAAGTTCGATCTGGGATCTATCCGCCTCGAAAAACCGAAGGTCAAAGTGAAGCGGGTCATCTATTTTGCCTATGACCTTGGGCAGGTGGTTCGCATGACCACCAGCGTTGAGTTTGAGGTGACCGCTCGTGAGCAGATTGGCGGTTCAGGTGGGATGGGTGGCTTTGGTAGTCGTCTGGGTCCACTGGGTGGTGGACGCGGCGGGATGGGGGCTGGTGATGAGGAAGGTGGCGCACCTGCCTATGGTGGACGCGGTGGACGTGGCGGACGGGGCGTGATGGCGATGGGTGGTCCTGCTGCACCGCCGGGCTATGGGGGTGGCATGGGGCAAACTGGTACTGGACGCGGCGCTGCTGCCATGCCCGGTCAAGCCACCATCAGTCGCCTTATTTTCACCGACGAATGGGTGCTGAGCAAAATCTTCTGAGTCAGCCGAGCGAACCGAAGGAGTGAGAGATTGGCAAGCCCAGCTGGAGTGGACCCGCCTCAACTACAGCCAGGGGGCGACGAGCCACGCGCGACCTTTATCGAGCATCTGGAGGAGCTGCGAAAGCGTATCTTTCGCGCTCTGGTCTATGTGATGCTCGGCTGGGTCGTCGGCTTTCTTATCGAACCGTATGTGTATCACTTTCTGGCGAAGCCCCTGCTGCAAACCATGCCCCAAAGCACTCAGCTGGTGTTCACGCATGCCACGGAGCCGTTTTTCCTAAAGTTCAAGCTGTCGCTGATTCTGGGCTTGCTGCTGGTTGTACCGCTGATTGTGGGCGAGCTGTGGGGCTTTATTGCGCCGGGTTTGACCCGTCAGGAGCGGCGCGCGGTGCGCTTCGTTGCTCCCTTCAGCGCGTTTCTGTTCTTCTCGGGAGCTGCCTGTGGCTATCTCATCTTGCCCAAGGCGTTCGCCTTTTTCCTCAGCTACCTTCAGGACTATCCCCAAGCGGTGCTGTATCAGAACCCAGCGCAATATGTGACCTTTGTGGTCAAGATGATGCTGGCGTTTGGGCTGGGCTTCCAGATGCCGGTGGTGCTGATGTTTCTGGCGCAGGTAGGGCTGGCAACGCCCGAATCGATGTGGCGCTATTGGCGACATGCGGTGGTGATTATCGGGCTGTTGGCGGCGGTGCTGACCCCCTCGGGCGATGTGTTCTCCATGCTGGCGATTGCTCTGCCGATGGTCTTTCTCTACTTTTTGAGCATCATGCTGGTTGCGCGCATCGCCAAGCGCCGACGCCAGCGCCAAGCCCCGCTTCGAACAAGCTGATTTCAACCCGTCCGACTTGTCCGACATGTCTGACCTGTCAGACTGCTTAATGATGGAGGAAGAATCACAATGGGAACTGCCTATACACCGGGCTTGACCGTGAGCGGCAATACGGTGATACGCAAAACGCGCCGCCTACCCATCAAGGGTGAGGTGCTGGTTCAAGAGGGCGACGCCGTGAACGCCGATACTGTCGTCGCCCGTGCTTACCTCCCAGGCATTTTGCAGACGGTGCGCGTGGCGCAGACACTGGGCATCGAACCGAAGCAGATTCACAGCGTGCTCAAGGTCAAAGAGGGCGATACGGTCGAAAAAGACCAGATCCTCGCTGAGACCAAAGGCTTTTTGGGACTGTTTCGCGGGGTGTGCAAATCGCCTGTGCGGGGCACGGTGGAGCTGATTTCACCTGTGACAGGGCATGTGGGCGTGCGCGAGCCGCCGACGGTGATTGAGGTGAATGCCTATGTGCGTGGACGCGTGGTGCAGGTAATGCCCGGCGAAGGTGCCGTCATCGAAACACAGGGCGCGTTCCTGCAGGGCATTTTCGGCGTGGGAGGCGAGCGACAGGGCATCCTGCGCATGGCGGTGCAGTCACCCGACGAGGTGCTGACCGAAGCCCATCTAACCGACGAAATGGCGGGCGCGATTGTGGTGGGCGGTGCAGGCATCGAAGCGAGCGCGCTGCGCAAAGCCGCCCGACTGGGCGTCGTGGGATTGGTCGCAGGCGGCATTCGCGATACCGACTTGGTGGAGTTTCTGGGCTACGATATTGGCGTCGCTATCACTGGACAGGAGGATATCCCTCTTTCCATCATCGTCACAGAGGGCTTCGGCGTGATGCGCATGGCACAACGCACCTTCAACCTGCTCCGCCGCTTGGATGGGCAGCTGGCATCCATCAACGGCGCAACACAGATTCGCGCCGGCGTCATCCGCCCCGAGATTGTGGTGCCGCTGGAGGGCAGCGACCATCCTCTGGAAGCGATGCCCACCGCCGAAAGCCAGCAACTGGATCTCGGTGTGCCCATTCGGGTTATTCGCGAACCCTACTTCGGTAGGCTGGGGCGTGTGCGCGCCTTGCCACCCGAACTGGTGGAGATCGAATCGGGCGCGCGCGTGCGCGTGCTCGAAGCCGAACTGGACGATGGCACGGTGGTGGTCGTGCCGCGTGCCAATGTCGAGATTATCGCGGAGGGATAACGATGCGAAACCTCTTTCGGGAAACACGCCCTTCACCCGCTGCGACAGGCACCGAGTCGCGTGCTTATCGCGTGCTGATTGTGGAGGACGACACGGTGCTGTTGGAGACGCTGCACTATAACCTGCATCGGGAGGGGTTCGAGGTGTTCACCGCCACCGATTCGGAGACCGCGTTGCGCCTGTTCCACACTCACCTGCCCGATGTGGTGATATTGGATATCATGTTGCCGGCACGCAGCGGGTTCGAACTGTGCCGCCTGATTCGCCAGCAAAGCAGCGTGCCCATCCTCTTTCTGACAGCACGCACTGCCGAAGAGGATCGGGTGCGGGGGCTGGAGATGGGCGGCGATGACTACATCACGAAGCCGTTCAGCATGCGGGAGCTGATGGCGCGGGTGCGTGCCGTGCTGCGTCGCACCACGCCGGAACCGACTCCAAACCGTCTTCAGTTCGGTGAGCTGGCAATCGATCTGGAGGCGCGGCGCGTGTGGCGTGGTGGAACCGAGCTAAATCTCTCCCCCAAAGAGTTCGCCTTGCTTGCCTTACTTGCGACCCATCCGGGCCGAGTCTTCTCCCGCGATGAACTGCTCAACCGTGTCTGGGGACTGGATGTCTATGTGACCCCGCGCACGGTGGATGTGCATATCCGCTGGCTGCGTTCTAAAATCGAGCCAGACCCAAAGCATCCCCGCTACATCCACACCGTGCGTGGGCTGGGATACCGATTTGACCAATAGCATAGGGTACAATTATAAGAGGTGAGTAGCGGTGAAAATGGCAACTGCCGACGAGATATACGAAACCTGGATTAGGGCGCTGCCTCCTGATGAGCGTCTGCGCTTGATCGAGCGCATCAGTCGTGAACTGGCAAGCGAGCTGGGCACGGAGCAGCCCAGACAGCGTGCTTGGCGTGAAATTGCAGGGTTGCTGCCCTATCCTGCTCTTGGTGAGGATGCGCAGGAATGGATCTCTCGCACGCGACACGAAGCAGATGAACATCGTGAGCCGCAATGGAAACACCCCGATGGACCATTACAGAAGCCATAGCAGGCGCAAAACGCATCTTTCTCGATACAGCAATTATCATCTACTATATCGAACAACATCCGACATACGCGCCTTTGCTGAAGCCGCTTTTTGAACCAATAGATGGCATCGAGGTCGATTTTGTCTTATCACCGATTACCTTGGCAGAAGCGCTTGTTGCGCCTATTCGATTGAACAACCGGGACGCCTATCAGCAACTCGTAGATTTTATCCTCAATGCGCCGAGAACAGACTTTATTCTGATAGGGAGTGAGGCGGCTAAGTTGGCAGCCGAGTTTCGCGCTCGCTACAACCTTGTTTTAACCGATGCGCTTCAGATAGCCGTGGCAGTCACAGCAGGGTGCGATACCTTCTTGACGAACGATAAGAGGCTAAAGCGAGTGAGCGAGCTATCGGTGCTGGTGCTGGACGATCTACGCGTAAGTGAGGCGAATGGCGCTTGAGAGCGTTTTGCGGACTGGGTTGGGTGCTGACAGGCTGTGCGGTGCTCGTGGCGTTGGTGGCATTCGGGCGCGTGGCATCACCTCTGAGAGAGTGGCTGGCGTGGCTGGCGTTGGTAGGCATCGGAGCAGCCCTCTTCCTTGCCTATCGGGCGCAGAGGGAGCTACAGCAAGCCAGTCAACAAGAGCAGGAGCTGAAGGCGCGTATCGAGAACTTGGAGCGGGCACTGGTCCGGTGGCAGCAGGTGCAACGCGCGCTGCTCGATGGGCTACCTATGCCACTTATACTCTGTGAGCAAGATGCGACCTTGCGATACGCCAATCACACCGCGCTGGAATGGTTCGGCTTTCGTGATGTGCGGGGCAAATCGCTGCTTGCCTTAACGCTTTGCTACGATCTGTATCGCTTCTTCCGCGAGGGTGTTCGACAGGAAGCCCAGTTTACTCGCCTCATAACCCTTAGCTTCCCCCAAGAGCGGCATGTGTTGGCTTCGATGTGGCCGGTGCTGGACGAGGCGGGCACTGAGCTGTTCGCCGTGGTGCTGCTGGATCAAAGCGAACTGGTGCGTATCGAGCAGGTGCGACGCGATTTTGTGGCAAATGTCTCCCACGAGTTTCGTACTCCGCTCGCCTCCATCCGCTCGCTGGCGGAGACCATCCTCGAGGACCCCCAAATGCCTGCTGAAACCATGCAACGCTTTCTGACCACCATCGTGCAGGAGGTGGAGCGCATGACGCGCATCGCAGAAGACCTGTTGGTGCTTTCGCACGCCGAGTCGCTGCCACCCCAGCGCGAGCCTGTGGACCTGGTACCCCTCATTCAGCAGGTGGTGCAGCAGCTCCAGAGTGAGGCACAGCGACAAAATATACAGATTGAAACAGCGCTGCCCGACCAGCTCATCGTGCCCGCGCAGCGCGATCAGATGGTGCAGGTGCTGCTGAACCTGCTAACGAACGCTATCCGATACAACAAGCCGAACGGGCATGTGTGGGTGCGTGCCTTTAGAAAAACCCTCTCCGACCACCCCGACTCGTCCGAAATGTCCGACGCCGTGCTGATTGAGGTGCAGGACACGGGCATCGGCATCATGAGCGAGCATCTGCCCCGCATCTTCGAGCGGTTCTATCGTGTGGATAAAGCACGCTCTCGCGAAACAGGGGGCACCGGGCTGGGGCTTTCGATTGTGAAACATATCGTGGAAGCGCACGGCGGGCGCGTAGAGGTCGAAAGTGAATATCGGGTGGGCAGCACCTTCCGCGTCATCTTGCCCGCTAACCCACCATAGCGCCGACCTCATTGCACCCGCACACGCCGAATAGCCCAGTTGAAAAAGCCGGGCGTGAACCGCTTGAGATAGACGCCCAGCTTTTCGCCCCCAGCGATATAGACCTCCTCTTTGCGCTTATAAATGGCGTTCAGGATGTGCCGCGCGCATACATCAGGGTCCATGCCCTTCGCAATCGGCGGGTCGATCGCGCCATGCTCGCTGCCGTCGCCCCGCAGAGCGTGCAAAGAGACTTCAGTGCGCACCCAACCGGGACAGATGAGCGTGACGCGAATCCCTTGGTCATGCAGTTCGGCGCGCAGCGCGTCGAAGAAGCCATGCAGGGCATGCTTGGAGGCGCAGTAGGCGGAGCGCAACGGGATGCCAAACTTGCCCAGCAGGCTGCTAATCACCACAAGATGCCCACTGCCACGCTGCAGCATAAAGGGCAAGGTCGCCTTTGTGAGCGAGATGACCCCGAAAAAGTTGACCTCCATAATGCGGCGGTCGACCTCCAGTCGGGTCTCATGCGCCAGTGAACGCTGCGAGATGCCAGCGTTGTTGACCAAGATGTCTACCTGCCCGAAATGCTCAATTACCGCGCCGACCATCGTGGCATGGCACTCGGTGTGGGTGATATCGAAGGGCAAAACCAGCACCTTGCCCGCGCCCGTGCATTGGTTGCGCACCTGTTCCAGTCGTTCTTGACGCCGGGCAGACAGCACCAGGTGTGCCCCCTCCCGGCTGAAGGCATAAGCGAGTGCCTCGCCGATGCCCGACGAGGCGCCCGTAATCCAGACCACCTTCTCGCGGAACCGCATCGCTCAGATTACTTGTCGTGCCAGTGCCGTTTCGGGCAAGGTCTCGCCCAGTCGCGCCGCAATCTCTTCGGGATTCTGCGCCACGCGATACATCTCCTCACGCGAAATCAGCTTGTGCTGGTACAGGAAGAGGAGGTGATTATCCAGCGTAATCATGCCCAGCTGATGCCCCGTCTGGATTGCCGATTCGATGCTGTGGATTTTGCGCTCGCGTATCATATGCCCGATGGCAGGTGTGCAGATCATAATCTCGAAGGCAGCCACACGCCCCGGACGATCGGCACGCGGCAGCAGCAGCTGGGAGATGACCGCCACCAGGTTGGTGCTGAGCTGCACGCGAATCTGCTCTTGCTGATCGGTTGGGAACACATCGACGATGCGCTCCACCGTGCGTGCGGCGCCCGTGGTGTGGACGGTGGAGAAGACGAGGTGCCCTGTTTCCGCCGCGGTGATGGCGGCTTGGATGGTGCGCAGGTCGCGCATCTCACCCACCAGAATCACATCGGGGTCCATACGCAGAGCGCGAATCACGCCCTCCTCAAAGCTGGGCACATCGACCCCCACTTCCCGCTGGCTCACCACCGACTTCTTCGGCTCATGGAAATACTCAATTGGGTCCTCTATAGTCACGATGTGAGTATCGCGATTTGTATTAATATAGTCAATCATGGTGGCAAGTGTGGTGGTCTTGCCGGAGCCAGTGGGGCCTGTGACCAGAATCAGTCCGCGTGGCAGATGCAGCAATCGCTTCACATGGTCGGGCAATCCAATCTCTTCGAAGCTGCGCAGCCGATAAGGAATGAGACGGAAATTAATGGCAATCGCGCCTTTTTCATAGTAGGCAGCAACACGGAATCGCGCCTTTTCGTGGGTATAGCCGAAGTCGGCAGTGCGCACACGCTCCAGCTCGTGGATGGCGCGAGGGGGTGCCACTTCGCGGAAGAGGCGTTCCGTATCCGCTGGGCTTAGCTCGCCGAACTCTTCCAGACGCACCAGCCGCCCATAGAGGCGCAGCGTAGGCGGCTCGTTCGGCACAATATGAATATCGGATGCATCCCGCTCATAACAGATATTCAGCAGCTCGTTCGCTGTGGCATATTTTCGCATAGACCGACCCTCCGAACGAAAGAAGCGATTCACCCAAGCGATAGCAACTCCTGCTTACCCCATCTCGAACAGCTCTGCCACCTTGACCCGAAAGTCAGGCAATAGCGTCCCCCCAGAGAGTTCGTCCCCTGCTTGCAGGCGTACCATATCAAAAGGGGAGTGATAGATCACGGCCTGCCGCGTTTCGGGGAAAAGCAGCCAGACCTGCTTGGCGCCCGAGGCGAAATATTCGCCCACCTTGCTCAACAGATCAGGCATATCCTCAAAGGGGGAGACAATTTCGATAGCCAGATCGGGTGCGCCCTCAAAAAAGCCCTTGGGGATTTCGGTAGGGATGCGCGTGCGCGCCACCACCGACACATCAGGGGAGCGAATCCTGCCATTTGCCATGCGGAAGCCCGTGCTGGAGTCGCACACATACCCCCAAGGATGGACATGAACAAGCAATTGGGCAGCACGGCGAATCGCTAAAACCCCATGTTCGAAACCGGTAGGAACTTCCTTTGCCTCCCCGTCGACCAGTTCATATTTGCGTCCATCATCGGGTAGGCGCAGAAACTCTGCTTCACTGAGCGGCTTTTTGCGTCTATAAACTGAGCGCACTCCCGTTGCTCTTGGCATACTTGGTTGCAGCCCCGCCGTGCCGTGTGCCGTTGGGGTCGCGAACCCCATGGGTTCCTTTTGGAGGCTGAGACCCGCCTCGCGATTCGTCGGTTGCCCGACGCTGCCACTCAGCCAGATCATCGCCCCCTGCCATTTCTGGCGACGGTTCGATCCACCGCGGGCATCACGCACACGGCAGGGTAATTTTATTATACCCCAGAACCCTAAATGGGGTATCCTGATAATGGGATGGATCGGCGAGAGCAACTGCGTCGGTATCGGGAGACTATCCTATCGATTGCCAGGCAGCATGGGGCGTTCAATGTGCGAGTCTTCGGATCGGTTGCACGAGGGGACGCAACCCATGAAAGCGATATCGACTTGCTCGTGAAGTTCGAACCTCATCGGAGCCTGTTGGATCAAATCAAGCTTCAGCAGGCACTGGAAGACCTTCTTGGTTGCCGCGTGGAGGTTATCTCTGAGGATGGTCTTTACTGGCTATTGAGATCTCGCATCCTCAAGGAGGCGCAACCGCTGTGAGGAAGGATTGGGGGTACTGATACAACGATGGACTGGGCATCGGTACGGGATTGGGTGCAGAGTGCAGAAGCCAGCTTGGTTTTCGGCGTTGCGTTGCTCATCCTACTGGTCTGGAACCTCTGGTTGACCTTGCGCTGGCGCAGCTTGCAGAAACGCTGGCAGGCACTGATGAGGGGCAGCGAGGGCAACTCACTGGAGCGGCTACTCTATGAGACGCTGCGCCGTGTCTCCCTCATGGACGAAACGCTCAAAGCACACGGGAACCATCTGCAGCAGTTGCAGAGTCAAACCGATCGATGCCTACAATGGGTGGGCATTCGGCGGTATGACGCCTTTCCCGACATCGGCGGGCAACAGAGTTTCGCCGTGGCACTGCTGAACCGACATGGGGATGGCGTGGTGCTGAGTGGGATTCATAGCCGACAGGAGATGCGCGTTTACGCCAAGCCGATTCGGGGCATGCGCTCCCCGATAGGGCTATCGGAGGAGGAGCAACTCGCCCTGCAAGAGGCGTCGGAACGCGGGGAGGCGCGAGCGTGAACAGCTTTGAGCTAAGTGATGAGTGGCTCATCGAACGCTTCAAAGAGGGCGACGACACCGCCTTCGACCAGCTGGTGCGCCGCTATGAGCAGAAGGTGTTCCAGCACGCCTATCGCCTGACCCATAACATCGATGACGCTGCCGATGTGGCGGCCGAAGCCTTCCTGCGCATGTACACCGCCCTCAAACGCTTCCGAGGCGAGGCACAACTCTCCACCTGGCTCTATCGCATCGTGCAGAATGTCTATTTCGATTTTCACAAGCGTGAACAACGCCATCAGCACCTGCCACTGGAGATTAGCTCCGATGACGATGAGGAGCCGATGGAACTGCCCATCCCCGATGAAAGCTTCGACATGGACGAATACCTGCTGGAGCAGGAGCGGCAGCGGGTGCTGCGCGAAGCCATTGACAAGTTGCCCGACTATCAGCGGGTGGTGACTATCCTGTTCCATGTGGAGCAGCTCTCCTACGAAGAGATAGCGGCAGCCACAGGTTTGCCGTTAGGCACGATTAAATCGCGCTTGAACCGTGCGCGAGCCGCCCTGCGCGAGCTGCTGGAACCCTATCGGGAACTTTTTGAGATAGAAAGCCGTCCAACCCAAACGGAGGCAACCGATGCGCTGCGAACAGGTCAAAGCACTGCTGAATGACTACTTGGAGGGTGCGCTCAGCCCAACGGTGGCGCGGTCGCTGGAGGCGCATCTGAGCGTATGTGATTCATGTCGTGGGGAGTGGCAATTTCGTCGGGGGATTTGGCACTCACTTTCGCAAATGCCCGCTCCACCTGCCCCGGCGGACCTGCATGCTCGCATCATGACGCATGTGCGCGCTCAGGCGCGTACCCGTGCGGTGAGCCAGCGTGGGCTGGTCTGGCGATTTGTAGGTGCCGCCGCAGCGGCAGCCGCGCTGTTCCTGCTCGGATTCTTCAGTGCCCGCCCCGGCGGAGTTATGGCAGGGTTCCAACTGTTTAGCTCCGCCAGCAAATCGGAGCCGGCAGCCCAACTGCCCGTCGAGTCGGGCATCCGACTTGAGTGGCGGGATGTGGGGGAGGGCGAGCGTGTGCCCGTGTTGCACGCGGCACTCAATCGGGAAGCCAGCGCGATGCTTGCTTGGTCGCCCGAACCGAGTTTGCCACCGCGCCAAGCGCAGCGCATCTGGCAAGGCACGCTTCAGCCAGGCAAAGCCGTCGAAATCCCGCTGCCCCTTCTGCACCAGAAGCAGACAGTACGCTCGGTCATCACGCTCTGGTGGACCGTGGACGACCAGCATCGCGCCTTCTTTGTGCCAGCAGGCTATCCCCCATCGGCACGGGCAAGTCTGCGGTTGCGAGCTAATCTCAGCGAGGTGTTAGCGTTGCTCGCCGAAACCTATCAGACGCCGATCGAATGGCTACCAGCCAGCCATGAGACCAATCCATTAGTTGTGCTGGATGTGCGCGACGCCACACTCCAGGAATCGTTGCAACAGCTGCTCATCGGCACTCGCTACACCGCCCGTGCCGAAAAAGGGCACTGGCGTATCCTGCCGCAATAGCCTGACATAACAGCGCATAGAATGAGGGCTCGATTGCCGTGCCCCTACCTCATTGCCAGCACGGGGGTGGTTTCCCTGATTTTGAGGCTCTCACACCCCCATTTTCGGACAACCTGCCTGTACCCCCTGAGGGTGTTCGAAAATAGGCGAAATTGCTCACCCCGTCCTTTAGGTTCCCCCTGATTTCAGGGGGAACCCTGAAGTCTGCCATTTTCAACATCCCCACACCCCTACCCCTTGAATAACAAAACACCCATCGGGTATCCCTATCCCCACTATGGTCAAAATCAAACATCACGAGACGGGACAACCCGATGGGCAACACCACAACACACACCCAGTATACCACTTCCAACACCTCATCAGCACCACACCCCTCCACACCACACGACCCGAACCCTACCGCACCCACCAACACCTCGCACACGCCGAACTCATCACCCCCGCACGCAAAACCATCGCCCAACTCGCACGCTCCCAACACCCCTACCCCAACCACATCCCCAACCGCTACTACCGACACTTCCAACGCTACTTCGACCCCGACGCCGCTTTCCAGCACCTGTTTCAACACACCCTCCACGATGTTCCCGCCCACCAGCCCTACTGCGTCGCCCTTGACGGCACCATCGTCCCGCGCACGGGCACCTACATCCCAGGCGCCCACTGGACACCCAACCCCGCCAACGCCCCGTTCGCCCGCGGGCTACGCAAAGCCCAACGCTTCGTGATGGCAGGCTGGCTTGACGACGACCCCGACGCCCGCTGCGTGCCTATCTATTGGCTGCCCACCTTCTCTCCAAACGCCCGCTACGCTAACCCC